>Ga0210124_1001404_pt1 | contig 10427 bp, 7 predicted proteins | sample Muzzi_PWC_D2_FD_185554 | JGI IMG/M metagenome (GOLD analysis project Ga0210124, IMG submission 185554) | Wetland microbial communities from San Francisco Bay, California, USA, that impact long-term carbon sequestration - Muzzi_PWC_D2 (SPAdes) | ecosystem: Environmental > Aquatic > Marine >...
CTCGGAGCCAGACTCGATTACCATTCAGGCCATGACGAAGCTCAACGCCATTGCAACCGCCCCCGGCCCCGGTGATACGGCCGCTTCCGTCCCATGAGGCGTCGCCGGTATCTCATCGCGGCGGTCCTCGTCCTGACGGCCGCCTGCGGGCGGAACAGCCAGGGCGCCGGGGGGAGCTCGGTCACGGAGATCCGCCTCACGGCCAGCCCGGAGGAGGTCAACCTTCTGTGGAAGGACGCGGAGGCGGCCTACCGCAAGGGAGACTGGTCCAAGGCGGCTGAGACCCTGGAGCGGCTCGTGCTCGAGCTCCCCCCGGGCGATGACCGGGTTCCGCGGGCCCATTTCTACTTGGGTGAATGCTATCTCGGGATGAAGAGCCACCTCCAGGCGGTGCGGGAGTTCCGTCGCGTGTCGGACGAGCACCCCAACAACCCCCTGGCGCCGTTGGCCCTCCTCCGCGCCGGCGACGCGTATGCGGAACTCTGGCGACGGCCCGAGCTGGACCCGACGTACGGTTCGACGGCGCAGTCGACGTACCAGGAGCTCCTCAACCGCTATCCCGAGAGCGATGCCGCCCATCGGGCTCGGACCGCCCTCAAGGACCTGCAGGAGTGGTTCGCCCTCAAGGACCTCAAGACGGCCAAGTTCTACCTGCGGTACAAGGCGTACGATTCCGCGATCCTCTATCTGAAGGCCCTGGTGGCTGATTATCCGCGCACCAGTGTGGCGCCCGAGGCGCTGGAGCAGCTGGTGGAGGCGTACATCAAGCTGGGGTACACGGAGGACGTGGAGGAGACGTGCGGGTATATGCGGCGTTTCCACCCCGACCGTCCGGAGACGCAGGAGACGTGTCCCCTGGTGGGCTCCCCGGCGTCGTGACGCGTGATCGGGCTCTTTGGCGGCTCGTTTGATCCCATCCATCACGGCCACCTCATCGTCGGGCAACTCGTCGGGGAGGCGCTCGGGCTCCGGGAGGTGCGCTTCATGCCGGCGTGGGAGCAGCCACTGAAGCGCGGCCGCCACGGGGCACCGGCGGCGGACCGGCTCCGGATGGTGGAGCTGGCCGTCGCGGGCGCGGCCGGGCTCACGGTGGAGCGGGAGGAGGTCGAACGGGGCGGGCCCTCCTACACCGTCGAGACGCTGCGGGCCCTTCGGGCCCGTGAGCCGGGCGAGCGGTTTGCCGTGCTCGTGGGCGCAGACGCGGCGCGAGACCTACCCGCCTGGCACGAAGCGGAGGTGCTGCCGGAGTTGGCGGAGCTGATCGTGTTTCGGAGGGGGCGCCAGACGGTCGACGAGGTCCTCGGCGTGCGGGCCGTGGAGGTCCCGGCCATCGAGATATCCGCGAGCACCATCCGCCGCCGTGTCCGGGAGGGGCGCTCGATTCGCTATTACGTTCCGGAGGTCGTTGCCCGCTACATAGACGATCGCCGCCTGTACCTGAGTAACGAGGGATGATAAAGAACGCAATCACGAAGGTCTTCGGGAGCCGGTTCCAGCGCGAGTTGAAGAAACTCCAACCCACGATCGACGCCATCAAGGAGCACGAGGCGCGGCTGGGGACGCTGAGCGACGAGGCGATCCGGGGCCAGACGGCCACATTCCGCGGAATCATCGCCGAGCGGACCGGAGCGACCAAGGAGGAGCTCGAGTCGCTGCGGGAGGCGAAGCACGCCTGCGCCGACCCGACCGAGCGGGAGGAGCTGGAGCGGAAGTTCCATACGGTGGAGGAACGCTACAGCGGGGAGATCGCGGCGGTGTTGAACGACCTCCTCCCGGAGGCGTTTGCGACGGTGCGGGAGGCGTGCCGTCGCCTGATGGGGACGACCGTCATCGTCACCGGCAACGAGGTCACCTGGGATATGGTGCCGTACGACGTCCAGCTGATCGGCGGAGTCGCCCTCCATCAGGGGAAGATCGCCGAGATGGCCACGGGCGAGGGGAAGACGCTGGTCGCCACGCTCCCCATCTATCTGAACGCCCTGACGGGGCGCGGGGTCCACCTCGTCACGGTCAACAACTATCTGGCGCGCCGCGACTCCCAGTGGATGGGGCACCTCTACACCTATTTGGGGCTCACCATCGGGTGCCTGGACGACACCGAGCCGTCTTCACCGGAACGCCGGGCTGCCTACCTGCAGGACATCACCTACGGCACCAACAACGAGTTCGGGTTCGATTATCTGCGCGACAACATGGTGTACCACCTGGAGCAGCGCGTCCAGCGACCCCATGTCTATGCCATCATCGACGAGGTCGATTCGATCCTGATCGACGAGGCCCGGACTCCGCTCATCATCTCGGGCCCCGTGGGTACCTCGGAGAACGAGAAGTACGCCCAGTTCAACCACCAGGTCGCGTCCCTGGTGCGACGCCAGACCGAGATGGTGAATGCCGTCATCTCGGAAGCCGAGTCGCTCCTCGAAAACGACGACACCCGCTATGACGGGGGCATCAAGCTCTACCAGGCCAAGATGGGGATGCCGAAGAACAAGCGGCTCCTCAAACTGCTCAACGAGGCCGGCCTCAAGCAGCTGGTCCAGAAGGTGGAGCTCGATACCATCGCAGACCGAAAGCTCCCGGTGCGAAAGCAGCAGATGCGGGACATCGAGGAACTCCTGCTGTTCGTCCTCGACGAGAAGGGACACTCGGTCCACTTGACCGATCGTGGGGCGGAGGTCATGTCCCCCGACGACCCGGCGCTGTTCATCGTGCCGGACATTTCGGAGGCGATCCACGCCGTCGAGCGCGACGGGGCGATGACGCCGGAGGAGAAGGCCGAGGCCCGGCGCAAGGTCGAGGGGGACTACGCCGTCAAGAGCGAAAAGCTCCACATCATCCACAAGCTGCTCCAGGCCTACGCCCTCTACGAGAAGGACGTGGATTACCTCGTGCAAGAGGGCCAAGTCCTCATCGTGGACGAGTTCACCGGACGCGCCATGCCGGGGCGGCGGTGGGCCGACGGGTTGCACCAGGCGGTCGAGGCCAAGGAGAAGGTCGAGGTCAAGGGCGAGACGCAGACCCTCGCCACCATCACCATCCAGAACTACTTCCGGATGTACGAGAAGCTGGCCGGGATGACCGGGACGGCGGAGACGGAGGAGACCGAGTTCTGGGAGATCTACAAACTCGACGTGATGGTCATCCCCACCCACCGGCCGATACGGCGGACCGACCACCCGGACCAGATCTACCGGACCCGCCGGGAGAAGAACCACGCCATCCTCGACGAGATCGAGCGGCTCCATGAGCTGGGCCTCCCGATCCTCATCGGCACCGTGAGCGTCGAGGTGTCGGAGACGTTGAGCCGCCAGCTCAAGCGGCGGGGGATCCGGCACGAAGTGCTGAACGCCAAGTACCACCAGCGGGAGGCCGAGATCGTCGCCAAGGCGGGGCAAAAGGAGGCGGTCACAATCGCCACCAACATGGCCGGCCGAGGGACCGACATCAAACTCGGGAAAGACCTGGATCTGACCGCGCCGGAGGCCGGCCTCCAGATCGTTGGGACGGAGCGCCACGAGTCGCGCCGGATCGACCGGCAGCTGCGCGGTCGCTCGGGCCGCCAGGGCGACCCGGGAGCCACCAAGTTCTTCCTGTCGCTGGAAGACGACCTGATGCGGCTGTTCATCTCGGACCGCGTCGCGGCCTGGATGGACAAGAGCGGCATCGAGGAAGGGGAGGTCATCACCGGGAAGCTGGTGACCCGCTCCATCCAGCAAGCCCAGAAGCGGGTCGAGCTCCAGAACTTCCAGACCCGGAAGCGGCTCCTCGAGTACGACGACGTGATGAACCAGCAGCGTGAGGTCGTCTACTCCCTCCGCCTCGGCGCCCTCGAGCGCGGCGAAGAGGTCAAGGCAGACGCCCGGAGGATGCTGCAGAGCGCGGTCACCCGGACCGTCGAGAACTACCTCGATCCGAGCCAGAAACCTGAAGATTGGGACCGGAAGGGGCTCCAAACGGAGTTGGCGCTCCGTTACGTCATCACGGTCGACGCAATCGACGACCCCGCCGCCACGCCGGACCTGGCCGCGATCGAGGCCGCGGTGGAGGAGGAGGCCGAGCGCGCCTTCGGCCGGAAACTGGACTATCTGAACGACTTTGGCCGCGCCATCGGGGCTCGAGGGGTCGACGTCCAGCTCCTCTCGACCGTCCTCCTGGCGGTCCTCGACGAGAAGTGGAAAGACCACCTCTACGACCTCGACCAGCTCCGCTACGCCATCCAGTACCGCGCCTGGGGACAGCGCGACCCCCTCCTGGAATACAAGAAGGATGCCTTCGAGATGTTCCAGGACTTGATGCACGACATTCAATCGACCTTCGCGGAGCGCTTCCTCCGCTCCCAGGTCTCGGCCGAGCCGCCGCGACCGGGGCCTCCGCCCACCGGGACGCCGGCCCGGTCGCTCGCTCCGCAGGGGGCCGGCGGTGGCGCCGCGCCGGACCCGCTGGCCGATGTCCTCCCGGGAGCCGTGTCTACCCGGCGGGCACCGCTCCCCGCCGGGGCCCGGACGGGCCCGGCGATCGGACGGTCTGCGCGGGCGCCCGGCGGGTTGCCCGGGGGCTCCGGCGGTAGCGTCCCCGAAGTGGGACGGAACGACCCCTGCCCCTGCGGATCAGGGAAGAAGTACAAGAAGTGCCACGGGGCGGCCGCCTAGCCGCCCCCCCCGCCGCGCCGGGATTCCCCGGCTCCCGACCGCGCGTTCCGGCCCCGCAGCCCCCATCCGGACGGACTATCCTGGGGGATGGGGTCCCCCCTCTCCTCCCTGAGCCAGGCCGATCGGCCGCGAGAACGCCTCTGGGCCCTCGGGGCCTCCGCGTTGACGGCGACGGAACTGATTGCCATCCTTCTAGGTACAGGCAGCGGCGGGCAAGATGCCTTGGCCTTGGCCAGACAGTTGGTCGAGGAGGGGGAGGGTTCGTTGCGCCGTTTGGCGGCGCGTCCGCCTGGGGCGCTCCTCCGCTCGCCGGGAGTGGGACCGGGGAAGGCGGCGCGGATCTTGGTGGCCTTCGAGTTGGCGTCGCGGCTGCTTCGGGAACAGCGGCCGGCGGTGGTCCGGATCCGGGAGCCGGAGGACGTGATGGGGCTCATGGGGCCGCGGCTTCGGGATCTCCCGGTGGAGGAGTTCCATCTGCTGGCGTTGGACTCGCAGAGCCAGGTCCTCCGGGACGTGCTGGTGACCCGAGGACTGCTCAACAGTTCCCTGGTGCACCCGCGAGAGGTGTTCCGGCCCGCCATCGCGGAGGCGGCGGCGGGCGTGATCGTGGTGCACAACCATCCGAGCGGCGACCCGACGCCGTCGCCGGAGGATGTGGCAGTGACCCGCCAGCTGGCGGCGGCCGGGCAGGTGCTGGATGTGCCGCTCTACGACCACGTGGTCGTCGGCGGCGATCGATTCGTGAGTCTCGCAGCAGCGGGGTTGGTGTGACCGGTATCCTTCCGTCGATCGCGCCCGAGTTTCAGCGCTCGCTGGCTCGGCACGCGGACCGGCTCGATCTGGATGCAATCGAGCGGGCCCTCGCGTTTAGCGCGTCCGCCCACCGGGGGCAGAAGCGGATGTCGGGGGAAGACTTCATCTCCCACAGTATCGCCGTGGCCGACATCCTAGTCGACCAGCTGCTGGACACGACATCGATCGTGGCGGCCCTCCTGCACGACGTCGTCGAGGACTCCGACGTCACCGCCGCGGATATCGCCAAGGGGTTCGGGGACGAGGTGGCCGAGATCGTGGATGGTCTGACGAAGATCGCCCACCTGACGTTCCGGTCGTCCACGGAGGAGCAGGTCGAGAACTACCGCAAGCTCCTCCTGTCGATCGCCAAAGATGCCCGCGTCATCATCATCAAGCTGGCGGACCGCCTGCACAACATGCGGACGCTCGAGTTTCTTCCGCCCGAGCGGCGCCGGCGGATTGCCACGGAGACGCGAGAGATCTACGCGCCGCTGGCCCACCGGTTCGGCATGGCGGGGGTCAAGGCGGAGTTGGAGGACCTGTCGTTCAAGTTTCTGGAGCCGGAGGAGTATCGCTCGCTGAGCGAGCAGATCGTGGCCACCCAGACCGAGCGGGAGGCCACCATCCTGCGCCTCAAGGAGCCCCTCGAGGCCGAGCTCCAACGCGCGGGCATCGACTGGTTCGAGATCACCGGGCGGCCCAAACATCTGTGGTCGATCTATCGCAAGATGCGGCGCCGGGAAAAGCCGTTCGACGAGATCTACGACCTGTTGGCTTTGCGGGTGCTGGTGCGCACCGTTCCGGAGTGCTACCACGTGCTGGGCATCATCCATCATACGTGGACGCCGATCCAGGAACGGATCAAGGACTACATCGCCTCGCCCAAATCCAATGCCTACCAGTCGCTCCACACGACGATCTTCGGACCGGGCGGGCAATTGTTCGAAGTGCAGATCCGCACCCAAGAGATGCACAAGACGGCCGAGTATGGTATCGCCGCCCACTGGCTGTACAAGGGCCACACCCCAGGCGACGAGCTCGATCAGGCGCTCGGCTGGTTCCGCCAGCTGCTCGAGCTGCAGCAGGACGTGCATTCGCCGGAGGAGTTTCTCGAGTTCCTCAAGGTGGACCTCTATCAAGACGAGATCTTCGTCTTCACCCCGCAGGGAGACGTCAAGCGGCTCCCCACCGGGGCCACTCCGATCGACTTTGCCTTCCACGTGCATACCGAAGTAGGGCTCCACTGCCAGGGGGCCAAGCTCAACGGCCGGATCGCCCCGCTCCATCGGGAGTTGAAGAACGGCGACACCGTCGAGATCCTCACGGGCCCCAACGCCCGGCCCAGCCGCGATTGGCTGGCGCACGTCCGCACCGGGCGCGCTCGCCAGAAGATCCGCCAATGGGTGCGCCAGGAGGAGGAGTCCGTCAGCCTGTCGCTCGGCCGGGAGATCCTGACCCGGGAGGTGCGCCGCCGCCGACTGGAGCCGCCCAGCGCCGAGCAACTGGAGGGGGCCGCCGAGACGCTGTCGCTGGCCGATGGGCGCGGGTTGGAGATCGCGGTCGGGCGCGGCGACGTCCCCATCAAACAGGTCATCCGAGCGCTCTACCCCGATCACTCCGTGGAGGATACGGCCGAACCCAAGCCGACGGTGTTCGGCCGGGTCATCGATCGGATCCGTCTGGGGCGGGGCATCAAGATCCAGGGGGTGGACGGCCTGATGGTGCGCTACGCCCAATGCTGCCAGCCCGTCCCGGGGGACGCGGTGGTCGGCTACGTCACCCAGGGGCGGGGCATCTCCATCCACCGGGCCGATTGTCCCAACCTCCTGAGCCTCAACGTCGAGGACCGGCGCGTCGAGATCGACTGGCAGGAGGTCGAAGGGGAGGCCTTCGTCGTCCGGCTGTCGCTGAGCGGGGAGGACCGGCGCGGCCTCTATGCCGATATCATGCAGGCGATCAGTCAGACCGGGACCAACATCCGCGCGGCCGACATCCACACCAAGGACGGCAGCGTCTTCGGCCAGATCTTCGTGGAGGTGGACAACCTCCCCCATCTCGCCAAGGTGTTGAAGGCCGTGCGACGCGTCAAAGGCGTCACCGAGGTGGAACGGCGCGAGGCGCCGGACGCGAGCCGCCAGGCCGCCGGGTGAGCCTCCCCGGCTTCCCGGGCCGGGTTACCTTTGGGTCATGCCACAACATTGGATCCTCAAGACGGAGCCCTCGTCCTACGGCTACGCCAACCTGGCGTCGGAGGGGCGGACGACCTGGGACGGGGTCAAGAACCCCGTGGCCCTCAAGCACATCCGGCGCATGCGCCCGGGGGACCGTGTGCTGGTCTACCACACGGGGAAGGAGCGGGCCGTGGTCGGAGAGGCCAAGATCGTGTCGGCGCCCTACCCGGATCCCAAACGCAAAGACGAGAAGCTCGTCGTGGTCGACCTCGTTGCGGTCCGAGCCCTCCCGCGGGCCGTCACGCTGAGTCAGATCAAGGCGGATCCGGCCTTCGCCGATCTGGCGCTCGTCCGCCAGGGACGACTCTCCGTGGTGCCCGCCAGCGAAGCCGAGTGGCGCCGGCTCGTGGGGATGGCCCGGGGGTGAGCGCGGTCTTCGACGTCCAGGCGCCCTACCAGCCGGCTGGTGACCAACCGAAGGCGATCGCGGCGTTGGCGGAGGGCCTCGCCGCGGGGGAGCGCTTCCAGACGCTCCTCGGGGTCACCGGCTCGGGGAAGACGCTCACGCTAGCCCACACCCTCGCGGCCGCCGGCCGGCCGACGCTGGTCTTGTCCCACAACAAGACGCTGGCGGCGCAGCTGTACGGCGAGTTGCGGCAGTTTCTCCCCCACAACGCTGTCGAGTACTTCGTCTCCTATTACGACTACTACCAGCCCGAGGCCTACGTCCCGTCGACCGACGTGTACATCGAGAAGGACGCGTCGATCAACGAAGACATCGAGCGGCTGCGCCTCCGGGCGACCTCGAGCCTGATGGAACGCGAGGATGTGGTGATCGTCGCCACGGTGAGCGCCATCTACGGCTTGGGCGACCCAGCCGAGTATCGCCACCTCATGGTGACGGTGGAGGCGGGAGAGGAACGTGGGCGCGACGCCCTGTTGGCTGAGTTGGTGCGGATTCAGTACGGCCGGAACGACGTGGCCTTCGACCCGGGGACATTCCGGGTCCGGGGCGACACGGTGGAGGTGTATCCCGCCTACGCCGAACAGGCGGTCCGCCTGGAGTGGTGGGGAGACACCGTGGAGCGGGTAAGCAAGATCCATCCGCTGACCGGAGAAACCATCGCCCCCGTGACCCGGATGGCGATCTACCCCGCGACCCACTTCGTGACGCAACGGGCCACGATCGAACGCGCGGTCGGGCGAATCGAGAATGAGCTCACCGGCAGGCTGCAGGAGCTCCGCACAGCCGGGAAGCTGTTGGAGGCCCAGCGCCTCGAGACCCGCACGCGCTTCGACATCGAGATGCTCCTGGAGGTGGGCACCTGTCCCGGGATCGAGAACTACTCCCGCCCGATCACCGGCCGGCAGCCGGGCGAGCGCCCGGCCTGCCTCATCGACTACTTCCCACCGGACTTCCTGGTCGTGGTGGACGAGTCGCACGTCACCCTCCCGCAGCTGGGCGGGATGTACAACGGCGACCGCGCTCGGAAGCTCACCCTGGTCGAATACGGGTTCCGACTCCCCTCGGCCTTGGACAACCGCCCGCTCCGATTCGACGAGTTCATGGGGCTGGTGCCGCAGATGATCACGGTCTCCGCCACCCCCGGCGCTCAGGAGCTCGAGTGGTCCGGGAGCCGCGTGATTGAACAGATCATCCGGCCCACGGGACTGGTGGACCCGCGAGTGGACGTGCGGCCGGTGCGGGGGCAAGTCGACGATCTCCTGGCCGAGATCCGCACGCGGGCAGCGGGGAACGAACGGGTGCTGGTGACGACCCTCACCAAACGGATGGCCGAGGACCTTACGGATTACCTCCAGCAGACCGGGGTTCGGGTCCGGTACCTCCACTCCGACATCGACGCGATCGAGCGGATCGAAATCCTCCGCGGGCTTCGGCTCGGCGACTTCGATGTGTTGGTGGGCATCAATCTCCTCCGCGAGGGGCTCGACCTCCCCGAGGTCTCGCTCGTCGCCATCCTCGACGCCGACCAGGAGGGCTTCCTCCGCTCGGATCGGTCACTGATCCAGACGGTCGGCCGGGCCGCCCGGAACCTCCACGGCACGGCCATCCTGTATGCCGACCGCCGCACCGGCTCGATGGAGCGGGCCTTGGCGGAGATGGACCGGCGCCGGGCCATCCAGGAGGCGTACAACATCGAGCACGGCATCACGCCCCGCTCCATCATCAAATCGCTGGAGGAGGTACGACTCTCCACCCATGTCGCGGACGCCCGCGACCGGCCTCGGAAGGAGAAGGACAGCGGCCTCGGCGACCTACGCGATCCTGCCCAGCGTGCGGCCGCCATCGAGGCGCTCGAGATCCAGATGCGGGAGGCGGCCGCCAACCTCGAGTTCGAGGTCGCCGCGACTCTCCGCGACCAGATCCTCGAGCTCCGCGCCCTAGGCGACGGTGGTACCGCGGCGCGGCCCGCGCGAGGCCGCCAGCGCCTCCGGGCATGACCGGGGCCGTCAGCCTGGCGGAGCTTGCGGCGGCGGGTGAGGCTCTGGGTCGGCGCCTCCCGCTCGGGGCGGTGGTGTATCTCCGCGGGGAGCTCGGAGCAGGGAAGACCACGATGGTCCAGGCGATCGCACGCGGCCTCGGAGTCACCTCCCTCCCAACCAGTCCCACGTACGCCCTGGTCCATCGCTATCACGGTTCGCGCGGGCCGGTCTTCCATGTGGACTGCTACCGCCTGCGTCATGCCGACGAGGCGCGTGACATCGACTGGACCGGCCTCGCGGCGGAGGCAGAGGCCATCTTCGTGGAGTGGCCCGACCGGGCCGGCGCCTGGGTCCCTGTTCCTGACGT
>Ga0210124_1001405_pt1 | contig 10423 bp, 12 predicted proteins | sample Muzzi_PWC_D2_FD_185554 | JGI IMG/M metagenome (GOLD analysis project Ga0210124, IMG submission 185554) | Wetland microbial communities from San Francisco Bay, California, USA, that impact long-term carbon sequestration - Muzzi_PWC_D2 (SPAdes) | ecosystem: Environmental > Aquatic > Marine >...
ATCGTGGTATACTACAGTAGGGAGTTCACTGAAATCATAGTAAGCTCCCATTTCTTTTGCCAACTTTGCCAAAGTCCATTTGTTTGAGCTATCGTCTAAAGCTCTGTTAACTATATCTTGGTCTTCTGCATCTTTGTCAATTGGATCGCGAGGGTTTTCAGTCCATAGGACTAAATCTTTAATATTTATATATTTTACTTCTTGATCCATCAACCCACCTCTTTGTCATTATCATCCCTGGTAGATAACTCGTTATTATGTTACCAACCCCACTATCAAATTTATGATGGATATCTCCATTTAAATATTTAACCCACCGTATCTACCTTAAATTAATATTCCAAATTTGTCAATCCGGTAAATCAAGCAGAGATGGCCGAGACTTTATTACTGGTCACGCAAATTCTATGCGCAGTTGCTTGCCCACAGCACGAGCTAAATGTTGCAGCGATTCTAACGTGACCGAGGTATTATCTGGATCAAGCAAGCGGTCCAACTGAGAACGGCTGGTTTGCATTTTCTTAGCCAATGAGGTTTTGGTCAGGTTAGTTTCTGCCATAATATCAGCTATCTGCAAAGCCAGTAACCGCTTTAGGGCTTTGGCTGATACTTCTTCCAGGATACCTTCCTCTGCCAAAAAATCATCGAAGTTACTACCACTGTATTTATTCATTGCTATGTCCAGGTAAATTATATGTCAAGTCTGTCAATCTGGTAAATCAAAATGGAGCGATGATTTATTACACTGTAAATAACGTGCTGCAGAACTTTCGATAGCTCAGCCGTCATGCCCGAATGTTTTTATCGGGCATCCACAAGTATAGCTTCCCGCTTGAAGCGTGACGGAATGACGGGTGGTGTCTATGAAATATCATCCCACAAATCACGCCATTGTGGATTATTTTTCTCTATCAAATCAATCTTCCATTGACGGTTCCATTTTTTTATGCGCTTTTCACGAGTAATGACGGCTTCCATTGTGGGGTGTTGCTCAAAATAAACCAGGTGATGCACTTTGTATTTTTTCGTGAATCCTTCCTGGACATCATTTTTATGTTCCCAGATGCGCTTTACCAAGCTGCTGGTGACACCTGTGTAAAGGGTTCCGTTGCGTTTGCTGGCCAAAATATAAACGGTCGGTTGTTTTTCCACGCTATATATCTCAGTTACATCGTCCAAATTTTGGATTCCCGCTAAAAGCGTGCGGGAATGACGCTCAAAACCCCGAAAAACTTATTTGAGGTTGTATTTATCCAAATACATACTACAACGCGAAGATAATTTTCAATCAGGCCAGCCTTCGAGGGCAGTTTCGGTTAATTTCTGTAATTCATTGTCTTCTTCATAAATTTCGGCGTATAAAGTAGCCGATTGTTTGAGGTCCTGCAATTCAAGTTCTTCTTTCATAACAATACCCTATTCAAGACCCTGAAATACATCCAATATCAGGTTAAATTATAGGCACTTGATAGAAGGGGGCAAATTTTATTATTGGTGAGACTCCTACTCCGGCGGCATGAAACGAGAGATACCACCATCGGTGGCGAACCATATAGCGCCATCGGGGGCTATGGTGATAGCCTCGATATCATTATGACCCAGGCCATCGGCTTCGGTGTAACTGGTCCAGCTTTGGCCGTCGAAGCGGGAGACCCCGTTGGTGGTTCCAAACCACACAACACCATCGGGGGCTACGGCGATAGATTTGACACTATCACCGGCCAAACCATCATCAACCGTATATTTGGTGGCTGTTTGGCTGGTTGGGTCCCATTTGACAGCGCCCTCGCTTGTGGCCAGCCAAAGGTGACCGTCTTGATCAAAGGCCATATCTTTCACGAACTTGAAGTCAGTGATTGTAGTCCAGCCGGTCTCAGATGTCGGGGTGGCAGTTGGTGTGGAATCTGGAAAATCCAGCATACAGGTATAACCGTAGTCCTTCAGAGCCTTTTGTAGCCGCTGCAGGTATGCGTTCCAAGATTCGTTACTAACCCCATTGTCGTAAGTTGTGGCTGCCTGCTCCCAATCGATGGTCTCTCCTAGCAAGCACTGATCGGCTATGTACGCGGATAAAGACACCGAAAGGCCATACCAATCAGACGCCTCATCGGTGTATGCCTGCCACCACTGATCGGCATCCTGGCGAACAAGCTCAGGAAATTCCTTGGTCACAATGCGCAAACCATCGGCGGTGTACTGCCAGACTTGAATGGGAGCAGCCCCGGATATTGCATGAGGCCCAAAGGTAGAGGAAAAATCTTCGTTGTGGCTGATGAACTCAGTATCGCCACCCTCATCTACATCTACTAACCGGGGCAGGTTACGAAAAGGCCCCCAGGACTTTTGACTCGACTTAACATATAAATCGTGGGTAGAATCGTAATCAAAGATTGCAGTATAGGCACAACAGTAGCTTCCATTAGTCAAGAAATGCAGGATGATTTCCATCTCGGCATCTTGGTCCAGATTGTGGAATTCTGGGGATTTTATATCCAACAGGTCAAAGTTGTTTTCATCTCCAGCTTGCAAGTCTGGGGACACTTTGTCATCATAAATAATCTGGTTTTGACGAGCTATGACGAGCCTTAAATCAGCAATGGATGGTGCTTGCTTTGGATATGAAACCGTAACTACCATGTCTTTGAATTTGGTGGTGAGCGAAGTGATATCTTGGGGTGTTGGGGTAACCGTATCTGGCAATTCAGTTGTTACCGTTGGTGTGGGGATGGGGGAGGGTGGCGGCAGCGCGGATGGCGACACTGTTCTGGTTGGTACAGCCGTAAATGCGGGGGCAGGCGTGCTAGTAGGCGATATCGTGGCTGTAACCTCAGAAGCTCCAGACACTACGGGTCGCTCTACCGCAGCACAAAAGTTTGTGGCTAAAATAACGGATGATAATAAGAGAAAATATCGAAACATGGCTCGCCTCCTGTGAGAGTTAACGTGGCTGAGAAATAAAGAGAGAAATTAAGGGCTACCCACCAGTTTCACGAGCTTGAACAGTAAAGACAGATTTTACATAGATATTATTATATCACCTCTGACACCAAATTGATGGACTGGCGACGGTTCGTTATCGGGTTCTTAGCTAATTCTGCAACCAACGCTGAACCGTCGCCAACCCTACTATCCATAATTTAGGCGGTCTAAGTTAATTACCTCCGATTCAACCCAAGTTTGATAACCTTGGTGCGGGCCGCGATAAAAATTTCGTCGTTATCACTGATTGCCATCCCGGAGGCAACTCCATCGACTTCAAACTGATCGATGTAGCGGCCATCCGGGGCAAAGACCTGAATACGCCGGGACTCGGCCACATAGACCCGGCCCTGGCTATCTACAGAGATGGCCGCCGCACCCAATCTAAATTGGCCGGGTCCGTCACCATCGCTGCCAAATCTATTGATATACTTACCATCGGTGCCAAATTTGAAGACTGCCCGGTGGAACGAGCCTAAGGCGTATATGTTCCCCAAGCCATCTACGGCGAGATGGGGATTCAGCTCCAAATTGCCGGTTAGATCACTGATAGGGTGATTGATCGTGAGAACGATGTTACCTTGAGCATCGTAGCGCACAATTTCGTCACCTGCGCTTCCGATTAAGAAGGCAGCCAGCCCGCCGTCTGCGGTCGTGACCACATCTTCAAAGTCTCCCACCTTGGTCGAAGAATCCACTTGCTCCAGCACTTCCCCTGTCTCACCATCATGGTGGTAGAGTTGACGCCCCTGGATGATATAAACCGTCCCCGCACGATCCACCGCCAGGTTCGTGACGATGGCCTTGGGGTCGGCAGCATTCCACAATGACAGAAAATTGCCAGAAGCATCGAATCTTTGAATACGGCTCCCCTCTTCCCACTCGGCCACATAGATATTGCCTGCCCCATCCACCGCAACGTGACGGGCATCGGTAAATTTGCCGGGGCCGATACCCTCGCCGCCGAAGCTGGATAGTTCGCTGGCGAAACCCGGCGTTGGGGCCGGCGCTGGGGTGGGTGTGGGAACAACCTCTTTTACTATTTCAAGAACTGGGTTTTCTTTAATTTGGTTTTTTTCTAAGGGAATGCTAACAAAGACCCCCAATGGAATGAGAAAAAATGCAATTGAGCCAATGACGATGAGAATTATCAACCCGATGACGAAACACCCAATTGAAAAGGTGGTGCGTTTCACGGCTGTTTCGGCTTGTTTTGCCCTGATGGTGAAGGGCCGACCGGCCTCCATCGCTTCAACCGCATCCTTGGCTTTCTTTAGGCCAACCCCAAATGCTTGGCGATACAGCTTGATGGCTTCTATTTTGCGACCTAATTGAATCTGGTCGGTGATTTTTTTAAGGGCATTCACCTGTTCCAACGATAAGCCCGTTGAAATTCCAAAGGTGTACTCTGCTTGCTGCGATTTTGGCTGTAATTCCTCTGGAATAACCACGGTGCTGTCACAATAGCCGCAGCGGACAGTTGGGTCACTATCGGATGTATAATCTATTGGCGCACCGCAATTGGGGCATTGTAGGGTCTGGGTCATTGTTTTCCCTCTTATTACAGACTGGATGTGAAATTTACCTAGTGTTCAAAGAATGTAGCTTGAGAGAATGAAAACGCCAAATCTTCATTTGTTTGCCATGCTTGATTTTCGTCGAGCCGACTCTGCAAGAGGACGGCCCTGAAACAAGGCTCGGAAATGCCATCTATCCTTGTTCTTGAAGCCTTCGTAATTAATAGATTGATGATTGACCATTCGTGAGATTTACCGCTAAAATTTATCGAGAGGTCTTTGACCCTATCAAATCTGGCTTCGATGAGTTGGGTGTAGGGTCGTGTGTCTGTGGCGTAGTTATAATGGGCAAAGGTTATGTCTAGACTCAAATCCCCGGTACAGAGTTGGTGGCCTCTATCCTTAAACTCATCTTGTGATTTCAGGGTAAGCTGTTTGATAAATCCATCGTGAAAGCCATTAAAATACTCCAAGATGGATTCGACATCTTCGAGTGTTCTCAAATATCGTGTCATATCAATCTTTGTGGGTATGAATTTACTTGTTCCACTTTACTTTATATTTGGTTTTATTTCAAGCCTGATACCACAATAGGATGTGAACATTTGTTCTGTTTTGGTTTATATGCTATTATAGGGAAAAGTGAAAAACGTGGGGAAATAATGATTGATAAAACCTTCGCCTATTTAACCGATCAAGATTTATTTGCGGCCATTGACTATCTTAATCAACAAGATGGGCCACTGGCCGTTATCAATACTTACTCTCAATTGGTGCGCCGCCTTTATTGGGAGGAAAAGAATCTGCCCGCTGTAATTGCTATAGCCTTAGCCGGTATTCAATACGGCTTAATGGCCTCGGGAGCGGCCTCTCATCCCGATACCGCCGTGAAAATCAAAAGTGTTGCCAAAGGACTGGCCTACGATTTGGCTTCGTTTACCTGGCCGGGTTGGGATGAATCCGGCATTGAAATTGGCTCCTCAGATTTGGCAATTGGGCTTGAGGCGGCCAAAGCCAATCTACGCTTTGCCAAGGAATTGGATAAAGGGGATTTGCCGTTATCACGGGCTTACTGGATGCTAGGTGGGCATCATCTGGCAAGCAGTAATCTAAGTGAGGCGGCAGCCTGCTTTAACAAAGCAGAGGAGTACGCAGCAACGGCCAAGGCTGAGGCTGATCGATTGCTGGCTCAGGGCTTTTCATTGGTGACTACAATGCTGGACTCGCCCGGTAATGCCGATACTCAAAACCAATTAGCGCAAGTCAAAGATCAATTGGCCCAGCTAGAACATGGCGAAGGGTTCATCAGCCAAATAGATACGGCCTGGGGTGTATTTTCGAAATAACATCAACCCTATAGCCTGGCATATGCTGCTCCATTGCCAGCGCTAATTCAATATACGATTGGGTAAGAAGTTCAGTGGTTTCGGTCATCATAACGCTTTACTAATATCATTTAGTGGTTATTTATACCCTGGTCAACTTATGGCTCATATCTATCAAAGCTTGAGCCACCTCGGCGGGACGGCGACCCAGCCCACAGGAGCACGCCACATCCACGGTGTGCCCACGAATCCCTTCAATCATTTCCAAAATCTGTTGGTGTTCATCTTCCGACCGCTTCTCGTGGACAAAACCGGCCACAAAACGCACGCCGGGTGGCAGCTTGATGTTTTTGAGGGATTGGTAATAAGAGGCTTCCATAGAAGGTGGGTCTGCGGCTTCGGCCAGGGGGTAGTGAAGGTAACGTAATTCGTGCGTATGGGGCCACTTTTCGACCAATTTATTAGAGAAGTGCACCATTTTATCCAAGGTATCAGAGCGGGTGAGGGCTTCGTTGTTTAGATCCCCAAAACAAAAATGAATACCAAAAGGCGCTTTTGGCTCAATCAGCTTAACCAAGCCAAAAACAGTCCGTAGCGAAATACCCGTCAGAAAATTCGGCATTCGGTAAGCCATTGCCATTTCACCCGGCACCTCGAGTTGAAATATGATATCTCCTGGGTCGGCGATTTTTAGCATCTCATTGGCTTCGTAGGCCATGCGTTTATTAAATGCCGAGGCATATCGCAACGCATTGATTGGACTCATCATGCCAAAGGTGCTGCCCATTCCGGTCGGTAGCCCAACTTGAAATTTCAAATCCGGCAGGTTGCGTTCTTCGCGTAGCCGCTTAAAAATGGGATAACTGCTCTGGAAGTACTCCAGCCAGTGAAAATTGAGATGCTTAGGCATCTCGGATGGCGAACGTTTAGGTTTGACTCGTGGCCCGGTATCGTAGCCAGTAGGAAAGCCCGATTCGCCCCGTACCCCCCGGTCTACAATTTCCCAATTTTCGTTATCCTGTTCGCATACATCGATGATGGTTTGGACCCAGGCGGCGCGGTTGCCCAAAGGGTATTTCTCCGATTTCTTGCCAATTTCTCCATCGGGCAAGGCCCATAATTCTGTCCCTAGAGCATCAAGGGCCCGAGTCATTGCATCTTCTTCATCTTCAAAGGGCATACTACCTACCAATAGAGCTTGCCTTTTGTGTTCGGTCATTTTAAAGCCTCCTTGCTTTTGTTATGAGAGTTTATAAAGTTGAGCGGAATGGGTTATTCTTTATTGGACTACTTCGCTATCTCGCTGCCAATCGGCGGTGGATGCTCCCATATAGGTCGTTGCCAGCGGAAGATACGACGCAGCCGTTCAACATCGACCTTAGGTGTGTGATGCTCGACGAGATTATAAGTTTCTTCGACCAATTGAGCCAAAAATTCTGCTGCCTGCTGTGGCGGTAGGCTATACAAATCCTTGAAGCGAGCTGGGAAATCTTCTGGCGCAATATCGAACTTTGCCAAGACCATGTCAAGCCATTTGAAGCCGAAGTAATACTGGCGGTTTAAAGCCAACAAGACGTACAGGAGCTTTTGTTGAACGTCGATGAGTTGCTGATGCAACATCACCAAATTTTGACCTCGTTCCAGCCACATTTGCCATCGCCAATAGTGGTCGATTTGGCCCTTTCTGGTGATAATCGCCGCCGCGAGTTCAGGAGGGTATTGGCTGGCCCGTTTTTTCCAGCTATTGATAAGCGTCGAACCCGCCAGCGGAACACCTTGAACCACACCCGCAATGAGATTCTGTTTGAGGTCGTCAGGGTCGTAACGCTGTAACACATCATCAAGTACGCGCTCCATGAATTCCACTGTATGGTTGGCAACCTCGATCAAAATCCCGGTTTTGGGCTGGTTTGAGGCCGCCCGGCCCATCATGAAATCGTCGGCCCAGTACTCTTCCGCTTCATCATATGGATAGAGTTGTAGCAAATCAACCCCCAGCGATTGAACGGCTCCAGCCCGGTCATTTGTCTCTGGTGGGGAGTGCCAAAACACCCCGAGTTCAATATCCGAGAAACGGTCGGCGTGGCCCCGAGCAGTAGAGCCACCTATAAATACCGCAGCCACTTTAGGATTGGCAGCATAAGCTGCTTCTACGCGTCGAGCCAGACTCATACGCCACTGACTTGGATTGTTCATAAAAATCCCTTATGTTCTGGATAAATTTACTTGTCGGACAATTTGATAAATGTTCGTCTGGTTATCGCAAATATGGAGCCAGTGACTCAAAATCAAAGTCAATGTACGGTATATCATGCTCGATCTTATACTTTCGATTTTGCATGAACCCTGCTACCCAAGGGTCGTCGAGATTTTCTACATCAAAGCTGCGATGAATCACCGCATACAAATCAATTTCACGTAGCTTCAAGAAATGAGGAATCTCTTTCAGCCATTTGGGATCTAATTGATTCTTTTGCTTGTATCCTTGCAGAAAATGAGTCATAAACTCTCTGGCAAAAGCTGGAGTGTCCTGTCTGCCTGTGATGGCGTAGAATAGCACAATCGCAATATCATTAATAAACCAACTGTATACACAATCATCAAAGTCAAAAAGCGTGATGTTGCCTTCGTCATCAACAAAAAAATTGGCGCCATGAGCATCGTAATGAACAAGACCATATGGCTCATTATCTTTGGGAAGTGTATTGAGATAATCAAGTAACGCCATATACTTTTTAACGATAATTGCTTCGGAGGGAGGCAGGTTGCTTACTATCTCTTGCGTAGAGTTGTCATTTCATTCTGGTCGTTTCCAAGACAACTCAGGTGGTTGATAATGTTTGCTGAGGACGTGCATCGTGCCGAGCAGTTGCCCATAGGTTTCAAACAGTGACGGTGTCCAAGCGGCTTTTTCTGGTGGCCTACCTTTTGCTTTGGTAAAGGCCGTTGCCAAGAACTGTTCGCCATGTCCGTCCTTAATGGATTCCACCAAATTTCCATTTTTGGACAAGATTGCCCTGGATACAGGCGTGCCACCCTCTGCCAAATAGTTTATCCAATCCACTTCCCCAAGAATGAGCGACTTGCTGCGACGGAGTGTGTGTCCAATTCGCAGAATATATGATTCTGTTCCACGGGTAATTTCGTAAATAAAGCTTTCGAATCCATCGAGCGACTGAATCTGATCCTGAGTGATACCATATCGACGCAGGGCTTCTTGCAAAATGGTTTGGCTATATCGGTTCTTAATTCGTTTTTCCACGTCATCGTGTCGCAGTATTCTAACTAAGGCTTGATAAAGGTTCCCGTTTGCAACTCGTAGAAGGCCTGCTTGATTTCCTCGACTGTATTCATCACAAATGGCCCGTAAGGAACAATCGGCTCACCGAATGGCGCCCCGGCAATCAGCAAGAAGCGCACGCCTGCATCGCTTTGCACTTCAATGTGGTCGCCGTCAGCAAAGGCCACCATGCGGACAGCCTCAACCAGTTCTTCCTGGCTGCCAAAACGTCCCGCGCCTTCGAGGAGATAGGCCAAAGCCGTATGCCCACGAGGAACGGCTTGCACAAATGAAGTGCCGGGACTGAGGCTCACATCCAGATAGAGGGGATGGGCCGCAATTTCGGTTACAGGGCCGGATGTTTCCCAGACCTCACCTGCTACAACACGTACGGTCACGCCATCTTTGGTCACGCTTGGAATGGTGGTAGTGCCCACTTCCTGATAACGCGGCGTGGTCATCTTGAGGGCCGCCGGAAGATTGACCCACAACTGCAAGCCGTTGACCTTCCCATTAGAATCTTGACGAGGCATTTCCTCGTGCATGATGCCGCGCCCGCTGGTCATCCATTGGATATCACCCGGACCGATTAACCCAGCGTTACCCAGACTGTCCCGGTGGTGGGTTGCGCCTTCCAGCATATACGTAACTGTTTCGATACCCCGGTGTGGGTGCATCGGGAAGCCACTGATGGGGCCTTGCAGCGGGTCATCGAAGTAGAAGTGGTCGAGCAGCAGGAAGGGGTCGTAATCATTGGACCGCATCGGCATAATCGAGCGACGTAGCTTTACCCCTGCCCCATCGACGACGTGTTGTGGGATGACGATATGGGAAATGGGCCGGCTGGCCCCGTTGTTTGAATTCTGATTGGTCATAATCTCTTAATCTCCTACTCTCATTTATTATGAGTCAAAGCCTTTATCGATGGCCTTTTGCACAAACTCTGGTACAAATGATACCACATGTGTCAAATCTTCCGGCGGCCAGTCGAGATCGATACATTCATGCCAAAATTCGAGGTGAATCTTATCGATTTCATGCTCGGACGATGCGACATCGCGGCCATCTTCGCCCTGCACCGAATACCAGGACAGGAACATCCGGCCTTCTCGATAGCTCAGGAATATCGACTCATAATACATCTTCTCCCGATTGAGCGTGGCAACACACTCCAACCGGCGGCGGGTGAGGGTTTCCATCCACGCTGTGGCCCGCTCTTCTTTGCCTTCTTTAACCCGAAATGTGGTGAATTCTGTTTTCATTTACGAATTTATCGTCACTATGAGGCAACAGTACCGAAGAGTGCCCCGATGGCCGCTGTG
>Ga0210124_1001407_pt1 | contig 10414 bp, 12 predicted proteins | sample Muzzi_PWC_D2_FD_185554 | JGI IMG/M metagenome (GOLD analysis project Ga0210124, IMG submission 185554) | Wetland microbial communities from San Francisco Bay, California, USA, that impact long-term carbon sequestration - Muzzi_PWC_D2 (SPAdes) | ecosystem: Environmental > Aquatic > Marine >...
GCCGGCTTCACGTTCTTCAATCGAATGTTCTTCGCCCAGGTCGACAAGGAGGCCATGATAATCGATGAACGATCGAACGGTGGCGGTCAGGCGGCGAATTACATCACCGACGTGCTCAGCCGACGGCACCTGTCAGGCTGGAAGGATCGCGACGGACTGGTTTACAACACGCCGGCGGGAGTGATGCACGGTCCCAAGGTCATGCTGATCGACCAGGACGCCGGTTCGGGCGGCGACTTCCTGCCTTATTCATTCCGTCAACTGGGCATCGGCAAATTGATTGGCACCCGGACCTGGGGCGGCCTTATCGGAATTTCGGCAAACCCGCGCCTGGTCGATGGTGGCGCCCTGACCGTTCCGTTTTTCCGCTTCTATGATGCGAGTGGTCACTGGTCGGTGGAAAACCAGGGCGTTGCGCCGGACATCGAGGTCGCGCTGGATCCGATTGCAACGAACCAGGGCCATGATAGCCAGCTCGAGGCCGCAATTTCCGAAGTGATGAGTCAGCTTGCGGATTTCCGCAACCCCATTCCGGCGGCTGCACCACCAATGCCAGCTGAAATCGGCCAATAGCAGTACTGGTCAGGGAAGGCAAGAAGGCAGCCCAGGGGCTGCCTTCTTCGTGCTGGTGTGGCTGTTCGATCGTCAATCCGTGGCGAAACAATAGAACAAGCCGTCTCCCCCGGTCGCCTGCAGATCAGCCTGTCCGCAGCCGCGGGACGGATGTGCGTTGTTCCAGGAAGTCGGGTTGTCGCCGCCGCCCTGGCGATCATGGTGGCCAACATTCGCGCTGCCATCAGCGCCGCTATAAGTCCAGTCCTGGCAGGTATGATCTTTGCCGTCCTTGAACGCCGTGCCGTCGAGATTGGATCCGGTCAGAATGTCATGGCGGTTTGGCGTGTCGCCGCGGCCATTGATCTGCTCGCCAGTCTCGCTGATCGAGTTTTCCTTGCCGAGCTTGTTGTTATCGCTGTGCAGATCGCTGACATTTGCCGCAACCACCACGCCGTGCGCATTGACCCACGGGCCTGTTCCTATTCTGTCGCGCGCATTGACCGGCGAATCACCCGCGCTGGTGCTCAGGTAGGCGTGCCAGGTTTTGCCGCCTGCGCCAGCCGACTCGGCCAGCATGCTGCAATGTTCGTCCGCACCTTCGAGTCCCCCGAGGTTTGCACCGTCACCGGGGCCTTTGCTGGTCAGGAAGAAGGTCATTTCGGAATCCTGGGCGCCGGCAAAACCAATGCCCATCGCGGCCGCTACCAGGGATAACATGAGTATGGGTTTTTTCATCGTCTGGTCTCCTTTGCTAACCTGCATACTGTACGTCAGTTCCGATGGATTTCCAGCACGGCTGAAGAAATGCCGGTAACACAAACTTGTTTGCGATTGGCCGGGCGAGCCATCGGTTGAATCAGGTTCACAATAAAATACAGAGCTATCGGAATCCGCACCATGCGAATAGCAGGCATTGCGATTTTGCTACTGACCTGGAGTCTCTCCTTCGCCCAGGAACTCGTGATCACGAATGGCCGCATTATCGATGGAACGGGCCAGGTAATCGACAATGGCTCGGTTGTCATACGGGATGGGCTCATTGCAGCGGTTGTCCGGGGCGGTCCTGCGGAGTCGGCTGCACTTCGAATCGACGCTCGTGGCATGACCGTGATGCCGGGCATGATCAATACTCATTGGCATCTGTTAGTTGGCACCACCGCTGACAGCAGTGCGGCAGTCGACAGATTTGTGGACGAGGTCGTCGCCGACGAACTGAAGTCACTACTGCAACGCGGGGTGACGACGATCATGTCTCTTGGCGATCACTACCCCGATATTCTCGACGTCAGGCAGCGCGTCGTGGACGGTGAACTGGCAGGTCCGCGCCTGTTGATTGCCGGACCGGTTTTTACGGCGCCTGGCGATTGGCCGACGCAGATATGCGACGGCAATAGCTATTGCATGGAAAGACTGAACGTGCAGGTTTCCGAACCTCAGCAGGCGCGAGCCAAAGTGAGGGAGGTGGCGGCCGCTGGGGTAGATGCCGTGAAACTCGTTTACGATGACGTAACCGTGCCAGGTGTCCGAATAGACGATGACGTCGTTGCCGCAATCGCCGACGAGGCCCGCCTGCACGGGCTGACTCTGTATGCGCACGTTTCAACGGTCGAAGAAACAGCAGTCAATGTCGTCAATCTCGGGGTTGGTGCGCTTGTTCATCCGGTTTCTTTTCGAGCAAAAACCGGCATTAATGGCGCCCGGTACCTGCGAGACATGAATATACCCGTCTCCACGACGATCTCGGGCATGTCCAGAGATTGGTATGACCTGACCGGAAGAGAATACACGGACGCAGTCCAGAATGACTTCAATCGTCGACTGGAAGACATCAGGCACCTGTGGGATGAAGGCGTAATCGTCGCGTTCGGCACGGATACCGTGGCCGGTCAAAGTAAATTGTCCGCCGGAATGTTCCTGCTGGAAGCGCGAGCCCTGAACCAGGTGATCTCAAATGAGGAAGTCCTGGCAACATTGACCCGAAACGCAGCGCTTTTCCTTGGATTGGAAGACGAGCTGGGCACGCTGATACCGGGCAAAACAGCAGATGTCATTCTGATCGACGGAGACCCGCTAGCCGACATTTCCGATTTGATGCGAGTCGAAGTGGTCATACAGGAAGGGCAGGTCGTTGTGGACAACCGTTTGCAGTGAAGAACTTTATCCCGGCCGAATTTGCCGGCAACGGCTATCCTGCATGTTCGATTAATACGACTTTCAGCTGTCAGATCCCGGACAGCCTTAGCAGCAGCGCGTTTCAGCGCTCGCCGGTCATGCCGAATTCTATCGGTTCCTTGACGTAGAAAATGTTGATCTTTTCCTCAGTCAGACGAGCGAAAATGCGATCGACGTCGTCTTCACTCAACGCCATGATCACTTCGATCGGCTGATCTGCGAGTTCGAAAAAGTGTGCCGAATGTAGCTTGCGGTCCCGGCCATATCCCTCGGCGGCAGCAATCATGGTTGCCCGTGCGACGCCCATCTTGCGCGCCTCCTGCACCAACCATTCGCCGAGCGGCAGGCCACGGTGCCGGCGATCCTGCTGAGTGAAGAACGTCATTTGAAAACCTTGCATACTTACCTCCTCATACCCGTTTCAGCACAACCACTGTTGCGAGGCCCAGCAGGGTCATAATCAGGGAACCGATGACGTGAGCGCCAATGGCCGTTGTGGCCCACAGCAGGCGCTGCTGCTGGATCAACGTCGCGACCTCGGCAGAGAACGTCGAGAAAGTGGTCAGCCCGCCCAGGAAGCCTGTGATAATCAACAGACGCCACTCGGGCGCCAGTCCAGGCTGACCGGCGAAAACAGCCAGTGCGATGCCGATGAGGTAGCCGCCAATAAGGTTTGCGACAAGCGTACCCGGTGGAATCGTGGGGAAGAGCGCGTTGAGTGACAACCCGAGTAACCACCGCATGACGGCGCCCAGGGCGGCGCCGACGCTGATCGCAAGCATTGAATTCAGCATAGTCCTGTCCTTAATTCTTGCTTATCCTGTCCGGACAGGCGCGAGAAAACCTGCGCGCCGGGGCCGGGGCTGGTATGTAGGCATCATCAGCTGCAGCGGCGCAGTGGTTAACAGAGGAATGCCATCTCCGATGCACCCATTTTAGCCGAGCGAGTCTTCGAAAGTCCCGCTCATGCGGGTTTCTTTACTTTCCGAACAGGGGAGGCGGCGGGGATTGACTCGGAACGTCCCTGTTCCTCGCCCTCACGTTGTTCGGGTCGCTCTGCGGTCCAAAGCGGCTGTCCTGCCGCTTTGTGAACCCGCTACGCGGCTTCGACCCCGCGCTGTCCACAACAAAAAAAGGCCACCTGACGGTGACCTTTGTTTGTTGGTGGAGGCGGCGGGGATTGACTCGGAACGTCCCTGTTCCTCGCCCTCACGTTGTTCGGGTCGCTCTGCGGTCCAAAGCGGCTGTCCGGCCGCTTTGTGAACGCGCTACGCGGCTTCGACCCCGCGCTGTCCACAACAAAAAAAAGGCCACCTGACGGTGACCTTTGTTTGTTGGTGGAGGCGGCGGGGATCGAACCCGCGTCCGCAAGCCCTCCGCTACGGGGTCTACATGCTTATTCCGTCTTTAATCTCGTCGCAGGCTACCCGACGGGCAGGGAAGACCTGAAACCAGTCCAGTTAGGATTTAACGGTTCGGACCCTGAACACGCCCTTGCCGCGGTCTTGTGTAGGTGACTCCTGTGATCCGATCGCACAAGCACGAACCGGGCAGAAGGCATAGCTGGTTTTTAAGCAGCTAGTGCGTAGTTGTCGTCGTTGGCAACTATAGGTTTTACAGCTGGATTTACGAGGTCATCTGTCCCTCGGCATGCACCCGGAGTTTCGCGACCCACGTCGAATCCAATTCGCCCCCGGTAAAAATGTGAGTCCGGGTAGTGTAGGGGCGGGCGCACAAAAAACAATCGACCAGCGCCAAATCGTGCAGAATTCGTATTTGCTACATATGCAGAAGCAATCTAATATCAGCGCTATCGATAGCGTAGCAATCGGCCAGGAGTCCTATGGCACAACGGATTCAGAATCTGCGCAGGGCACCAACGTCCGCACCGATGGGGCAGGCGCTGGACCTGTCGGGGCGCCGCTGGGCGTTGCGGGTGGTGTGGGAATTGCGGGTTGGACCGCTTAATTTCCGGGCGTTGCAGGCGGCCTGTGGCGATATATCCCCTAGCGTGCTGCAGCGCAGGCTTCACGAACTTCGCGGGCAACAGATTATCGAGAAGATTCCCCGCCTGGGTTACCGGTTGAGTACCAGTGGTGAAAAACTGTTCCAGGTATTGGCGCAGCTGGACAAGTGGTCGGCGGCGCTTCCCGAGAACGCGCACAGGGATGATAATTGAGTTTAAATAACTTCAATAAGTTGTTGTTTTTAATATCTCGATGACTTGAGGATACGCCCCTGCTCACGTTTCCAGTCCTGTTCCTTCTGCGTCGCGCGCTTGTCATGCATTTTCTTGCCTTTCGCGAGGCCGATGTCGAGTTTGACCCGTCCTTTGCTCCAGTGCAGGTTCAATGGCACGAGCGTATAGCCTTTGCGTTCAACAGCGCCGGTCAGCCGATCGAGCTCATGGCGATGCATCAATAACTTGCGCGTTCGCGTCGGATCCGGACGGATATGAGTCGAGGCCGTGGCGAGCGGCGTGATATGAGCCCCCAGGAGCCACGCTTCACCGTTGCGCAGATGCACGTAGCTTTCGGTCAATTGGGCACGACCTTCCCTGAGGCTTTTCACCTCCCACCCTTCGAGCGCCAGGCCAGCCTGAAACGTGTCTTCGATGCTGTAGTCGAAGCGCGCTTTCTTGTTGACTGCGATCTTTGCCGGTGCTGGTTTTTTATCTTTCGGTTTGTTCACTTTTCGGGTTTGCCGGTCGCGTGCACTGCGGGGGCCGGGATTATAAGACAGGTTCCGCTGCGACGTTTGTTGTCTGTTGCAATAAATTGATCCAGAATCGTGCCATCAGGCCAGCCAACAAATAATGATGTTCAAAGAAGAAGAAAGCGGCACGGCACAAAGATTCTCGCTGCACGGTCACTGGTCCTCCCGGCTCGCATTTGTTCTGGCCGTTACCGGGTCGGCGGTCGGGCTTGGCAATATCTGGAAATTTCCCTATATCGCCGGGGAGAACGGCGGCGGGGCCTTCGTAATGGTGTACCTCGTCTGCGTCGTGGCCATAGGATTGCCGGTGATGATGGCCGAGATCCTGATCGGTCGCCGCGGCCGTCGTAATCCGGTCGCGACCATGGCGCTCCTCGGTGAGGAAGAAGGGGCTTCCAGGCAATGGAAGTGGCTCGGGATAATGGGCGTTGTTGCGGGAATCCTGATCCTGTCGTATTACAGTGTCGTTGCCGGATGGACGCTCGCCTATATACCCAAGAGCATGTCCGGTGCTTTCTCCGGCGCCACGGTTGAGGACGTGGAGGTCATTTTCACAAACCTCATCGGGAGTTGGGTGTCAGTCACGATTGCTCACACCCTGTTCATGGCGAGCACGGTATTCGTCGTCGCGCATGGTGTTGAACGCGGGCTGGAACAAGCCGTGCGGTTTATGGTGCCTGCATTGTTGTTGCTGATGCTGGTGTTGCTCGGATACGCCGTCACGTCGGGAGGCTTTGCCGCCGGCGTCTCATTTATGTTCACGACGGACTTCGATGCGTTGACCTGGGATGGCGTGCTGCAGGCGATGGGACAGGCGTTTTTTACGCTCAGCCTGGGGATGGGGGCCGTGATGGCCTACGGTGCCTATCTTCCCGAGGAAACATCAATAACCGGTTCCTCGGCGTCGGTGGTCGCCGCGGACACTTTGTTCGCCATACTGGCAGGGCTGGTCATCTTTCCGCTGGTATTTGCAAACAACCTTGATCCGGCGGAAGGGCCCGGCCTGGTATTCGTGACTTTGCCGCTCGCGTTCGGGCAAATGGCAGGCGGCGCATTCTTCGGCGCTGTTTTCTTCATAGTACTGAGCATTGCCGCCTGGACTTCTGCGCTGGGACTCGTCGAGCCCGGGGTTGCCTGGGTGGTGGAGCATTTCGGGCGAACCCGAATGCAGGCGTCGGTAATGGTCGGGGGGACCATCTGGGCCCTGGGTCTGGGTACGGCGCTGTCATTCAATGTCCTGTCCGACGTCATTTTTCTGCGTGGCACGATTTACCAGAACGTTGAATACCTGACGAGTAACATCATACTGCCGCTCGGCGGATTGCTGATTACCGTATTTGCGGGCTGGGTGATGTGCCGGAATTCGACGTCGGAAGAGCTGGGAGGTGCCGGCAACACCTACAAATTATGGCGTTTCCTCGCGCGATACATTGCACCGGCAGCGATCTTGCTCGTCTTCCTCGAGGCCATCGGCATCATCGGGTAGCGGACTTTGAGACACGTAAGCAGAAGCGCGCTGGTCCCATATCGCGCGGCGGAAATGTTTCAGTTGGTGGATGATGTCGAGTCCTATGCCGAATTTCTTCCCTGGTGTAACCGGTCGGAAGTATTGAGCCGCACCGACGACACGGTGGAGGCGACGCTTGAACTGCACAAAGGCGCCGTCAGTAAATCCTTTACAACGCGTAATACGCTCAAAGCAGATGAAGCAATAGATATCGAATTGCTCGGCGGGCCCTTTCGTCACCTGTCCGGGGGCTGGACATTTCTGTCACTTGGCGAGGAAGGCAGCAAGGTATCGCTCCAGCTGGACTTCGAGTTTGAAAGCCGAATGGTCGACATGTTATTTGGCGCTTTTTTCGAGGACACCTGTAATTCACTGGTCGACGCCTTTACTCGCCGCGCAGCCGATGTCTATGGCGACCGTTAGCACGTCCTGATGGCGGGTCCCAAGACAATTCGAGTCGAGGTGGTGTTCGGCATACCAGAGCACCAGGAACTCGTAACGGTCGAGATAGCGGCGCATGCCACTTGTGCTGATGCGATCGCCCGGTCAGGAGTCGAGGCGAGATTTCCGGATATCGATCTGGCCTCGTTGCCGATCGCTGTATGGGGCAGACAAGCCTTTGCAACTGACGAGGTCAGGGATGGTGATCGTGTGGAAATACTGAGGCCACTGGCGATTGACCCGCGTGATGCACGTCGGCGACTGGCCCTGGCGGGCAAATACATGGGAACCGCCGCGCCGGAGAACGGTGGCGATTCCTAGCCGCTAAAGATCGGCACTCAGTTGCTGGTCCTTGCGGATTTCGCTCACTTTGTCGCCGTCGAAAAAGACCGATATCCAGCGCTTGAATGACGCATCCTGTCGTCCGATTCTCAGGAAATAGACATAGTCCCAGCGGTTCTCATGAAACGGGTCATCGATCATGGGTGTGCCAAGCAGGAATCTCACCTGGCCACGAGTCATTCCGATTTCAACCTGGTCGATATCTTCCTGATCCAGGAGATTTCCCTGCGACAGAGATGCCTGATAGACGCAACCGCCGGTCACAAGAGTGACAGACAGAAAGAGTATGCTGAGCAGGTGTGTTCGCATGACAGAAATTGACAACCAGTAAAAAAATCGTGCGGTTTTTCGCACGGCTCGGCAGAAACCGCGGTGGAGAGACCCGTTCAACTGGGTCATAATAGGCGCGCATAATACCGTCTTGTCGCGTCCTGCGGTAGCCACTGCAGATTTATCTTGAAGTCAACGAGATCCAGCCAATGTTACAGCGTCAGGAATTACGCAAAGCCGGCCTCAAAGTAACGCTGCCCAGGCTCAAGATCCTGGAAATCCTCGAAAGCGACACCACGCGGCATATGAGCGCCGAAGATATCTATCGGGAGCTTCTCGAAACCGGGGAGGAGATAGGTCTGGCGACGGTCTACCGCGTGCTGACGCAATTCGAAACTGCCGGCCTCGTGATGCGACACAACTTCGAAGGCGGACACTCCGTGTTCGAGATGGACAGCGGCGATCACCACGATCATATGGTCTGTATCGAGAGCGGGGACGTCATCGAATTCAAAAATGACGAAATCGAGGCGATCCAGCGCAGGATCGCGAAAGATCACAACTACGAACTGGTTGACCACAACCTGGTGTTGTACGTGCGTCCGCTGAAAAAGGATGGCGGATCCTGAGCCGGTAACCGTTCTTGCTCTGCCTGGCCGCCTCACGCCCTGCGGTTCGTCGCCGTCTTTTCCCGGCTGGATTTCAGCATTTCGGCGGCGTGATCGCGTGTACGTTGTGTGATTTCCACGCCACCAAGCATGCGTGCTATCTCCTCGATCCGCTCTTTGTCACCGAGCTGCGTAATTCCGGTCCGGGTCGATTTGCCGTCACTCAATTTCATAATTCGGAAGTGATTGTTGGCAAGGCTCGCAACCTGAGGCAGGTGCGTGACGCAGAATACCTGGCGAGTCCGGCCCAGTTCGCGGAGACGCAGTCCAACCATTTCGGCGACACCACCGCCAACGCCGCTGTCTACCTCATCAAAAACCATCGTGGGAATGGCGCTGCCGTCGCTGGCAATGACCTGGATCGCGAGGCTCATGCGTGAGAGTTCGCCGCCGGATGCGACCTTCGAAAGGGGCATGGGCTCCTGTCCGGGGTTCGCGCTGATGAGAAACTCGATGTCATCCAGCCCGAACGCGCGCGGATCGGATATGTCCCGCGGACTCACCGCCAGTTCAAATACGCCACCGGGCATGCCGAGTCCGGACATTGCTTCGGTCACTGCGGCAGCGAACACCGTTGCGGCCTTTATTCGTCCCGCAGAAAGGCGATTTGCCGATTGACGATACACGGCTTCGGCATCGCTGACCGATTTCTGCAATTCCAATCCACGCTCTTCCGCGTGCACGAGATCATCGAGCTGACCGGTAAGTTGCCGCTGCAGCGACTCGATCGCTTCCGGGTCAACACGATGTTTGCGAGCGATATTACTCACCGCATCGAGCCGCTCTTCCACCCAGTTTTGTCGCGCAGGATCCATGTCGAGCGCATCGCCATAGCGACGCAGGTGGTCGGTGGCTTCAGTGACCTGAATGTTTGCGTCCTGCAATGCTGCCAGTACCGGTTCGAGGGCGTCGTCGTACGTGGTGAGGACTTCGATCGTGCGAGTTGCCTCGGCGATCAGGGATTGCGCGTTCGCAGAATCAGCATCGAACAGCAGTTCGATCGCATTGCCGGCCCCTTCGGCCAGGCGGCCGCTGTTCTGCAATTTCGATCTTTCTTGCGACAGTGCCGCAAATTCGCCGGGCTGCAGGCCAAGTGCGTCCAGTTCGCCAATCTGGAAGCGCAAAAGTTCGAGGCGTGCACTTCGGTCGCTATTGGCAGCCTCAAGTTCCGCCAGCTTTGCGGCAAGGCTTTTCCAGTCGTGGAACGCATTGCTCGTCGCGACAGAAAGATCCACCAGGCCGCCAAAGTAGTCCAGCAGGTTTCGTTGCACATCGCGTCGCGCCAATGACTGATGAAAATGTTGCCCGTGAATATCGAGCAACATTTCGCCGAGCGTTTTGCAGCTCTGCAACGGTACATTGTTGCCGTTGATAAACGCCCGCGAACGACCGTCGGCACCGATAACGCGCCGCAGGTGGCATTCGTCATCCTGGTCGAGCATCTGCTCCTCGAGCCACTCACGCACTTTCGGCAGGTGTTGCAGATTGAATTCCGCTACGAACTCGGCTCGTTTTGCGCCGCTTCTGACCAGCCCGCTGCCGCCTCGTTCGCCAAGTACGAGACCGAGGGCGTCAACGAGGATGGATTTACCGGCGCCGGTTTCGCCGGTCAGCACGGTCATACCGGGCGAGAATTCGATTTCTGCCTGGTCGATGATGGCGAAGTTTCTGACCTGGATGCTCGTCAGCATTTATTCGATTTCTCCGAAATGTCGCTGCCGGCTGTCACGACCCCAGTGGAGCT
>Ga0210124_1001409_pt1 | contig 10404 bp, 7 predicted proteins | sample Muzzi_PWC_D2_FD_185554 | JGI IMG/M metagenome (GOLD analysis project Ga0210124, IMG submission 185554) | Wetland microbial communities from San Francisco Bay, California, USA, that impact long-term carbon sequestration - Muzzi_PWC_D2 (SPAdes) | ecosystem: Environmental > Aquatic > Marine >...
CCCTGAGAAAGATAATCCGGATAGTCAGGCTTGCGTTGACCGAAAACCCGCCAATCCAGTATGATGCGCGCTCTTGCAGGTTCTCTGATCCCCGGTAGCTCAGTTGGTAGAGCGGGTGACTGTTAATCACTAGGTCGGCGGTTCGAGCCCGTCCCGGGGAGCCATTTCACGCCCGTCTTGAAGGCATCCACCTACTGATTCCAAAATAACCAAGTCCAGTCGGATAGACCTTGGGATAGACCTACGTCCATTCCAGGTCTTCATTTCTCAAGTACCTAGATTTCCATCACAGTGGCCGTAAATGTGACACCTGCCCCTCTTCCTAGGTCAGGTAAAGGTACTCATAATAAGTCCCTTGGTCCCAGGTTCGAGTCCTTGCGGGGCCACCACCTTCCATAGAAATCATGAAGAATGCTTTGGCTGGGCCAAGACCATTGGTGGTTTGCGCAAGAACCGGTTTATTGGCCGCGAGAAGCTCGACTTCCAGTTCGTGATGACGTTCACGGCTTATAATCTGATCCGGATGCGCAATCTCGGAGTGGTGTCGTGTTGACTGTCAGCGTGCCGAGGGGTTGGTCCGTCCGCCAGAACGAATTCTGGCCTGATTACCGACATTGCGGACGCACGCCTCGGAAAAATGACGCGGGTTTCTTCCTGCTCACGTTGATGCGGACTCAATATTAGCGATTTTCAACTGCCTGTTAGGCGATATTGATAATGAGTCGTGTCGTGAATGCGGCGGTGCAGTCAGGGTCATCGCTTGTATCGAGGCCCCGGTGGTGATCGAGCAGCTACTCGATCACCTTAAGGCAAGAACCGAAGCCAACGAGTCTACCCCGTTACCCGACAGCCGTGCGCCGCCTGGCTTGCCGGTGGACTTTTCCGACTGACACCCAAACCGAGGTCTCGACCCCGATGCCCATTGACTGCGCATTACCTTCGCGGTGACCAGCAGGCGCTCATCAGTCTTGCGCCTGCGATTCTTCCAGGTAGCGGAAGAAGTCCGAATCGGCACTCAGCATGATGGTGCTGTTGCTACCGAGGGCCCGGTAGCTTTCCAGTGTGCGGAAAAACGAGTAGAACTCGGGGTCTACACCGTAGGCCTCGCCGTAGATCCGGGTGGCTTCAGCATCGGCGTTGCCGCGGATTTCCTCGGCTTCGCGTGCCGCCTCGGAGCGAATGCGCCGAAGATCACGTTCCATGTTGCCAAGGATCTCCTGGCTACGCCCCATGCCCTCGGAGCGGAATCGCTCGGCGATCGACTGTCGCTCGGCGATCATGCGGCTTTCGACCTGCTTGCGCACCGAGTCGATGTAGTTGACCCGCTTTATGCGCACGTCGTCGAGCTCGATGCCCAGACGCGGCATGGAATCCTGGGCACGAGCGAGAATTTCCTGCTCCAGCAGTTCGCGGCCCAGCTTGGGCTGCATCTCCAGGTTCATGTCGTCGCGTTCGGCCAGTGCTGGGTCGTCGAGCTCATTGACGTCCACTGCCCAGTCCTTTGAGCGCACGATTTCCTCGAGCTCGGTGGACGAAACCATGTCACGCACCACCGAGTCGACGATATCGTCGAGCCGGGTGCGCGCTCCGGCCTCATCGCGCACGCTGGTCAAAAACAGCAGTGGATCGGCGATACGCCAGCGCGCCGTGGTATCCACCAGGATGAACTCGCGGCCAAGCGTCGGAATCTGCGTGACGTCGCCGTCCCAGACCAGCAGGCGCTTGTCGAAATAGCGGACCTGCTGCCACGGCAGCTTGACCTTCAATCCGGGCTCGCTGATTACGTCGCCGATAGGTTCGCCGAACTGGACGATGATGGCCTGCTCGGCCTCATCAACTGTGTAGAACATGAAGTTTCCGGCCATGATCAGCACGACCGCGAGGATTGCGATGAGTGTCGTTTTCATTCGTCACCTCCAGCGTTGCGGGTGCGGCGGTTGACATCGAGCAGCGGCAGCGGACTCATCTGCCCGTCCTGGACGACCAGAACCTGGCCGATCTTGGGCAGCACCTCGTTGATGGTTTCCAGGTACAGCCTGGAGCGTGTGACCTCAGGAGCCTGCAGGTATTCGGCAAGCACCGCCGAGAAACGCGCGCTCTCGCCCAGCGCCCGGTTGACGCGCTCGGTGGCGTATCCCTCGGCTTCGGCGACGGTGCGCAGGGCCGCGCCCTCTGCATTAGGAATTTCCTGGTTGACACGCTTCTGCGCCTCGTTGATCATCCGCTCGCGTTCCTGGCGGGCCTCGTTGACCTCGTTGAACGCGGGCTGCACCGCCGGCGGCGGCACGACGTCCTGCATCTCCACGGTGTTGATCCGGATGCCAGCGTTGTATCCGTCCATGATGCTCTGAATTTCGCCGCGCGCCTTCTGCTGGATTTCGACACGCCCGACCGTCAGCACCTCGGAGCCGAGCATGTTGCCGACGATGCGGCGCATCACGGATTCGGAGATGTCGCGCAGCGTGCGGGTCGGCTCGCGCATTTCATACAGAAACTTGATCGGGTCGTCGATGCGGTACTGCACCACCCATTCGACGTCGATCATGTTCAGGTCGCCGGTAAGCATCAACGACTCGTCCTCGAACTGCTGGCTGCTGTAGGAGGTGCGGCCGCTGGCGCTCGTGCCCTGGGTGCGGAAACCGAATTCCTGCTTGAGCACCCGTTCGGTGGCCACGCGCTGCACCTGGTCGATGCCGAAGGGAATCTTGAACTGCAGGCCCGGGGCGGTGATGCCGACGACCTCGCCGAAACGCTTGACCACGGCCCGCTGCTCGGGCTGGACGGTATAGAACGCGCTGAACGCGCCCCAGATCAGCAGCACCAGTATGGCAATGCCGATGATACCCTTGCCCGAATGCGCGCCGCCGCCGAACTTGTTGAAAAGCTCGGTCAGGTCCGGTGGCCCCTGCCGGCCGCGGCCGTTCGAACCTACGGATTGGATCATGTTGCTGGCTCCCTTGAAGTTGAGCCCACCACCTTAACAGTTTTCACGGGGCCCGGTCGAATAGCGACACGGCTCTAAGTTTAAACTCCTGCGAGTGTTCCCGGCGTTTTGACATGACACACCTCCGCGCTCGTCAAGAACTCTAATGGATGCGACCGTGAAGCCGGGGTAAAACCCAATGGAGCTCAACTTGGAACATGACCAACTGATCGATCGAATTGATCGACTCGAGAAGCAACTAAAGGCATGGCACGCGAACAGTACCGTGAGCCAGCGGCTAGCCAGCATTTCGGGCATTGGCGTCCTGACGGTAACCTTTTGACTGAGTGAGGACTAGGCCCTTTCAATCCATAGATCCTATTTGCTTTTGAATGCACATCTGATCCCAAATCCGATGGTCTGCTCTGTCATTCAGGCTTTGCGAAAATACGGGATCAAATCCGGAACAATGCTACCACTTTGATCGGACGGAAAGTCACTCCCAAACAACAAATCACAACAAACTACCACTATAAATACAATGGCATAGCTCATTTCATTTGTTGTTAATCATTGCCATTTTTGGCCATTATTTGTAGTCAAATGCGCCGTGAGTGCGCCACAGAATTATCAAAGCTCATCATTTTGTAAAATCAGAACTCAGGGTGCTTCTGGTACACGTTCTGTCGAGACCGTTAAGCGGGTGGGCCGGCAGAAGAGTGTTCAGGACGCTTAAACGTTGTGCCCGATAAGCAGAGGGGGTGGGGTACTCATAATGCCTTGGTCCCGGGTTCGAGTCCTGGCGGGCCCACCATCTCTAATATATATCATAGGCTTATGGCATCGGGACCAAGGGATCGAGATGGCGCGGCCATGGGATCGGAGTCCCTTGGTGTGGGGCATGGCGGGGTATGTAGACGGCGAATTCCGGGGGGTCGACCAAAGTCAGCTGGATAGAGTCCCAGCAGGGCGACAATCTTCTGTTCCAGATCAGAACGCGGCTACTGTTAAACACTTGGTCGACGGTTCGAGCCCGTCCCGTGGAGCCATACTAACTCGCTGTCTCTTATTACCATTCCAGGGATACCCGGAACAGACTCGAACCTCATCCCTGGTGGTGAGGTTACTGGATTGCCACCGTCATCAATCCGACGAAATCCATGTTCACCTTCCAGCTAGCGCAAGACACCCTGTCCATCTGCTCATTTGGGGAGGTCCTTCACGGGTTCTGTGGAAGTGCGCAGCGAGCGAAAGTGATGACAGCGGACCGACGCTAGAGCATTCGGTTTTGGATATCAGCCGAACAGACCGGCCGGCGGCGCCCGGCCCCCGGGCAACGGATTATGCGCTCTTGTTTCGGCTCTGTCTTTCGGGTGACCGAAGATATTCTGGATCACCACCGGATCATTGTGAGCAGTCGGTCTATAATAAACGTATAAGCCTTTTTAGCGCATCGTACACATCGGACAGATTTTTCAGAACTTTGCTGACAGGTCAATTCTGCATGGTCCATGGGGGGGGTAGGACATGCAAGTGGCAACTGACAACGCATCTACGGAGGTCCGGCTTAGAGGTGCCGCGCTCTCACCGGGCGTCGCAGTCGGGAGACCATGCTTTTTCACTTGGCACAACGGTTCGGACTCACCCGAGTCATCCGCCGGAGGCGATGAAGTCCAGCGCTTGCGCGATTCCCTGCAGCGGGTGGCCCACCAGCGCGCGCATCTGGCAGAGCAAACCGCTACCGTACTCGACCGCGAACATGCTGACATATTCACCACCCAGTGCCTTATGCTGGACGACGAATCCCTGCAGACGGAGCTAGTTCAGGCAATACAAGACCAGGGTTGCAGCGCACAGCAAGCCGTCCGGCAGGTGTTCGATAGCTACAAGGCACAACTGTCCGCCAGCGATTCGGGGTACCTGCAACAGCGCGTCGCCGATATAGATGAAATCCGCCAAACGATACTCGGCGACCTGGAACGCACAGTCCCCTGTCGCTATTGCAGGGAGGCATACAACTGCAGTATCGACCGCTGCCGGCTCGGTAACGATCATATTCTCGTCGGCAGGGAAATCACCACCAGTCTTCCGGTGGAAACCGATATGCATACCACCGGCTTCATCGTGGAGAAAGCAGGTCCCAACTCGCACGCGATCATCTTGGCTCGCGCCCTGCTCCGCCCGGTGGTTGGCAATATCCGCGACCTTCCCGATTGCATCCCGGCGCAGGCACAGCTGCTGATCGACGGTACCAAGGGCCAAGTTATAATCAACCCTTCGCCGGAGACCCTAGCGCTCTACCAGGCGCGGCGTAACAACGACAGCACGGACGTACAGGTGAGCACACCGGTTACCGGCCTCAGAGTCATGGCCAACATCAGCCTGTCGGCCGACGTGCGTGAGGCTCTGGCGGCTGGCGCCGAGGGCGTTGGTCTGTACCGCACCGAGATGGAACTGCTGGCGGCGGGTCGCTTGCTGAGCGAGAACGAACAGGCGGTGCGCTACACGCAAGTGGTCAAGGCCATGGCCGGCAAGCCGGTATGCATCCGCCTGCTAGATCTGCACCACGATAAAAACGCCGTCTGGCTGAGTAGCCGTGAACAGTCCAGCGATGCCAACGGAAAAGCCGGCAAACATATACTGCTGGCGCGTCCGGAAATGTTGCAGGCGCAAGCTCGGGCGCTGGCAACTGCTGCCAGGCATGGTCCGATCCATGTGCTCTACCCCATGATTATCAGTGCCAAACAATTTCTCGATCTCCGCAGGCGATTCGATGCGGCCACCGCCGACATGCCCACAGTCGGTCTGCAGCATGGCGTGCTCTTCGAAGTTCCCGCCGCCTGTCTTGCTGCCGCAGAGATCATGGCGGTGGCCGATTTCGGCTGCATCGGCACCAACGACCTTATCCAGTATCTGTTCGGCGCAGACAGGGACGGGACCGACACACACAATCACAGCGACTTCGAATCCAGCAGTGTGCTGTGGAAAATGATCGCCGCCTTGTCGCACACCGCCGCCAGCGCGGGAAAACCGATGGGAATCTGTGGCGAACTGGCCAGCAAGCCCGAACTGACCTGTAGAATCTTGAGCTGTGGTATCAACACGATCAGCACCAGCGCCGCGCACATCGCCGACGTGCGCCGGGCCGCGAAAAGCCGCTATTCCGAAACGCCGTCCACACCCGCCTAGCCACCTTCGCATCCGACGCATCGTTGGCGCGCTATGAGTGAGGTCCGGTAGCCAAAAAACAGCACCGCTCTATTCGCAATCAGATTGTTGGCCTTGGGTCTACGCCTCTACATCCAGGGCTCCTCCCTAAGCCATTGAATTAAATTGCCTAACACTTTCCAGTACTGTTCTGACTGCAGTTGGCGGCGCGACGCAAAGAGTTCGATATGTGTCCACGATGGGGAGCCATTTAAATTCTTCGACTTACTTCAGCGTCACCGTCCATAGTGGCAGCTCATAAGACCGTGAGTCACCGTGTGTGTGCCGATACTCACATTGGTAACACCACTGGTATATCCAGCACACGTGGGTGAAGGGACATTGTCTTTCACAACGGCTGGACGTGATAAATGCCGGTCAAGTCAATCAAGAGGCAGGCCTTGTTAATCCTCGTCCTCAAAACACCCCAGAAGTTCCGACCGCGCCACAGGCAGGCGCGCCGGGGCATCAATCGCCAGCTATACCTGCTCACCGCTGACACGGGCAACGGCTACTTTGATCTGCTCTCGGGTTTGGTGGTTAGAGTTAGTTCGGTTATCCCCGGACGATGCTCAACAGGCGCGAGGTCGTGGCTAATTATTTTCGCTGCGACTATTTTTTTCGCCGCTGGCGCTTGCCGCCACCGCCGCGATGATTTGTTCTGATGGGTAGCCGTCGGCAACCAGATTGTGGTCCCTTTGAAACTCTCTCAGCGCCCGGCGCGTGCCAGCGCCCAGAATACCGTCTGGCGTGCCGCTGTCGTAACCCAGCTGATTAAGATGGACCTGCAGTGTCATCACTGTTTGCCGGCTCAAACGCAGTCCATCCGCGGGCGGCGGTCGGGTAAGACTCCCGGCACCGGCGATGCGATCAGCTAGCCGGCCCACCGATAATGCATAAAATTCCGAACGGTTCCAACGCATGATCACGTCGAAGTTGTCATAGACGACAAATGCCGGCCCTTGAGCACCGCCCGGTACGAGAATGGATCCAGGCAGGTCGATGTCAGGCAGCCGAGTGCCAAAGGCATCGGTGACACCGGCCTGAGACCAGACTCTGAGGGGCTTTTTTATGTCGCGTGTTGCCTGCGAATAATCGAAACCTGCCGGGAGCAAAACTTCCCGACCCCAACGCAGACCGGGTTGCCAGCCAAGCATCGCAAGAAAATTTCCTGCCGAGGCCAATGCGTCGGGAATGCTGCCCCAGAGATCGCGGCGGCCGTCGCCATCGCCATCCACCGCGTAGCGCAGAAAGGCCGACGGCATGAACTGCACGTGGCCCATCGCCCCCGCCCAGGAACCAATCATGGACTCCCGGCCGGCGTCGCCGGCTTCGATGATGCGCATCGCTGAAATCAGCTCCGCCGTGAAGAACTTACTGCGCCGTTCATCGCAGGCCAGTGTCGTCAGCGAGTCGGTGATGGCCATCTTGCCCAGGTAACTGCCAAAATTGGTTTCCAGACCCCAGAAAGACACCAGGTACTGCGGCGGGACACCGTATCGATCACTGATCGAGTGCAGCAGCTCAGCGTGTTCTTTCAGCAACTCACGGCCCTTCATCACCCGGGTCGGCGTTACCCGTTTTTTGTAGTAGTCGGAGAAGGTGGTGGTGAATTCCGGTTGTTTCCGGTCCAGTTCGATCACGCGCTCGACCCACTGCACGTTGTCCAGCACATCGTTGCTGACGTCGGCACTGATCCCGGCTGTCTGCGCTTCCTGCTTGAGGCGCGCAGTGCAGGCTGCAAAGTCGGCCTCTGACATTTGACCGAATACCGGAGTGGCGATGATAAAAACCCTAAAGCTGATCACGAGTCCTGAGATCAGCCTGAAGCCTTGCCTGGTGGGGATACGTATGCTCATGGGTGTCACAGTATTACAGATATGCAGACGCCAGCATAAGCCCTCCACAATCCAACGAAGCGGAAATAACTCAGTTGCCTGCCCTTTTGGCAGCTTGGTCGAACTGAATAGCATGCAGCGCTTATTGCAGAAGCCTGATCCTGGTGCGTTTTAGTCAGATGACCGTTTGGCCGGTTTGAGATATTCTGGCTGATAGTTTAGGGATGTGGTGCGTCGGGCACGCCCCTGAGCAACCCTGACCACAATAACGCACTAATTAAATTGCCTAATGCTTTCCAGAACAATTCTGACTGCCGGTGGAGGCGCGATGCAGAGAGTTCGATATTCGTCCACGAATGGGGAGCCATACAAATTCTTCAGCTTACGATTCCATACCCTATAAGGGTGTGCACCATCTTATATACGGGGTAGGTCGCCGCAGGGGATAACCGGTGCCGCTCCCTCTCCCGGCATCACCGGATTGCTGACTGTTGTAATGACAACACCCTGTGTCATAACTTATGAACACAGCCCAACCGGCGGAACATTTGCAAGACAACGGGGTGGCGAGTGATTGTTTCCGAGGGAATCCATTCTGCTGAGATATTATTCAGCCGGCGACAAGGTCGATAGCGACGGTTGTATGCAAATGCCTGGTCCTGTTTCAGGTCATTAGCGCGCCTGTCCTGTACTTTTCTCCGGCACGTCGTGGTATTCATCTTTATTTACCATAATCCAATATAATCAATAGCTAGACATAATAATGGTAAACGCACACCCCCACAGAAGCGTCAGGGTGTGCGAGTGACTCATTACGGAGGAATTGTTATTAGCGGACGCGAGTCACTGACTATCAGGCTATCGTCAGGCTGTGCGGTTGTATATTGGCCTTTGGTACGAGCATTTGAGCTGCGCCCTCTCCCGGCCCAGCCAGATCATCTGTTTCAGCAGTCTTCCTTACCTGACAAACAGAATGACGAATTGGCAAAGCACTCGGAAAGCCCGTGATCAAATACGTCAACCAATTCCAGATGTATATTGCCCAACCTCCGGTCAGGGATGCTGCGGCGATCCTCCTCCACCAGGCCCCCTTTTGTTTTGATAGGAAATGACGTCTTCCCGCCAAAGCTACGTCTGTCCTTGTTTCTTTGTGAATACATTACGCCCCCCGGTTTTTTTGTAAGCCGGGGCAAAATACCTTACTTGCCTTATGGATGGAATAGGGGAATTCCCTAACCAGGCCTTTCAAATTGAAAACCTCGTAGCATGGACGATGCGGCACCAACCCCCGGACCCACCTGATCGTCGACAATCGAAAGCTACAAACCTCAAGTGCTGTATGAAATGGACGCTATACGCCCAATACAGGGATCTGGGGCTGGGGGGCTTCTACGATGCAAAATCCAATCATCTCATATATATTTGGTACACTAATTCTTATTGCGGCCTTCGCTCCGATAGTGTTCGTCATTATTGACAAAGCCGGACACTAGCACCGGCATACAAGAACCCCGCCACAAGAGCGGGTCCACACTCCTCCCGAATATTCCCGGCTTGTGACCCGGATGGATTGTTGGTGGTCACAACTGCATATCAATCTGGTTGACTTGTATGTTGGCTTTACGCCGATCCGGGATTCTCCTGCGGCATTCCATTATGGTTGCCCCGTTACTGTCCTTGAATGGAACTTTAGGCATGTCTCTTCTAAGCCTCCGGTCGCTAAACAGAGATCTCTTATGCTTCATTGTTCACACCTCCCTCCAGGATATGAGCGATATTGAAAAAACACTCCTTCCAATAGTTAAAATTTTAATATAGGTAAACGGAAACGCAAGCGCGAGCATGATTAAGCCGCACCCTCCCCCGGCATGGTCAGATTGCTGAAAGCCAGGCCCATAGTCTCGTCTCCCCGGGTTTGGCTGCCACCTGCCCTCATAGACAAGCCGGCACATGATGTTGTAATGCTCGGTCTGTTTAATCCGGACATCATCAATCGGGATACAGGTAATGCCCTCGACCTCCATACTCTCCGGCTTATCGCGGCCTGTTTCCCGCATCTCTCCTGCGATATCGGCTAGCAGATCCGGGGTATCGTTTGTGATCATGCCGGTATCCTGTTTAATTCGACCCGGCTGAACTGGCAACCCAACCCGGATGTACAGAAATTTTGCTTAAATGTCAGTAACGTGGAAGCGGACCTTCACACTACAACAGGCATGTCTGAGTACGTACTTTCCACAGTTCAGTTAAATCTTCATTACATGCAAAATGCATAGATAAGCCATTGATCCTGGTTCTGGTACTGCGAGAACTGTTGCTGTGTGAGACTGGTGCTTGCAGTTTGTTGATTGATGTCGATTTGTAACGATAGTTCTTCGTTACGACAATTAATAAGCAAAGGAGAGTATTCAATGAAAACGACAAAAACAATGATTG
>Ga0210124_1001411_pt1 | contig 10396 bp, 9 predicted proteins | sample Muzzi_PWC_D2_FD_185554 | JGI IMG/M metagenome (GOLD analysis project Ga0210124, IMG submission 185554) | Wetland microbial communities from San Francisco Bay, California, USA, that impact long-term carbon sequestration - Muzzi_PWC_D2 (SPAdes) | ecosystem: Environmental > Aquatic > Marine >...
TCACGAAGGGCTGCGGCCGGCCCTCCGGGTCCAGGAAGGTGGCCTGCATCGTGTCGCTGTACTTGGTCCCCAGCATGAAGATGTGCCCCGCCTCGATGCCGCGCCGCACTGCCAGGTTGCCGTCGGCGCAGCGGGGGCAGCCGTCCCCGGCCCCGGCGGTGTCCAGGTCGGCCGTCTCACTTAAGGCGAAGTCGCGCCCGGGCAGGACGTGGACGTGGTGGGCGTCGGCGACGTTGGCGCCGGTGACGGCGTCGGTGAGCCCCGCCACGGTGCGGTCGGCGATCACCCGCACCCCCGTCAGCCCCACCGGGCCGGAGAAGCCCGCCGGCGCCCCGGTCAGGCGCGCCACGTCGGCCTCGTCCGCCAGGCGCGCCCCGTCCCCCAGCAGGCCCGCCAGCTTGACCTCGTTGACCTCCCGGTCGCCCCGGATCAGCACCGCCGCGAAGGCGTCGTCTCCGTCGCCCCCGGTGGCGAACAGGAGGGTCTTGATGAGCCGCTCCGGCGCCGTCCCCAGGGCCACAGCCACCGCGTCCACCGCCGTCAGGCCGGGGGTGGGCACGGTCTGGAGGTCCGGGGTGTCGCGCTTGTCGGGCACGGCGACGCGGGCCTCGGCCTTCTCCCGGTTGGCGGCGTAGTCGCAGGCGGTGCAGTGGACCACGTCGTCCTCGCCGGTCTCGGCCAGGACCATGAACTCGTGGGAGAAGCTGCCGCCGATCTGGCCGGTGTCGGCCTCCACCGCCCGGAAGGTCAGGCCCATGCGGGCGAAGATGCGGTGGTAGGCCGCCTCCATGGCCCGGTAGGTGACCTCGGCGCCGGCGGTGTCGGCGTCGAAGCTGTAGCCGTCCTTCATGATGAACTCGCGCCCCCGCATCAGGCCGAAGCGGGGCCGGATCTCGTCGCGGAACTTGGTCTGGATCTGGAACAGGTTCAAGGGCAGCTGGCGGTAGGAGCGCACCTCGCCCCGCACCAGGTCGGTGACCACCTCCTCGTGGGTGGGGCCGACGCAGAACTCCCGGTCGTGCCGGTCCTTCAGGCGCAGGAGCTCCCGGCCGTACACGTCCCACCGGCCGCTCTCCTTCCACAGCTCGGCGGGCTGCACGGCGGGCATGCGCACCTCCTGGGCCCCGGCGGCGGTCATCTCCTCGCGGATGATGCGCTCCGCCTTGCGGATGCTGCGCCACGCCAGGGGCAGGTACGTGTAGACCCCGGCCGCCACCTTGCGGATCAGGCCGGCCCGCAGCATCAGGCGGTGGCTGACCACCTCGGCGTCGGCGGGATCGTCCCGCAGGGTGGGGATGAAGGCTTGACTGAAGCGCATGGACGGGCTCCGGGGGTCGGCGGGGAAACGGAAGACGTCAGGGAGGCGGCGCCCCCCGGTCAGGCCGGACGGGCGGAGAGCACCTTGAGGGGCTCGGGCGGGGCGGCGCGGCGGGCGGCGGCCAAGTCCTCGGCTTCCCGCACCAGCCGCTCGATCAGCTCCGCCTCGGGGACCTTGCGCACCAGGCGGCCGTCCTTGAACAGGATGCCGTGGCCCCGGCCCCCGGCGATGCCGACGTCGGCGTCCTTGCCCTCGCCGATGCCGTTGACCACGCACCCCAGCACCGCCACGTCGATGGGCTCGCGGATGTGGGCCAGGCGCCGCTCCACCTCGCGGGCGATGCGCACCACATCGATCTCCAGGCGGCCGCAGGTGGGGCAGGCGATCACGTTCACCCCCCGGTGGCGCAGGCCCAGGCTCTTGAGGATCTCGTAGCCCACCCGCACCTCCTCCGCCGGGTCGGCCGACAGGGAGACCCGGATCGTGTCCCCCAGGCCCTCTCCCAGCAGGATGCCCATGGCCACGGCGCTCTTGACGCTGCCGGTCTCCAGGGTCCCCGCCTCGGTCACCCCCAGGTGGAGGGGGTAGTCGCACGCCGCGGCGAAGGCCCGGTAGGCGTCGATCATCAGGGCCGGGCTGGAGGCCTTGAGGGACACCTTGATGGCGGTGAAGTTGAGGTCCTCCAGGATCCGCACGTGGCGCAGGGCCGACTCCACCATGGCCTCGGCCGTGGGGTAGCCGTGCTTCTCCAGCAGGTCCTGCTCCAGGGACCCGGCGTTGACGCCGATGCGGATCGGCACCCCCCGGTCCCGGCAGGCCGCCACCACCTCGCGCACCTTGGCGTCGGAGCCGATGTTGCCGGGGTTCAGGCGCAGGCCGTCCACCCCGCTGGCCACGGCCCGCAGCGCCAGGCGATGGTCGAAGTGGATGTCGGCGATCAGGGGGATGGGGCTCTGCGCCCGGATGCGCCCCAGGGCGTCGGCCGCCTCGGCGTCCACCACCGCCACCCGCACGATCTCGCAACCGGCTTCGGCCAGGCGGGCGATCTCGGCCCCGGTGGCCGCCACGTCCCGGGTGTCGCTGACGGTCATGGACTGGACGCTCACCGGGGCGTCGCCGCCGATGCGCACGCCCCCCACCTCGATGGGGCGGGTCTGCCTGCGATGGATCTGCATGGGGCCGCATTTTACATGACCGCCCCGACCGGCCGATAGGTGGGGGAGGCGCCGCCCGGGGCGCGGGCACCCCCCGAGGGGCCCCTCGGGGGGCCATCGGGTGAGGAAACGCGGGCATGACTTGCAGTATGCTGATCGGAACGGTGGCCGGCGGGCCGCGCCGCGTGACGGCGTGTCTCTTCGGTCCCGGCGCGGCGCGGCCCGCGCCCGTGCCCGTCCGCTCCGGCGGCCCCTTCGGGGACCGCCGGGGGCGGTAGGGCGTCGCGCCGCGTACCAGGGGGACAGACCACGGACGGGCGGGTGACACGGGAGGTCGCAATGGCGGCGGCGACGGGAAGTCACATCGTCACGCTGAGGGTCACGTTCCGCAACCGGCCCGGGTTCCTGGGCGAGGTCATGGAGGCCATCGGCGACGCCGGGGCCTGCGTGCTCGGCATGGACCTGGTGTCGGTCAAGGACGACCGCATCACCCGGGACATCACGGTCGAGACCGAGGACGCCCTCCACGCCGACCGCGTGGTCCAGGCCCTGGCGGCCCTGGACTACCTGCGCATCGTCCACGTCTCGGACCCCACCTTCCTGATGCACCTCGGCGGCAAGATCGAGGTCAACAACAAGTCCCCCTTGAAGACCCGGGAGGACCTCTCCCGCGCCTACACCCCGGGCGTGGCCCGCATCTGCGAGGCCATCGCGAAGAACCCGGAGGAGGTCTACCGCCTGACCATCAAGCGCAACACCGTGGCCGTGGTCACCGACGGCACCGCGGTGCTGGGCCTGGGGGACATCGGCCCCGAGGCCGCCCTCCCGGTGATGGAGGGCAAGGCGATGCTCTTCAAGGAGTTCGGCGGGGTGGACGCATTCCCCATCTGCCTGGCCACCCGGGACGTGGACGAGATCGTCTACACCGTGGCCCGCATCGCCCCGGTGTTCGGCGGCATCAACCTGGAGGACATCTCCGCCCCCCGCTGCTTCGAGGTGGAGACCCGCCTGCAGAAGCTGCTCGACATCCCCGTGTTCCACGACGACCAGCACGGCACCGCCGTGGTGGTGCTGGCCGCGGCCCTCAATGCCGTGCAGGTGGTGGGCAAGCCCATCGAGTCCCTCCGGGTGGTGGTCAGCGGCATCGGCGCCGCCGGGGTGGCCTGCACCAAAATGCTCATGGGCGCGGGGGTCAGCCGGTTCATCGGCGTGGACCGCACCGGCATCATCCACAAGGGCCGCACCGAGAACATGAACGCCCTCAAGGAGTGGTACGCCCTCAACACCAACACCGAGGGGCGCACCGGCTCCCTGGCCGACGCCGTGCGGGACGCCGACCTGTTCCTCGGGGTCTCCTCCGGCGGGCTGCTGACCCCCGAGATGGTCCGGACCATGGCGGACGACCCGATCATCTTCGCCCTCGCCAACCCGGTGCCGGAGATCATGCCCGAGGCGGCCCAGGGCCTGGCCCGCATCATCGCCACCGGGCGCTCCGACTTCCCCAACCAGATCAACAACGTCCTGTGCTTCCCCGGCATCTTCCGGGGCGCCCTGGACTGCCGCGCCTCCACGGTGAACGAGGACATGAAGCTGGCGGCGGCCCGGGCCATCGCCGGGGTGATCGAGCCCCACGAGCTGTGCGAGGAGTACGTCATCCCCTCCACCTTCAACCGCAAGGTTGCGCCCGCCGTGGCGGAGGCCGTGGCCGAAGCCGCCTACGCCACCGGCGCGGCCCGGCGCGAGCGGTAGGGGGCCCCGTGCGCCCCGACCGAGCGAGTCCCGGGGGCGGGCGCCTGGGGCTGGCCCTGGCCCTGTGGGCGGGGCTGGGGCCCGGCTGCGCCCCCCTGTTCCCCCCCACCCCCGCCCCCGCCGTGGCCGAGGGCAGCCGTCCCGCCCTGGCCGAGGACGTGGCGCACGAGCCCGTGTCCCGCGCCCTGGACCTGGCCGACGCCGGCCGTCCGGAGGCCGCCCTGGCCCTGCTCGACGCCGCCCTCAAGGCCGGCACCGCCCCGGAGGAGGAGACCCTCTACTGGATCGGCATGCTGCGCCTGGCGGAGCCGGTGGGCGACCGGGTCGGCGGGCGGGAGGCCCTGACGCGCCTGGCGGACCGCTACCCCGAAGGCACCCGGGGGCGGGCCGCGGCGGCCCTCCTGACCCTCCTGGACGAGGTGGACCGGCTGGCGGCGGACAACGCCGCCCTGCACCGCGACCTCAAGCAGCTGCTGGACATCGACGTGGAGGCGCAGCGCAAGCGCCGCGAGGGGGCGGCCACCCCCTAGGACGGGGCGCCGTCCCCGCCGGTCCCCTTCGGATCGGTGGCTTCTCCCGGGCCTTCCCCCGGGCCTTCGTTCGGGGGCGTCCGGGGGGGGTCCTTGAACCCCACGGTGGGGGGCTCCCCGGCCTCCTTCGGGGGCTTGGACGTCTTGGGGGCTTTGGGCGCCTTGGCCCGGGTGCGCGGCGCGGCGGCCCGCTTGGCCCGCTTGGCGACGTCGGTCTTGAGGGACTCCAGGGCCTCGTACAGATCCTGGATGCGCTCCATGGTGGGGTCGGGCAGGGCGTGGTCCAGCTCCCGCTCCGGGAAGTCCCCCGCCTGCTTGTGGATGATGCGCCCCGGGATGCCCACCACCGTGCAGCTCTCGGGCACCGCCTTGAGCACCACCGAGTTGGCCCCGATCTTCACGTTGTCGCCGATGTGGATGGCCCCCAGCACCTTGGCCCCGGCCCCCACCACCACGTGGTCGCCCAGGGTGGGGTGGCGCTTGCCCCGGTCCTTGCCGGTGCCCCCCAGGGTCACCCCCTGGTAGAGAGTGACGTGGTGGCCGATCTCGCTGGTCTCGCCGATCACCACCCCCATGCCGTGGTCGATGAAGAAGGCGTGGCCGATGCGCGCCCCCGGGTGGATCTCGATCCCCGTGAGGAAGCGCGCCACCTGGGAGATCAGCCGCGGCAGCACCGGCACCCCCAGGCGCAGCAGGGCGTGGGCGAACCGGTGGCACAGGATCGCGTGCCAGCCGGAGTAGCTCAGGAAGACCTCGACCCGGCTGACCGCCGCCGGGTCGCGCTCGAACACGGCGGCGAAGTCCTCCCGCAGGGTGGCCCAGAAGCCGGGGGTGGGGAGCGGGTGGTGGGTCACGGGTCCAGGGCCTCCGTCATGCCGCCGCGGCCCCTACCAGCAGGCACACGGCCTGGGCCGCGATGCCCTCCTTCCGCCCCAGGGCGCCCAGCCCCTCGTGGGTGGTGGCCTTCACGTTCACCTGCTCCGGGGGGCACCCGAGGGCCCGGGCCAGGTTGGCGCGCATGCCGTCCAGGTGCGGGGCCAGGCGGGGGGCCTGGGCCACGATGACCGTATCGACGTTGCCCACCCGGTAGCCGTCGGCCCGCATCAGCGCCGCCACCTGCGCCAGCAAGGAGAGGCTGTCGGCCCCGGCCCAGGCCGGGTCGGTATCGGGGAAGTGGCGCCCGATGTCGCCCCGCCCCAGGGCCCCCAGCACGGCGTCGGTGACCGCGTGGGCCAGGGCGTCGGCGTCGGAGTGGCCGGAAAGGCCCTCGGCGTGGGGCACGCTTACCCCCCCCAGCACCAGGGAGCGCCCCGCCACGAAGGGGTGGATGTCGTAGCCGATGCCGATCCTCAATCGCGGTCCCCGAGCCAGGCGCGGGCGGTGATCAGGTCGTCCGGGGTGGTCACCTTCAGGGCCTCCCGGCCCCCTTCCAGCATGACGACCGTGCCGCCGGTACGCTCCACCAGCGCGGCGTCGTCCGTGCCCGTCACCCCCTCCCGATGGGCCGCATCGTAGGCGGCCGCGATCATCTTAAACGGAAACACCTGGGGGGTGAAGGCCTGCCACAGGCGGGCCCGGTCCGGCGTCTCCACCACCCGGCCCCCATCGTCCACCCGCTTGACCGTGTCGGCGGCGGGGCGCCCGATCACCACCCCCACCCCCCCGGCGGCCATGCGGATCGCCCGTTCCAGGCGTCCCGGGTCCGGGAACGGCCGGGCGGCGTCGTGCACCGCCACCACCTGGACTCCCTCCGGCACCCGGGCCAGCCCCGCCCGCACCGAGTCCTGCCGCGTCGCCCCGCCCGCCACGGGCCCCACCACCCGCTCCAGGCCGTGGGCCGCCACCAGCGCCGCCGCCCGCTCCAGGTCCTCGGGGGGCGTCACCAGCACCGCGGCCTCCACCCGAGGGCAGGCCAGCAGCCCCTTCAGGGCGTGGACCACCAGGGGCACGCCGCCCAGCTCCAGGTACTGCTTGGGCGGGCCGGGGCCCATGCGCCGCCCCCGGCCGCCGGCCGGGACCACGGCCCAGGCGCGCGGGTCCCTGGCGTCCGTCCGTTCCACGTCTTCTCACCCCGGCCGCGGAGCATACAGCAAGGGCCCCCGGCCCGGAAGCGGACCGCCCCCGGGGGCCCGTTTTTCCTTGACAAGATGCCGCTCCTGTACCTATTTTCCACCGTTATACGGGCTGACCAGAGGAGCCGGGCGCGCGCGCCGGGAGCAGGCCCGCGCCGCAGCGCCGCTCCGCCGTGTCACGATACGGCCCCGGGCCGGCCGCCCCGGGCGACAAGGAGACGCGAGATGCAAGGGGCGAGGCAGCTGGAGGCGTTGGGGCTGGTGGGCGTGGGGGAGGTCCACTGGAACCTCGCGCCCGCCCTGCTCTACGAGGAATCGATCCGCCGCGGCGAGGGCCAGGTGGCCTCCGGCGGGCCCCTGGTGGTCAAGACCGGCACCTACACCGGCCGGGCCGCCAACGACAAGTTCATCGTCGAGGAGCCCGGCAGCCGCGACCGGATCGACTGGGGCGAGGTCAACCGCCCCTTCCCCCCCGACCGCTTCGACGCCCTCCTGGGCCGGGTCCTGGCCTACTTCGAGAACCGCGAGGTGTTCGTCCAGGACCTGCTGGCCGGCACCGACGACCGCTACCGGATGCCGATCCGGGTGATCACCGAGAAGGCCTGGCACAGCCTGTTCGCCCGCAACCTGTTCGTGCGCATCGAGGACCCGGAGCGCCTGGCAGCCCACGAGCCCGAGTACACGATCCTCCACGCCCCCGGCTTCGAGGCCGACCCCCAGCGCGACGGCACCCGCTCCGGGGCCTTCGTGCTCCTCCACCCGGGGCGCCGCCTGGTCCTGATCGGCGGCACCCACTACGCCGGCGAGATCAAGAAGTCGATCTTCAGCACCCTCAACTACGTGCTACCCCTCCAGGGCGTCATGAGCATGCACTGCTCGGCCAACGTGGGCGAGGCGGGCGATACGGCCATCTTCTTCGGCCTGTCCGGCACCGGCAAGACCACCCTCTCGGCCGACCCCGCCCGGCGCCTGATCGGCGACGACGAGCACGGCTGGTCCGACACCGGCGTGTTCAACTACGAGGGCGGCTGCTACGCCAAGGTGATCAACCTCTCGCCCAAGGCGGAGCCCGAGATTTACGCCTGCACCCGGCGCTTCGGCACGGTGCTCGAGAACGTGATCATGGACCCCGACACCCGGGTCCTGGACCTGGACGCCGCCCACCTGACCGAGAACACCCGGGCCGCCTACCCGATCGACTACATCCCCAACTTCATGCCGGGGGGCAAGGGCGACCACCCGAAGAACATCGTCATGCTCACCTGCGACGCCTTCGGGGTGATGCCGCCCATCGCCAAGCTCAGCTCCGCCCAGGCGATGTACCACTTCCTTTCGGGCTACACCGCCAAGGTGGCCGGTACCGAGGCCGGGGTCAAGGAGCCCAAGGCCACCTTCAGCGCCTGCTTCGGGGCCCCCTTCATGCCCCTCCACCCGGGGGTCTACGCCAAGCTGCTGGGGGAGAAGATCGAGCGCCACGGCGTTGACTGCTGGCTGGTGAACACCGGCTGGAGCGGCGGCGGCTACGGCGACGGCAACCGCATGTCCATCTCCCACACCCGGGCCCTGGTGCACGGCGCCTTGGACGGCACCCTGGCCGAGGTCCCCATGGTGCAGGACCCCATCTTCGGCCTGTCCATCCCCAAGCGCTGCGACGGGGTGCCCCCGGAGATCCTCACCCCCCGCAAGACCTGGGTGGACCCCCACGCCTACGACGCCAAGGCCAAGGAGCTGGCCCACCTGTTCCACGAGAACTTCGAGCGCTACGCCGCCGGGGTGACCGCCGAGGTCAAGGAGGCCGGCCCCCGGGTCGGCTGACGCCCGCCCCGGTCCCCGCCGCGCCGCGCCGAAGGGGCCCCCGCCCGTGTCCCGCCGCTACTGGCTGATGAAGACCGAGCCCTCGGCCTTCTCCCTGGACGACCTGAAGGCGAAGGGGGTGGAGCCGTGGGACGGGGTGCGCAACTACCAGGCCCGCAACCTGATGCGCGACGAGATGCGGGTGGGCGACGGCGTGCTCTTCTACCACAGCAGCACCGACCCCCCCGGCGTGGTGGGCCTGGCCGAGATCGCGCGGGAGGGGTACCCGGACCCCACCGCCTTCGACCCCAAGGCAGCCCACTACGACCCCAAGAGCCGCCCGGAGGCCCCCACCTGGTACCTGGTGGACGTGCGCTTCGTGCGGGCCTTCCCCCGCATCGTGACCCTGGCGGAGCTGAAGGCCACCCCCGGCCTGGAGCACATGAAGGTGGTGCAGCGCGCCAGCCGCCTGTCGGTGCAGCCCGTCACCCCCGACGAGTGGCGGATCGTCGTGGCCCTCGCCGAGGGGTGAGCGCCTCGCCCGGGCGCGGCCTCGCGACCCTGCTCACCCTGCGTCTGAAGGTCCTCGGGCGGAGCGTGCGCGACCGGGCCGCCACGGTCTTCGTCCTGGGCCCCCTGATCCTGGGCACGGCCCTGGTGCTGCTGGCCCGGGTGGCCCACGACCTGGGGCCGGAGGCGGTGCGCCCCGCGGAGCCGTGGCTGTGGGCGGCGGCGGTCCTGGCAGCCCGGTTCGCGGCCCGGCCGCCCCGGGACCCGGCTGTGGTGCTTCCCCCCGGCCTGCCGGTGCCCGCCCCGGTGCTGTGGGCGGACCGCTACCTGGGTGCCCTGGCCCGGCTGCTGCCGGTGGCCCTGGCCGTGGCGGTGGCGGCCTGGGCCGTGGGGGGCGGCGCCGCCCGCTGGGCCGGCCTGGCGGCCCTGACGCTCCTGGTCCCCCTCGTGCCCGGCGTGCCAATTCCCCGGACGCCGGGCGCGTGGAGCCGCCGGGTCCGCCGCGCCGCCCTGCGGGGGCTGGCGGGGCTGGCGGCGGCGCCCTTCCCGACGGCCTGGAGGCCCCTGGTGGCCCAGGACCTGCTGCTGGTGGGGCGGGGCTTCTCGCCCCGGGTCGGGGTCAACGCCGCCCTGGCGGCGACCGCCTTGCTGGCCTCCGCCGAGCGGGCGGTGACCGCCGGGGCCGCCGGCGGCCGGACGGGGCTTTTGGCCGTGGCCCTGGCGGCCTGGGCCCTGGCGGCCACGGTCTTCGTCCTGTGGGAGCGGCAGGGGCCGACCCTGTGGTTCCTGGCGGACGCCGGCTGCCCCCCGGCCCACCTGTGGCGGGCCAAGGTGGCGGTGGCGGGGCTGTTGGGGCTGGCGGCGGGCCTGGCGGGGGCCTGCGTCTGGGCCGGGGTGTCCGGGGCGGCGGCGTGGCGCGCCCCCGTGCTGGGGACCGCGGTGGGGGTGGGCGTGGGGGCCATGCTCATGGAGGGGGACGGCCGCCCGCTGCTGGCCGGGGTGGTGTCCCTCCTGGTGGCCCTGGGGCTCGGGACCCTGGGGATCCTGCACCCCGCCCTGGCCCTGTTGTGCCTGCCCCTGGCGGCCTACATGGAGCGCCTGGCCCTGCCCCGGGTGGAGCGCGGCCTGGACGCGGTGGCGCTCCGCTTCTGAGGGGCGGCCCCGGGCGGGTATAATGTAGCGCCTGTGGGCGGCCCGCCGGAGCGGAGGACGGCGGCCGGCCCGGCGCGGGAGGGGGAACCCGCCTCGGCGACCGATAAGGATGAACGC
>Ga0210124_1001415_pt1 | contig 10374 bp, 7 predicted proteins | sample Muzzi_PWC_D2_FD_185554 | JGI IMG/M metagenome (GOLD analysis project Ga0210124, IMG submission 185554) | Wetland microbial communities from San Francisco Bay, California, USA, that impact long-term carbon sequestration - Muzzi_PWC_D2 (SPAdes) | ecosystem: Environmental > Aquatic > Marine >...
GTCGGCGCCGACGCGCCCTACGACATCGTGCCGCTAGTGGCGCGGTTCCTGCGGCGCTATCCCGGCATCCGGCTGAGCATGAGCTTCGGCAACTCCGAGGAGGTGCTGGAGGAACTGCTGGCGCGGCGCTGCGACGTCGCCGTGCTGCCGGACATCGCCGCCGAGGACGCACGGCTGTACGCCGTACCCCTGCGCCGCGATCGTCTGGTGGTCTTCGTCGAGCGCGGCCACCCCTGGACGACGCGGCGCAGCCTGCCGATCGCCGAGCTCGACGGCCAGCGCCTGGTGCTGCGCGAGACCGGCTCGCGCACGCGGGCGCTGTTCGAGCAGGCCATGGCCGAGGCCGGCGTGCGTCCCGGCAGCGTGGCCGAGATCGGCAGCCGCGAGGCGGTGCGCGAGGCCGTGGCGGCCGGCCTCGGTATCGGCGTGGTGTTCGAGAGCGAATACGGCCGCGACGCGCGGCTGCACCGCCTGAGCCTGCGCGACGTCGCGCTCGAGGCGGTGGAGTACGCCGTCTGCCTCGAGGACCGGCGCCCGCTGCGCGCCGTGCGCGCCTTCTTCGAGTTGGTGCAGGAAGCGCCCGCGGTCGCCTGACCGCGCCGGGCCTCAGCGCTTGCGCCAGGCCTGCGTCCGAACCGCCAGCCCGCGCGTCGCCAGGGCGTGCAACAGGCGCACGCTGGCGGTCGCATAGACGATCATCATGCACATGGCCGCGGCCGGCGCGATGTCGCCGGCGTCGTCCATGTTGAGCGCGGCGACCGAGGCGAGCTGCGTGTCGGTCGAGTAGAGGAAGATCACGGCCGAGACCGTGGTCATGGCGTTGACGAAGAGATAGATCGAGATGTCGAGGATGGCGGGCAGGCAGACCGGCACCGAGACCCGGATGAAGGTCTTGTAGAACGGCACCTTGAGCGAGGCCGAGACGGCCTCGAACTCGGGATCCATCTGCTTCAGCGCCGTCATCGCCGTGAGGTGGCTGACGGTATAGAAGTGGACGATGGTGCAGATCACCAGGATTGCCATGGTGGCGTAGATGAAGTTGAGCGGATTGTCGTGGTGGTTGAAGAAGAAGATGTAGGCCAGGCCGAGCACCATTCCCGGCACCGCCATCGGCAGGATGCAGAGAAACTGGATCGTGCCGCGCACCGCCGCGAAGCCGCGCGCCTTCTCCACCATGTAGGCGCCGGTGAATACGATCGCGGTGCCGAACACCGCGGTATACGCCGCCATGCGCAGCGAATTGCGGAAGGAGTCCCAGCCGCCGCCGTCCATGATGTCGAAATTGTAGTTCTTGAGCGAGAAGCTGAGGTTGTAGGGCCAGAACTTGATCAGCGAGGCGTAGGCCGCCATGCCGAGAATGCCGAGAATGAGCAGGCCGATCGCCATGCAATATACGGTCATGGTCGTGTCGAAGCGCCGGTTGCGCTTAGGCTCGTAGGGTACCGAGCTGGCCGAGAGCAGCGCCATCTGCTTGCCCTGAACGATGCGGTCGACCACGAAGGCGACCACCGCCGGAATCAACAGGACCACGCTGACCACGGCGCCCATCTCGAAGTTCTGCTGGCCGATCACCTGCTTGTAGATGTCGGTCGCCAGAACGTTGTATTGCCCGCCGATCACCTTGGGGATGCCGAAGTCGGTGATGACCAGCGTGAAGACCACGAACACGGCGCTGATCAGGCCGTACTTAATGCCCGGCAGGGTGACGGTGAAGAAGGTGCGCGTCCGGCTGGTCCTGAGCGACACCGCGGCCTCGTAGAGGCGGCCGTCGGCGGTCGCCAGCGCGACGATCAGGATCATGAGGGCGTGCGGGAAGGTATAGAACACCTCGCCCATGATGATCCCGATCGGCCCGTAGATGGTTTCGCCGAGCAGCAGCCAGTTGATCACGCCCTGCTTGCCGAAGAAGTAGACGAAGGAGATCGCCGGCAGCAGCGACGGGCACAGCAGGGGCACCAGGGCCACCATGCGGAAGGCGCCCTTGGCGCGCATGCAGCTGCGCGTCAGCGCATAGGCGTAGATGAAGGCCAGCGTGATGGTGATGACCGTCGAGACGACGGCGATCCTCAGGCTGTTCTCGATCGAGTAGAACAGCGCCGGGGTGGAAAAGTATTCGACGTAGTTGGCCAGGCCGACGAATGCGCCGTCCTGGTTCTCCGTGCTCTTCGAGAGCATGAAGTAGAGCGGTAAAAGGACCGTCAGCACCATCCAGGCGCCGACCAGCAGGACGAAGCCGCGCATGATGCGGTCGTCGCGGCTCAGCTTGGCGTGGACCTGCGGCGCGGCGGCAAGAGTCGCGGTCGACATCTGCGGGCCCTATCGCTCCCGATAGACGCGGATGCGCTCGCCCGGGACCACCACCGAGAGGCGGTCGCCCTCCTCGAGGTTCAGGCGGCGCGCCAGATTGATCGAGAAATCGGCCCGCAGCGTCTCGCCGCCCAGGGCCTCGGCGCGCAACCCGGCGCGGAAGAAGGAGCCGAGAAACTCCATCGATTCGATCTCGGCTTCGAAGGAATTGGCGGCCGGCACCTCGCCTTCCGGCACGACGATGTCCTCCGGCCGCAGCGCGACGGTGATCTCGGCGCCGGGCGCCAGCCCGTCGGTACCGCAGGTGAATTCCCGCTTGCCGATCCGCACCGTGCCCTGGCCCTCGACCCGGCCCTTTACGAAGTTCATGGTGCCGATGAAGTCGGCGACGAAGGCGGTCTTCGGTTCGCGGTAGATCTCGAGCGGCGTGCCGACCTGCTCGATCACGCCATGATTCATGACGACGATCCGGTCCGCCATGGTGAGCGCCTCTTCCTGGTCGTGCGTCACCATGATCGTCGTCACGCCGACGTGCCGCTGCAGCGTCTTGACCTCGTGGCGCAGGTGCACGCGCACCTTGGCGTCGAGCGCGGACAGCGGCTCGTCGAGGAGCAGCAGGCCCGGCGAGGTCGCCAGGGCGCGGGCCAGGGCGACGCGCTGCTGCTGGCCGCCGGAGAGCTGTGCGGGGTACTTGTCGCCCTGTTCGGGCATGCCGACGAGCTCGAGCAGCTCGCGCACCCGGGCGTCGATCCTGGCCCGCCCCTGGCGCCGGTTCTTGAGCCCGTACCCGACGTTCTTCTTGACCGTCAGGTTGGGAAACAAGGCATAGGACTGGAACACGATGCCGAAATCGCGCTCCGCCGGCGGCAGGCCCGAGATATCGCGGCCGGCCTGTTCGACCCGCCCCGCCGTCTGAATGTCGAGCCCGGCGATGGCCCGCAACAACGTGGTCTTGCCGCAGCCGGAGGGGCCGAGGAAGCAGACGAACTCGCCTTCGTAGATGTCGAGCGAGATGTCCTGCAGCGCGGCAAAGGCGCCGAACTTCTTGGTGACGCCCTGAATGCGGAGAAAGGGCTTGCGAGCCGCCTCCGGGCGCGCCGCCGTGTCGCCCCCGCTATCGATCGCGTGCTGTCCGTTGCCCGCCATGCGCTAGACCGATTCCCATCGTGGTCCATGGAAGGGCGCGCCCGGCCGCGCGACGGCGGCCGGGCGCACACCTCCGAAGGTGGGCGCTATTCCTTCGGCTCGGACTTGGTGTCGTAGCGCTTCTGCCACTCCGCAAGGATCCGCTTGCGGTTCTCGGCCGCCCATTCGAAGTTGTTGTCGATCATCTTCTCGGCAACGTTCGGCGGGAAGTACTCGACCGGCTGGGCCAGCTCGGAGATGCCGATGACCGCATAGCCCTCGTTGTACATCTTGTTGGCCTTTTCGCTGATCGACCAGTCGACCAGGGTCTTGGCGGCGTCGAGCTTCTTGGTACCCTTGACGATCGCCGTCGCCTCCATGTCCCAGCCGATGCCCTCTTCCGGAATGATGATCTCCAGAGGCGCGCCCTGCGCCTTTGACTTCGCGCCGCGGAAGGCGAAGGAGATGCCGATCGGCGTCTCGCCTGCCGCCGCCAGCTTGCAGGGCTTGGAGCCGGAGTGCGTGTAGCGCGAAATATTCTCGTGCAGCGCATCCATGAATTTCCAGCCGCCCTCCTCGCCGAACAACTGCAGCCAGCTCGACACGTCGAGGAAGCCGGTACCGGAGGAATTCGGGTTCGGCATGATGACGTGGCCCTTGTAGACCGGCTTCGTCAGATCCTTCCACGACGCCGGCATGGGCAGGTTGTTCTTCTCGGCCTCGACGGTGTTGAAGCAGATCGAGGCGACCCAGGCGTCCATCCCGGTCCAAGAGGGCGGGTTCGCCTTGTCGCGGAACTTCGGATCGAGCCGCTCCAGGCCTTTGGGCGCATAGGGTTCGAGCATGCCCTGGCCCTTGAACAGCAGCAGGCTGGTCGCAGCCAGGCCCCAGATTACGTCGGCCTGCGGGTTGTCCTTCTCGGCCAGCAGCTTCGCCGTCACGATGCCGGTCGAATCGCGGACCCAGTTGATCTTGATGTCGGGATGGTCTTCGTTGAAGCGGTCGGCGTACTTCTTGAGATCCTCGGCCTCGACGGCCGTGTAGACGGTCAGATCCGTGGCCGCGGCCGCCGTCTTCGCCGTGAACGTGAAGGCGAACACCGCCATCGCCGCCCCGCTGAGGAGGCGTTTGAGCAAAGTCGTTCTCATCGTGTCAACTCCCTGTCGTTGTGGTGGGAACGGCGTGCGGCCCCTCATGACGACGGACCGCCCGTACCCCTGCCCTCTGCAATCTCGCGGTGTCTAACAGTCCGCCGTTACAGTTCCGTGACGGCCCAGCCTGCCGCGTTCCCCAGGCTGTGTAAACCACTCTCCGCGCGCCCCTCTCTCAGCTGCCCGCCGCGCCGTCGGCTGCGGCCCGTTCCGGGGCGCAGCTATCCGGGGCGCAGCTATCCGGGGCGCGGCTCTCCGGGGCCGGGCGCTCCGCCTTGAGGCGGCTGGTGCGCAATTCGCCGGAGGCATCCAGGATCGGATAGGCGACCGAGGAAAGATGCGAGTTGACCCGCTTCAGGTCGCGCAGGATGTCGAGATGGAGCGCCGAGGTCTCGATGCTCTCGATCTGCCCGGAGCGCAGCCGCGACAGATGCTTCTGGCTGCCCTCGATCTCCATTTGACGGAAAACCTCCTTGTCCTTGATGAGCTGCCGGGCGGTCTCGAGATCGCCGGAGACGAAGACGCTCATGGCAAGCTGCATGTGATGCAGCACGCGTTCGTGCATCGACGTCAGCTCCTGCCAGCCCTCGCGCGAAAAGGTCAGCTTGTTGCGGATCTTCTTCTGCGCCAGGTCCAGCAGGTTCTTGTCGACGATATCGCCGATGTGCTCGAGGTTGGTGGTGAAGGCGATGAGATCGATGCAGCGCCGGCTGTCTTCGTCACTCAAGGCGCTGCGGCTGACGTCCGTCAGGTAGAGCTTGATGGCTTCGTGCAGCTGATCGACTTCGTCGTCCATGTCGCTCAGCTTCTCGAGGAGCTTGGTGTCGTCGTCGCGGAACACCTGGATCACGCCGCGCAGCATGGTCTCCACGGTGTCGGCCATGCGCAGCACTTCGCGGGTCGCGCAGGCAATCGCGACCGGCGGCGTGGCGATCGCGTCGGGGTCGAGATATTTCGGACGGATCGGCCCCTCGGCCCCGGGCACCTCGGGCAGAATGCGGGTCACGAGTCGTCCCATCAGGTCGGTCAACGGCAGGAACACGGCCGCCAAAGCAATATTGAAGACGGTGTGGAAGTTGGCGACCTGGCGGCCCGCATCGGCGCCAAGCAGCGCCATGTGCGGTTCGATGCTGCCGAGAAACGGCAGAACGAGGACGGCCCCGAAGGCGCGGAACAGCAGATTGCCCAGGGGTATGCGGCGGGCGATCGCGCCGCCGGACAGCGACAGCGCGAGCGGGATCAGGCCCGAGCCGACGTTGGCGCCGAGCACCAGGGCGAAGGCCAGGCCGAGCGGCACCACGCCGGCCACGGTCAGCGACATGATGAGCAGGACGATCGCGACGCTGGAATGCGCCAGCCAGGTGATCGCGGCGGCCAGCAGCACCGCAAGAATCGGGTCCCGCGAGAGCGGCTGCAGAACGTATTGCAGCGCCTGGCTGTCGCGCAGCGGCTGCGAAACGCCGATCACCAAGGTCAACGCCAGCAGCATGAGCCCCAGCCCGATCAGAACGCGCCCGACATGCCGCCATTGCGCCGTTCGCCCGATGAGAAAGGAGCTGACGCCGATTAAAATGAGCGCCGGCGAGAGCCAGGAGATATCGAACGACAGCACCTGCACGACCAGGGTCGAGCCAATGTCGGCGCCGAGCATGATGGCCAGGCCGGGTGCGATATCGATCAGGCCGCGCGCGGCGAAGGACACTGCCAGCAACGCCGCGGCCGTCGAGCTTTGCAGCAGTCCGGCGATGCCCAGCCCCACCGCGCAGGCCGATAGCCGATTGCGGATCGAGCGGCCGAGCGCGCGCCGCAAACGGCTGCCGTAGGCTCGCATGATGCCGGTGCGCACCATGCGCGTAGCCCAGAGCAGCAGGGCGACTCCGCCGGCGATGTTCAAAAGGACTTCGTGGCCAAGCAACACTCGGCTCCGGGGTTTCCTAGGATATTGCGCGTCCGCACGATGACCTGGCGCCGCGCGTGGCGCGGGCGCCGGACGGCGGTCTTCATAAAAGTGTCATAAAACTGAAGTGTTTGAAAGGCCGGCTGTGCCCGTGCAGGCTGCGGGTCCCCTATCCGGGGCGCTGCGGTCAGCCGGCCAGGCGCCGGTCGAGGTCGGAATCGGCGGGCGCTTGGGCCGGGCCCGCGAAGGGCAGCCGGATCGTGACCGTGGTGCCGCGGCCGAGCTCGCTTTCGATTTCGATACCGCCGCCGTGCAGTTCGACCAGCGAGCGCGATATCGCCAGACCCAGGCCCGATCCCTGTATCTGGCGATCCTCCGCTTCGTCGCCGCGCTCGAAGGGCCGCATCAGCCGCGGAATCGCCTGCGGCGAGATGCCGATTCCGGTATCCGTGACGGTGACGGTCAGAGTCTTGCCGTCCGCTTCGGCACGCAGCCGGATCGTCCCGCCTTCGGGCGTGAACTTGATAGCGTTGGACAGCACATTGACCAGAACCTGACGGATTGCCTGGGGATCGGCGTACAGCCCGGGCAAGCCGTCGGCCAGGTCGGCCTCGTAGGCCAGACCGCTCCCCTGCAGCAGGCCGCCCACGATCTGCCACGCGCTGTCGTAGATGGTGGCGAAATCGTGTCGCCCCGGATCGAGCCGATGGTGTCCGGCTTCCATGCGCGACAGGTCGAGCAATTGATTGACCAGCGACAGCAGGTGCTTGCCGCTGGCATGGATGTCGCCGACATAGTCGCGGTAGCGCGCGTTGCCGAGCGGGCCGTAGGGTTCGCTCTGGATCAGGTCGGCGAACCCGATGACGGCGTTGAGCGGCGAACGCAGCTCGTGGCTGATCGCACGCAGGAATTTGACCTTGCTGTCGTTCGCCCGCGCCGCTTCGCGCCGGGCGAACTCGATCTCCTCGACCTGCTCGGCCAGCAGCGCCCCCTGATCTTCCAGCTTGCTCTGCACCATCTCCAGATCGTTGACGGCGTTCTCCAAGGAATCGCCGCGCAGAATCAATTCTGCCTCGCGCCGCTTAAGCTCGGTGATGTCGGAAAGCACCGTGATCGTACCGCCGTCGCGGGCGCGTCGTTCGGTCAGCGAGAACCAAAGGTCGCCTTCGGCGCGCAGCAGGAGGTCTCCGCCGGCCGAACCGCGAATGCGCCGCCAGTCCCGGCACCAGTCGCCGCCCGCCTGCGCGGAGCGAAAGGTCTTTCGACCGTCCAGCCAGCGCAGCACATCGTTGAAATCGCGGTCGTCGACCGGCGGCAAGCTCGCGCCGTCAACGAATCTGCGAAAACGTTCGTTCATATGAACGAGGCGGCCGCGCTGGTCCCACAGCAGAAAGCCGTCGGGCATGCAGTCAAGCGCATCCAGCAGCCGGCCCTCGGCCGCCTTGAGCGCCGTCACGTCCTGGTAGAGGACGATCGTGCCGCCGCCGGGGAGCGGGCGCTCCTTGACATGGATCCAGCGCCCGTCGCTCAGGCGTTCCTCGAAGGGTGCGAAATCGCTTCCTCCGCGCTGCTCCAGCCGTTCGGCGAGATAGCGCTCCGGGTCCCGCAGCACGGCGCCCCCGGCGAGCTCCGCCTGCGCGATCTTGAGGCGCTCGATCTCCGCGAAGCGCAGGCCCAAGAGGTCATCGACGCTTTCGAACGAGCGGTACACGTAGCGGAAGGGCTCGGTGCAATAGACCAGGACGTCGCGGGCGTCGAACACCGCCAGTCCGACCCGCAGGGCATCGAGCCCCTCGAGCAGGGGCGTTGCGACGTCCTCGGTCATTGGCGGCGTTCTCGACATGACGGCCTGCTTACAACGGGAGCGGGTGCGACCGCCGGGAATCTCAATTGCCCATATTTTTTAGACCCTTAGCGGTGCATCCCTAATAGCCTTGATACGTTAATGAACCTTTTCCTACGGCAGTCTTCGGAATTCCCGCGGACGCGGAGTCACCGGCGCGAAGGTGCCGCCGGCCGCACCGCGGCGCCCTGCTTGGACGCGGTTGCCAGGGGTCAGCGCCGGCTGGGCGCGCCGGCGGCCGTCCAGGCGGCGAAGCCGCCGACCAGGTTGCGGATATTCTCGAAACCCATCTCGTTGAGCGTCAGGCTGGCCAGCGCCGAGCGCCCGCCCGAGCCGCAGTAGACGACGAGGGTCTTGTCCGCCGCCACCGCCGGGTCGTGCATCGGCCCCTCGGGATCGACGATGAATTCGAGAAAGCCGCGCGGCGCATGGACCGACCCCGGGATGTAACCGTTCTGGCGCTCGCCCGCCTCGCGCACGTCGAGAAAGACCACGTTCCGGTCGTCGAGCAGCGCCACCGCATCGTGGACCGAAACGCTTTCTACCGCCGCATTTGCCTCGGTCAGCATCTGCTTGAAACCCTTTTTCAGCATAATCTCTCCTCCTGCGTGCTGTGCCGTTTTCCGGCGGGCGCAGAAATTTAGAGCCTGGCGCCGGGCTTATCCAGCGAATGCACCTGCAGCTGCTCGGTAATGAAGTCGAAGGCCTCGTCCACAGAATCGGTCCGGAAGAACAGTTCGAGATCCTGCGGGTCGATCGTCCCGTAGCGTTCGAGCGCGTTGAAGTTGATGACCTCGGCCCAATAGTGGCTGCCGAACAGGACGAGCGGCATGTGCTTGCGCACCTTGCGCGTCTGGATCAGCGTCAGCAGTTCGAACAATTCGTCCATGGTGCCAAAGCCGCCCGGCATCACCACGATGGCCTTCGCGAGATAGGCGAACCAGAACTTGCGCATGAAGAAGTAGTGGAACTCGAAGATCAGCTCGCGGCTGATGTGCGGGTTCTCGCTTTGCTCGAACGGCAGGGAGATGTTGAGGCCGACGTTGATGCCCTTGGCCTCGGAGGCGCCCCGGTTGGCCGCCTCCATGATGCCCGGCCCGCCGCCGCTGCACACGACGAAGCGCCGGTCGGTGCCTTCCAGAGCCTTCGACCATTCGGTCAGGCGCCGCGCCAGTTCGCGCGTCGCCTCGTAGTAGGTCGAGAGCTCGTAGTCGATCTCGGCGCGCTCGAGGTTGCCCTCGCCGGCCCGCGCCGCCTGCAGCGCTATTTCCGCCGCTTCGCGCGGCAAGGTGCGGGCCGAGCCGAAGAAGATGATCGTGTCCTCGATCTTGTAATGGCGAAAGCGGCTGTTCGGCTCGATGTACTCCGCCAGTATGCGCAGGGCGCGGGCGTCGGGGCTGTGCAGGAAGTTCGGGTCCTCGTAGGCCCGGACCGGGTGCTTGCGGAATTTCCTCATAGCCTTGGTGATAGTCCCTCGTCGCCGGGCAGCGGTTGCGCGCGCCCGCCCTACCTTATGCCGATTGCCGGGGGAGTCGGCAATGCGGGGACGGATTCGATCCGCGCGGATCCGCCATCGCGCGTTTGCGGCGACTCAAGAGCACCCCTTATCCTGTTTTTCATGCGATCCGGAGGAGAGCGGCCACGGATGATCGGCATTTCGACCAAGTTCCTGATCGCGGGCCTGGGTCTCGGCCTCCTTGCCGGCCTGGTCGCCTGCGCCCCGACGGAGGCGCCGCCGCCCGCGGCCCCGCCGCCGGCCGAGGCGCCGGCCGCGCCGCCGCCGGTGCCCGTGCCGGAGGTCTTCGACGCCGAGGGGCGCATGATCGTCGAGGCGATGGAGTATCCCTGGAGCGCGCTAGGCCGGCTCAATACCGGCGGACGCGGCTTCTGCACCGGCGCCATGATCGCGCCGACGCTGGTCGTGGCCTCGGCGCGCTGCCTTTACAACGCCGTCGAGGGCCGCTGGTGGGCACCTAACGAGCTGCACTTCGTCGCCGGCTATCAGCGCGACCGGTACATCCTGCACGCGCCGGTCGCCGCCTACGAGGTCG
>Ga0210124_1001416_pt1 | contig 10368 bp, 12 predicted proteins | sample Muzzi_PWC_D2_FD_185554 | JGI IMG/M metagenome (GOLD analysis project Ga0210124, IMG submission 185554) | Wetland microbial communities from San Francisco Bay, California, USA, that impact long-term carbon sequestration - Muzzi_PWC_D2 (SPAdes) | ecosystem: Environmental > Aquatic > Marine >...
CCAGTATCAATTGGGCTGCCACGTTGAGAAGGACGGTGTAAAGCACTACGCCCAAGGCATGGTGGAAACCTTTACCGTTACCGAGTAGTAAGACACCCAAACCCCCCCATGTTCGCAGTTCCAGCAGTCCAGTCAACCACTGCTGGAACTGCGGATATTGGAGGGTAAGCTATGGCCCTCTGGCTCTCTCACCCCTACTCTTTATCGTGGGATTTTTCGGGATGACTCATGTTTCCTGTGTTTTTTTGATGGTGATGGGTATGTATGTACCCGTCACCCATATAAACAACCCCCGGCGGCAGCGAATACCGCTTCACCGTGCCTTCCTCTAGTTCCCTTCGACTTCTTCGCCAGCGGGCGAAATCACGTACCAGACATCACCAACCAGTTGGCCGAGGGTATCGCCTGCTTTCTCATCTTTGCTGTAGTGGTACAGGGGCCAGCCATTGTAGGTGACTTGCATTGAGCCATCGGTGCGAGCCGTCGTGCCTAACAGCGTGGCATCGACCCCATCACCGGCCATGGGGTTGCCTGTGGTCAACAAGGGCGGCCAGTTCTGAGCACACTTATCATAGCAGGTGGGGGTATTGGGCGTGTCCTTGGTAAGGAGATATAAGGTCATCCCCTTATCATCAACCAGAAACTGACCCAGAGTATCGTTTTTGCTGACATCGACCATCGCCCCTTCGCTCGTTTCACTCTCGGCTGGGGCAGCAGCCGGAGCCGGCGCGGCTGTCTGAGACGCGCAGCCGGTCAGGTACAGAACGAAGGCCAAAAGACTTAAATATATGATGCGAACTCTCATGAGGGCATCTCCTTTCTTTAATCAAAGCTTAGAGTAATTTGGATAGAACGTTTAAACAACAAAGCCGTGCTCTAATAGAGACATCAAATAAAAGTTGTACAGTATAACATACGTAACCTTTCTAAGAATGGATTTCCGTGAGAGAGCATTCCGAATGATATAAAAATTTTTGATGGTGATGGGTATGGACCCGTCATCCGTAATAAGCGGATATACATCCACACGAGAGCAGTTACGGATAACGGTCCGTAACTATTGAAAAAGCCTCGATACCGGGGCTTTTTTACTTTAAGGAGCCCGCATGCGACGGTGACCGCAAGAGGATAAAATAGCCTTGTATTACCAGATTTTGTTCGCATTGATGAAAATGATAGGCTTCATTAATACATCTCAAACTTGATGTATGTATTTTTATACATATAATACCTCATGGAATTTGAATGGGATATAGCAAAACAGCAATCTAATCTTCGCAGACATCGGTTGGATTTTGCGGATGTAGAAGCGGTCTTTGCCGGAGCTACCTTCACCTTTGCAGATGACCGTTTTGAGTACAGCGAGAACAGGTACATCACCCTTGGTTTATTGCGCGGTACTGTGGTGGTGATTGCTCACACCGAGCGTAATGAAGTGATTAGAATCATATCAATGCGAAAGGCAACAAAAAATGAGCAAAAAATCTACTTTGCCGGCTTCACAGACTGATTGGGAAGCCCTGGAAAAAATGACCGATGAAGATATTGATTTGAGTGAGATTCCCGAAGTTACGGCGGACCAGATAGCCCAGGCCACCTTACGAGTTGGCGGCAAGCCGGTTTCAAGAGGCAAGGTGCGGGTTAATATCTATTTGGATGCCGAGGTGGTTGAGTATTTCAAAGCGGCAGCCGGGGGTCGAGGCTATCAAACGCTGATTAATGAAACGCTCAAGGAGAGCATTCGCGCCAGAGGAATTGAGACGGTCTTGCGACGCGTCATCCGAGAGGAATTGAAGTGACGAAAAAAATAGCTTTGTGTTATCGGCAATTGGGGGTTATGATTAAGGTGCGGAATTACGTTGTCCTTATTAAGGAGTATTGTCTATGAATATTGATATTGGACGGTTGCAAGATATTACTAAGTTGGCAAAAGAGATACGTATTTGGATTGGTGAAAGAAGTCACCCTGAAAAATACACCTCTATAAAAAACCTTAAAGATGTTCGGGATTTCGTATATACCCTTGATTTGCTGGATACCCTACTTGTTCGCTTTGAAATTAATTCTTATCTCACGCAAATGGCACTGGAACAATTTGAACATTCTGAGCAGGTCGGTTCACTTGGTTGGGAATTTTGGCAAATAGATGTGGAAGAATTCTTCACTTCCAATCTTTTGGATTTATGTTATCAGCTATACAACGCCTGGAAGAAACTCCAGCAATTTGCAGATAAAGACCCAGCATTCCATATTCCGAAAAAGAAAGCGAAAGAGCCAAAGAAAATTATTCGGGCTCGTCATAAGTTTACCCATTTTAGTCCTGATGAATTTGAAGAAGGTCCTTTGGCGCAAAAATATGCCATCCTGCGGCGACCTTATCAGATAGTGGATGGTAAACTTGAAAAAGAGTTAGCTAAATTTACTATGCCCAAAGTAGCCACATTAATTCAAGATGCCGTAACGGAAGGATACAGTTATCTCGAGCAATTTCAGAAAGCAATAATTGAATAATTTTTTATATTTCACCTTAACTATTGCTCCTTTTAGGAGCCTCCTACGGAGTCCCCCCTTTGGTAAAATTGTGTTAAAATAAGGGATTAGGGAGGGGATTTCAATGACTATCCAACAGCCACAACCATCAAGAGACCCGGCAATTGCCAGTATTTTGGAAATTGTCTTAGGTTTTGGCGGTCTACCTGGAATGGGCTGGATTTATGCCGATAGAATAGGGACGGGCTTGCAAATTCTCCTTGGATATTGGGCGTTTCTTTTTGTCCTTTTTGGTGCTTACTTCGTTATCTCAGTGTTAACTCTGGGGTTTGGAATGATCCTTATCCTCTGTGTCCTTCCCATTTTCTTGCTTGTTCACTTTTCCTTGCCCTTCGTCTCAGGAAAGAATGTTAACGATTATCTGAAACAACAAAACCTGTATATATCATCCCAGAGCCAGGCTAACCCTATAAATCCAACCAACTACGCCCCACCCCATCTCCGTACCGAACGGGAAATGAAAGAATGGGTCAGAGCTACGCCGACACCTCAACAAAACCAACCTGTTATTGTGCAAAGGCAAGGCTTCTCTGGCTGGCAAGTTGCTGTCATCGTGATTTTGAGCATCATTGCCTTTGTTGTTTTTTCTTGTGTGGCTTTAGCCGTTATTGGGTCAGTAGTAGGCCCCCCACCCGGATAAAAAAGCGGCCCCGATCACGTGGACCGTTTTTTGATGGTGCCGGGTATGGATCCGTCGCCCATATAAAGCGGATATCCATCCGCACAAGACCAGTTACGGACAAAAACCCGTAGGGGCGAGGCAACTCGGCTTGATGCTCTCGGCACAAAAGGTAGCCTGTCCGAGTTGCCTCGCCCCTACACCTCACTTAGGGAAGATAAATCCGCCAATGTCCGTAACCATCATCGAAAGGCAATAAAAAAAGCGCCGTAAATGGCGCTTTTTTCGATACGGGAGCGACGGGACTTGAACCCGCGATCTTCGGCTTGACAGGCCGACGTGTTAACCACTACACCACGCCCCCAGGTTCAATTGGCAATTATTAATTATTAATGGTTAATTGTCAAATTACCAATTGATAATTGACAATTATTAATTCCCCTAAGCTGGGAGACCAGGATTCGAACCTGGATAGACGGCTCCAAAGGCCGGTGTCCTACCATTAGACGATCTCCCAAAATCTAATGAGTGCCGAGGCCCAGACTTGAACTGGGGACCCTTTGATTTTCAGTCAAATGCTCTACCAACTGAGCTACCTCGGCACGGGTTACCATCACTCGATTGTAACGAACGGTAAGTATAACATAAGGGCCAATGAAGGGCAAATTTTATCCCTTTTTGGGCTTGACAACCCTCCCAAACTATGATAATCTCTGTTCAGTATATTTCTAGAATAGAAGGAGCCGTCAGGTTCACGGTGGCTCACCCCAAATAATGAAATGGGGAAGGGGGGACACCCCCCAATCCCCCCGGCCTATCGGCAATTTACAATAAAGGAGGTGCATTGAATGGCTATTGTAAAATCAAGAATGGATGCAAATTATGTTCATTGGAATGCGCCTCAAGGCTTTTAGCCCTCAACGCTGATCGTTAGCCTTTGTTTGGTTTACGGCCACGGGTGCATTTCGCCCCGTGGCCTTTTTGATTACAAATAGCGATGATGGTTGGTCACGGGAATCTTCCAGCCCTGTGGCCTTTTTTTGTGCCACCGTAGGGACGTGTCAACCCAGTTAATCGTAACAAGAGGAAAACCAATCGTGACCAACGACCATATCGATAGCAACAAATATGAGCATTATGAAGAGTTATTCGACCCACTCGTAACAGACCGTAAGGCGCGACGCCGTCGCAAGGTAAAAGTTAATCACAAACCCAAAAAATCAGAGCAACAAATCATCACCGAAATTGCCGATGCGACCGGGGTAGAAGGTACCTTCACCACCACCTATCATCCGGCCCGCTACGAGGCCGATTGGCTACTGGCCTCGCTGCGCTCCTTTTACGACCAGGACCTCATCGCCGATGTCCTGGCCCAGGTCAAGGGGGGCAAGGAGGCCAATGTCTATCGCTGTCGGGCACATCCGGCCACCGGCATCGAGTTGTTGGCGGCTAAGGTATACCGGCCTCGCCGCTTTCGCAATCTGCGGAACGACCAGATGTACCGGCAGGGCCGAGAGATATTAGGCACCGATGGCCGTCCAGTTAAGGCCAATGACCACCGGTTGATGCGAGCCGTGCATAAAAGGTCGGATTTTGGGGTGCAGGTGCGGCATACCTCGTGGCTCATGCACGAGTACACCACTTTGGAAAGGTTGCACAAAGCCGGGGGGGCCGTGCCTCGCCCTGTGGCAGTCAACGATAATACCATCTTGATGAGCTATGTCGGCGATGAGCGCGTGGCTGCCCCGGCCCTCAATGAGATTAATTTGAGACCGGACGAGGTGGTACCGCTGTTTCAAAAGGCGCTGAATAATATTGACTTGATGCTGCGGCACAATGTAATTCACGGGGATTTATCGGCCTACAACATTCTCTATTGGCAGGGGGATATCACCATCATTGATTTTCCCCAGGTGACCAATATCGATACCAATCCGAAGGCTGATTTTATCTTTCGCCGGGATATCACTCGCGTGTGCGACTATTTCGCCCAGCAGGGTGTCCGGAGCGACCCGCAGGCCATCGCCGATGAACTGTGGGCGGGCTATGTGCCAACGGTTTCAATTTGAGTTTTTCTATCAATTGGAGTAGCCTAGAGGGGAAACGATTTTCAATCAGGAGATTGCCCTATGCGAAAACATCTGGTTATAACTGTCACCGGCCACGACCGGATTGGTCTGGTTGAGCATATCACCAAACAACTCTTGGAATATGATAGTAATGTTGAGGATAGCCGTATGGCCCGGTTGGGTGACGAGTTCGCCATGCTGATGCTCGTTTCCTTGCCTGAGGAAAAATTTGAGGCCGCGCGCGAGAGTGTACACGGTCTGCGAGAAGAAGGCTACAAAGTAACGACCGTCGAAACCGAACGGGGCTATTCGGCCAAGTTTGCCGGTTGGATGCCGTATCAGGTAAAGGTCAGCGGGGCTGATCACGAAGGCATCATCTATCAGATAACGCGTTACCTGGCTGATTGCGGCATCAACATCGAAACAATGGATACAGATATGCTCAGTGCGCCCATGAGTGGCACACCCCTGTTCACCATGACCGCTATCGTGCTTGTTCCGCCCAACCTGCCCCATGACTGGCGCGATGACTTAGAGGCGGTTGGCGATGACCTCAATGTTGATACCGAAGTCTCGCCTTATAAGGGCTGAGTAAGCATCGGTTTATGGTTTTGTAATCTTTATGAGGTAATGTATCTTATAGAGTCAGGTTGACAATAGCTGCCATTGCGGTTATCCTCGGCTCAAACTGACATTCGGAGGAGGGGAATCTCATCAATATCTAATGGGATTCCTTTTTCTCTTTAAATAGTCAATACCATTGGCTCTTGATGCGTTTCGAGGAGTTAGGGAGTATGGTCACTGGAAGGTGGCAAGTGGCAGGTGGCTGGTGGCAAATGAAAGCGAATATGAGGATAAAATCCGCACTTGCCACTTGCATACTTGCAACCTGCCACCGTTTTATCTGGCCTCCTTGAAATCCATATTGAGCCATACCATTAATAAGGAGTAGATCATGAGCGTTTCAATACACAATTATAAAACATTTGTCACTATGGCTGTGGTGATGATTTTAACCTTGGTTCTCGCTGCTTGCGGTGGAAATACCACTGAAGCGCAGCCCGAAGTAGCCGCAAGCGACTCTAGAATTGGGGTCAATGCCGATTTTAAGGTACGGCCTATCGAAGAAATCTTCTCGAATGGCCCGCCCAACCTACAAGATATCACCAGTTCTGAAGCTACTCTGGTGTTTGTCTCCAGTGTTCCGGTGGCCTGCTCGATGGTTTACGGTGAGACCACCAATTATGGCATGCTCACGCTGGATCAGGATATGGCTGGTGGAGCACACACCAACCACCACCCAGTTGTCCCGAATCTAAAACCGGATACGCTCTATCACTACCGGCTGCAAGGCTCGGCTGAGGATGGCACCATCTATATGAGCGAGGATATGACCTTCCGCACTCCCCCCGCCGACGAGAATGCCGAGGTCAATTTGGCTTCGATGGAAGCGGGGGCCAAAGTCATCGCGGTGAGTAGTAACTTTGGTGGCGCGGCCAATAATGAAACGTGGGGCGCGGAGAGCGCCTTCGATGGCAGCCGGGCCACAGAATGGTCATCCGCCGGAGATGGGAATAATGCCTTTATTGAGGTTGAGCTGGCCGAACCATCCCATCTGCACGCCATCGAGGTTTGGACCCGGGCCATGAGCAATAACACGGCTCAAATCTATAAGTTCACCGTCACCACCGATACTGGCGAGGTCTTAGGCCCCTTTACCCTGCCTGATGCCAGTGAAGCCCATCGCTTCGAGGTCGATGTTGTCGCCAGCACCCTTCGTCTGGATGTGGTCGATAGCAACAGCGGCAACACCGGCCTGGTCGAATTTGCCGCCTATGGCACACCTGTCGATGCGATGGGGAATTAGGGTGAATTAGGTTCGACAGTTATTTTGAACCATCCATTGTACAATAAAAGTCCACAGATTTTCACAGATAAATTAGATAAATGGATTAAATCCATGAAATCTGTGTCCACCTGTGAACTTCATTAGGACCACCTCATTTAGCAAGGTATGCTTTGAGTTCTTCGAGGGTAAAAGGCCAATCCAGTTCTTCAGCGCCTTCTACGGCAATGACGGGGATGCGTTCGGAGTAATCTGTGTCTAATCTGTTATGGGAATGGGTAATGTCGATGATGTCAATTTCTAAGGGGGTGTCGTAGGCAATCTCCATCAACATGAGATGGGCCTTGTCACACAAGCTACAATTTAATTTTGTGTAAAACGTCACTTTTTGCATGGCTGGATTTTTCACCAATGAGCAATGATTACCATCTTATGCCTGTACTTGCGTGATTACTTCGTCCGCAAGCCGCTGTACAATTCCTTCGGGATAGGGTGGCCGCAAGTTGAGCACGATATGTGTCGCGCCCGCATCGACAAACTCTTGTACGGTTTGAGTCGTCTCCTTGAGGTTATCGTAGTTGACCACCGGCTGGACCGATAATGTGATCTCTGCCGGGTCTCGGCCAACAGCCTCACAATGCTGGTGAAGGATTTCAATCTTGCGGCTGAATTCTTCTGCCGCACCGGCTCTGGGATTGGGAAAGTTCCAGATGTCAGCATGCTCGGCTACGATACGCAAGGTGACTTTTTCGCCCCCACCCCCAATGAGAAATGGCGGGTGCGGTTTCTGGACCGGCTTGGGTTCGCAGCGGGCCTCTTTGAGTTGGTAATAACGGCCATCGAAGGTCGTGACCTCCTGGGTGAACAGTTGCTTGATGACCGCACAGGCCTCGCCAAAGCGCCGGAGACGCTCACCCGGCGCATATAATGGGATGCCCATACTGTTGTGTTCATACTCATTCCAGCCTGCCCCAATACCGAAATCCAAGCGGCCATTGGAGATAATATCAACCGTTGCGGCCATATTTGCCAGCACGCCCGGATGCCGGTAGGTATTGCCCGTAACCATCAGGCCAACACGCAGGCGGCTGGTCTGAGCAGCAAAGGCGGCCAGTAGTGTCCAGCCTTCGAGGCAGGGGCCGCTGACATCACTATGGATTGGCGCCAGGTGATCGAATAGCCAGGCATGCTCAATGGCCGGTATCGCATCTGCTTCCTTCCATACGGTTAGCATCGCCTCGTATGATGTGTGTTGTGGGGCTGTTTTTATCCCAAATGATAGGTTAGCCATGAGTAGACCTTTCTATGGATACTTTTCTCGTACAAGTGTTGGAGGGGTGAACAGGGTCCCTAACAAGATTTCAAAGATGGATATTTAAAAGGAAATCGCCTCTATTACTGATTATATGCAATTTGCCCAGATAGGAAATTTACGCCGGTCATCTTTGACAGGATGTACCTAAATCAAGCTGCTACCTATTACTGGGAAATCATCCTGAGTGACCTGAAGCAGCGCGAAAGGTCGTATCGAAGGGTGACTTTCCGGCGTCGCACCCCTCGATACGTGCCTCCACAGTGTTCCGGCACTACTCGGGATGCTTATACCGAATGGGTAGCAACTTAAGTTACCTAAATAAAAATAGAGCCGAAATCTTCAACCAGTGAGTAATACCTGGGTCCGGCTAAAGATTCGACTCCGTTAAGAAAATTTATTTGCGAAGGAGTGCAAATTTAGGTCAGTGTCAGTAGCCACTCCGGGGTGATCCGGTTAAAGAAATTATTAAGAATAGTGAAAGAGCCTGTGACAAGGAGTATCCCAACAATGATAATAAATGCCCCGCTCACGCGCTCAATCAAAGGCAGGTAGCGATTAAGTTTTTTCAAGCGGCTGGTGGCGGATGATAACATCCAGGCGGTGACTAAGAAAGGTATCGCCAAGCCCATGGAGTAGACAAAGAGATAAAACATAGCCAGGGCCATATTTTGCCCCTGAATAGCCAGGGTTAAAATTGCGCCTAACAGCGGCCCAATGCAGGGGGTCCAACCGGCGGCAAAGGTCATACCCACCAGTCCACTGCGGACGTAGGAAGGCGCTTGGTCTTGCCCATACTCCATCGTTTTCTGCATATTGAAGATAGGGATAGTAATCAAGCCCATGACATGCAGACCAAAAATAATCAATAGAAGACCGCCAACCCAAACCATATAGTCGGCCAAGTCACCGAGCGCACCGCCCAGAAAGCCAACCGGCACGCCAAAAACAACCACAAATACAAAGGTGAAGCCAGCCACAAAAATAAGGGCATGTGTAAAAACCAGGTGCCGGGGTGGGGGTTCATCCCCCACGACCGTCGAGCCGGTCAAATAGCCCAGGTAAACCGGAATCAACGGCAAAACACAGGGCGAAATAAATGATAATAGTCCGGCGAAAAATGCGGCAAAAACCGTGATTTGGGCAACTTCCATTTACATCATTCTCCTTTTGATTGCTCTCTATGTCTGTTTCAGATTTTCAAGGGCTGAAACTGGATGTACTCAAACAGCAGGGATATGATACTCCGGGCTTAGAAATCTCTCTGTAATCCTTCATACATAGCCCGATTGCCCGTGTTTGATGATATTAAAGTTTTCTCCGCTCTTATAGTTTAAGACACAAATCTAACAGGTTTCTTACCGCCAAAAAATTAAAGGAAGATGAAAGCTAAGATAGTTTTCATCATTACGGGGTTAACCCCGTAACGATCACTTACTCGGTTACCACTACCAGGTCTACCACAAATTATGTCTCGGTATCTTCCCGCGCCAGTTGCTCCAGAATTTCCAACTCCTTTTGGATATTCCGTTGGCGGCTGACAATACTATAGACAAACACAAATGTAACCAGCCAAAAGACGGCATAAGCTGCCGCCAGATAAATCATATCACCCATTTTGAAGCCTCCTTTATCGATAAAGTATCTGCTGTTTTAGAACATCAACCCGCCGCCGCATATACTCCAAATTAATACGGTGAACCATAAGCGTGATATAAAAAACGGTAAAGGCGAACAAGGCAAAGAAAAGCACGATTTGGATATTCTGCGACATTCCAAAACCCCCTTGTGCTCCCTCGGTATTGGCGCCGGGGGCAATTACCGCCGGATGAATGGTGCGCCACCAGCGAATCGCCATCCAATTTAGGGGGATTGAGATAACGGCAATCAAGGCATAGACCGCCCCAAAACGAGCTTGACGTTCAGGGCTATCGATTGCGCCGCGCAACATGATGTAGCCGATATACAGCAG
>Ga0210124_1001419_pt1 | contig 10358 bp, 7 predicted proteins | sample Muzzi_PWC_D2_FD_185554 | JGI IMG/M metagenome (GOLD analysis project Ga0210124, IMG submission 185554) | Wetland microbial communities from San Francisco Bay, California, USA, that impact long-term carbon sequestration - Muzzi_PWC_D2 (SPAdes) | ecosystem: Environmental > Aquatic > Marine >...
CACTGCCTGTACCTGACCGGCCTCATCGAGAACTGGATAACCAAAATTAAGAATAGCTTTGCCACTAATTTGGTCAACCTGATAGTCACTAATCGCAAAGTCATGGGCTTGCAAAGCCCGCTGAAAATAGGCCTGGTCGGCCACATTGACCGAACCGCTGGGGGGATAGGCGCTGCAAAAGATATCCCCATCCGGTTCAATCACGCCCAATAGGGTATATTGTGGATATTGCCTCAATAATTGGGCGAAAAAGGCAGAGCAAACGCCAGGGTCGCTACTACGCACCTGGGGAAGTTGGGCCAAGGCAAAGAGAAGCTGCCGGGTGTCTCTGATTAAATCCTCTTGGTCTCTGGCTGCAAGTCGGGTCAGCCGCACCGCACCTTCTTTGGCATCGGCCACAACCATGCGGCGCATGTCAATATTTGTGTAAAAAATCATGCCCAATGCCGGAACTATAGCCAGAATGACCAGCGACAACAACCGAACACGTAATTTAGCAAATAATAAGCGTAACATTTATCATCTATCTTGCCTGTTAATCATTATCTTGCAGTTACTGTCTCCCAGAATTCCGCGATTATTTATCATCTGAGATAAATATACGTTATGGGTATATAATTTACATTGAAAAAAGCTACGAAACATGTCATAAAGATGGGTCGAGTGTGATATTTTTGTGACAACTCGCCTCATTTCCAGATATGTCTTGGGCGCTCAGGCCACAATAACAGACCTGCAAAAAAGATGCATAACCCAAGGATAACCACAATGATAGACCAGTATGAGAAGACCGGTCCGCCAGTCACCGGCAGCGTCGGGGGAGCTGAGGCAGAAGCCAACTTGGGAATCACGCCGCAGGTGACTATCTGCTCGGTTTGGATGATGATGATATGCTCACCGTCGGCTATTGTTGCCAGGGCAATGTCCTCTGTGCCGCGAAAAAGCACTGAGCCGGTTGCTGTGGCTCTACCGGTTGCATCAGCGTTTAGGGCGGGCAAGGGTGTGAAACTGGCGCTCGGCAAGGCGCAGGTGTTAGCATGCATCGTGGCTTGAGCATTCGCGCCCGGCGCTAAACCCTCGATGTCAAGGACTACATTGGTTCCATTACCAGCTGCGGTTAATGTTGCTGTACCACTGACCTCCGACTCGCCCACAGGGTCGAGTTGTACAATGATTGCTTCCTGGGCCATAATCACCATACCGGGCACAAGCACAAGAGTCAGGGCAACGAGCGATATCCAAAACAAGTCCAGCCAAGTCAATTTCTGTAATTTCATGGATATACATCCCTATCAGTATTTTCAAAATGAGTGCAATTACATTTTTTAGTGAAATCTCCCCGCTAGCTTATACTAGCGAGGAGATTTATTTAACTGCTATCGGTTGGTTTATGTGTTATTTGGCGAAGTTGAAGTAAGCCATATGATCGGTCCCGTCGATTAACTTTACCGTTAACTTACGGCAGGTTCCGGCCCAGCTTTTCTCTGTCTTCCAGACGTAGTTGTATTGGTCGGTGCTGGCGTCGTAAGAAAGGCTGCTCCCACCAGCATTGACAGTTTCCATATCATCCGTTGAGCCTGAATTATTGGTGCAGCCAATTTTCTCCGATTTTGGATAGCCCGACATAAAGATGCTCAGGCTCTGATTGTCATCCAGGCTGAACTTCACGGGGATGGCGCTGCCAGCTTTTGCCTTGTTCCACTCTGGAGAATTATCAACAGGCTGGAAGAAGCCGTTCCAATTATAGATAACGTTGTATGTCGCGTTCGCAGTATTCCCCGCGTTACCCGCATTGTCTGATGCACCATTACAAGTTGCAGTGAACGAACCGACTCCATTGTTACCCCCACTTACGCTGAGGGAGGCATTCACAGCCACCCCAGACAACCCATCTTGGGTATCGCAACCGGCCGCTGGCACTGAACCGAGAATATAAGTCGCCCCATGTGTTACTCCGGTCACGCTCACGATTGGGCCGGTTTTATCGATGTTGATGCTGCTGACCGTGGTCGAGGCGCTGTTCCCGGCATTATCCATGGCAGTCCCCATCGCAGACTGATTCATACCTTCGCTGCTCAAGGCTTGGTTAGGCCCGCAAGAGGCAATCCCAGACAGGTTATCGGCGCAAGAAAATGATACTGATACATCCGTGTTGTTCCAACCGGCTCCATTGGGAGCGGGGGAAGCCGAACCACTGATAGTAGGCGCTGTTGCATCACGCATGATGGTGACCGATTGTGAGTTGGCGCCTCCGGCGCTTGTAGCCGAACAGGTCAAGGTGGTACCGCCGGTATCGGCGTTGATAGTGGTTGGGTCACAGCCACTTGAAGAAGAGATAGCCGACTCAGGGTCGGTGACGGTCCAACTTACATTTACATCACTGATATACCAGCCGTTGTTGCCCAGAGTGCCGCTCACGTTGGGAGTGATAACCGGCGGGGTACTGTCGGCTGGGGGATCAACTGTCAATGTAAACGTAGAGACTGGGGCAGGTCCGGTGATGTCACTGGAGTCATCACCCCCTGAGGGGCTGAAAGCAAGACTGTATTTAACCACATAAGAATAAGTGCCTGGTGTGGTCGGAGCGGTAATTGTCACTGTGCTATTCCCATTATCTTCAAGAGTCGGGGCGGGAGCAGGGCAGTTTGTTGAACCACCGCCTGTAGTATCGTCGGGCCAGGAAGCCGGGATAGGACCGATTGAGGCGTTTGTAGCGTTTAATGCACCTCCGGCAGGAACAGTCGAGCCAGCTAAATTAAATGTAATGGCGACACTTTGGTCTATATCAACATGATTTTTGCCAGCACATACCAGAACAAAGCTAACAGGTGGCGTGAGTATTTGTCCCGGAGTGACATTCCCCAGGTTCAGCGACGACTGATTGCCTGTCGTGATTAAATCAGCATCTGCTGCGATAGTATCGGCCAAAACCACCAATGGAATTGCTAGCAATACTATTAAGCTGAGCATCCAGCTAAACGAAAAGCGAGAAATTTGATTCATTAGAATAGTTCCTTCCTGATTGGCCGGGTTATACCGGACTTTGATACAAATATTAGTTTTAAATTAGGTGACAGTTCTATATATTTACAGACATGGGGAGAAGGGATAATTTTTGTGCATACTATCTTTTCTTTATTTTACCTTTCTTTTTCTGTTCTGGTTGTGAAATGAGACAGCCGATAACGCTTCAGGGGGTGAAATCATTTACCCGCTAAACGACCTTCATCTGTTACACATCCCTTCATCAGTTGGTACAACACACCTTCGATAGCATATCATTATTTGACTTAGCACACATCAGCAGTAAGAATGATCTTTGCCTCTAGCAAAAGACCGCTCTAAGAGCGGTCTAAAGTGTGTCAATTGACCGATACAAACTGCGACAAATGACGTAGTCACGATCATTGCGACTCTCTCCATGGGGCAAAGTTCTATTTGACGATATCACAGCCTGGAGGAGCATCAGTTAGCCCAAAGTCCCTGCCGGTCAGCGACGAGCCAGGGCTATGGGTGGTACAGGACGAGAACAGTGATTATCTCTGGTTCCATCGCTAGGACGATGCCAACCTTTAAGATGATACGCGAATTCCCAAATCAGCATTGCTATCCCTAGACCAAACCCTAAACCGATCATTACTTCAGGCGAGAGCAACAGGTTGATTTCAGGCCACAATAGGCTTAATCCCCAGATAGCAATACCCAGACTAAATACTTTTATTCCTTTCATCATGTCACCTCTTTCCAGCTATCTCAAAATTTGGTGGCGTTTCAACAACCATTCTACCCGCCCCAACAACGACATCCCGGCCAGCCCAACAGTCAGAATAAGAATCAAGCCCTGAATACTGGTTGGATTGCTCAAGAGCGAGTGGAAGCGAAACATTGACATCGGTGAAATGGGCGATAACGGCTCGCCATAGCGAACTAATCCATGGGTCGTGGCTGCGTAAATCCCACCTTCTTTTATGGTCAACCGATTGGCTAAGTCTCTGCTCTCGGCTACTTTTAGCCAGCTTTGACCAGCATCGAAACTCTCATAAATACCATCCCCGGTTAGATGAGTGCCAACACTGTACGCCGAACTCAAAGCCAGATGTTGAGGGTCATCTTTATCAACGGTAATAGCTGAAACCCGTAAGATCACACCCGGTTGCCAGCCCAATCCATTGTTGATAGCTTGCCAGGATTGACCACCATCCAGGGAACGGTGAATACCGTAGCCCGCAGTCCCGATGTAAAGTGTTTTTGGATTAGACGGGTCAAGGGCCAGGCTGACTGTCCCATCGGGCAAGGGTTCAATTTTGTGCCAGGAGTCGCCATCTATGACCAACAGACCCTCGGTAGTAACGGCATAGATCGGCCCATCTGGAACGGCCACAATATCGTTCACATAGAGGCCAAAAAGTGCTGAACTGCCTATTCTTGAAAATCCGGTTGACTGAACTCTGTAAAGCCCTCGGCCTTCAGTACCGACGTAAAGCACCCCAGGATGATTGGGATCTACCGTTAAAACAGTAACCACTGGCAACTCCCCTTGAGGGTTAGCTGGTAGGCTCAAACCATATCGGTCCCAAGTTCTGCCTTTATCGCTGCTATACCATAAACTGGTATCGGTGGTTATCTGCCCGCCAGAGACCCCGGCATAAAGAATCTGCCGGTTAGCTGGGTGCACCGCAATGGCACTGATATTCGCAGCTGGTCCGGTGCTTACCTTTTGCCATGAGCGTCCACTGTCATCACTGCGATAAATCCCCTGCTTTTCACCACCTAAGGTCGCGTACAGTGTGTCGCCATAGGTAGCCCTGGTCATTGCGCTCACCGAAACAGTCGATAGATCGGCCAGAGCCAAACCCGTGGTTTCTCCGGTTAACAAGGCTGTTATTGTTCCCAGGCCAAGAATCAGGCTAAATAAGCCAATTCTCAAGACTAAATTCATTTTCTCCATCATATACCTCCACAACAAATATGGAATTACTGCCAATAATTTGTAGTTGATGATATGTCGGCGGATTACGTTATCCATACCCCGCCGACTTTTCTATACTAGCCCTAAAAAGGTGCAGGGCCAACCATCTCATTTATTTGGATGAACAAGGTCGTTGTCGCCGTCAGGCCACTGTTATCGGTCACAGTCAGGCTCACTGTATAGCTACCCGCCGTAACATAGACGTGGCTCACATTGACTCCGGTGCCGGTGTAGCCATCACCAAAGTCCCAATCATAGCTCACGATGCTACCATCGGGGTCGCTAGAGTTGCTGCCACTAAAGTCAATCACATCTCCAACAACGAGATTACTACCCGGATCGTCAATTACGGCTATTGGTAGTTCCGGCACCGGCACTGGCTCATTGATTTGGACGAGTAAGGTCGTTTTTGCCGTTAAGCCATCATTATCGGTTACAGTTAAGCTTACTGTATAGCTGCCTATCGTACTGTAGATGTGACTTACATTAATCCCATTATCGGCACTTCCATCCCCAAAGTCCCAATCATAGCTCACGATGTTGCCATCAGGGTCGCTAGAATTGCTGCCACTGAAGTTGAGAGTTTCTCCTGTCAAACCACTGGTTGGCCCGTTGATGGCTGCCTGAGGCGGTTGGTTGGCCGCACCGTTTACTTGTACTGTAGCTACATCGGTACCCTGACCACCATCCTTATCGGTGACGGTTAATTTTATCGTATAGCTTCCGGCTTGAGCATAGCTATGACTCACTACGGGACCGCTGCCCTGACTTCCGTCGCCAAAGTCCCATTGATACGATAAGCCTGTCTGATCAATGAGACCCGGATCTGTAGCCGTTCCAGCCACCGTGATGGGATTGTTTACCTGACCAACATAAGGGCCACCTGCTTCAACCGTGGGCGCAACATTCTTGATCGCAACCTGGGTGACGCCGACATTACTTGATCCCTTATCATCCTTCACCCGCAGGGCAATGACAATCGTTGCTGGTCCATCGGGGTATCCGGTGTTGGTCGTCGGACCATTCGCATCAACCGTGAAGGTTCCGTCTTTGTAATCAAAATCCCATTCATAACTCACAATTGTACCGTCAGGGTCTTTCGAGAGTTGACCATTGAAGGTTATTGGACTACCTTCATCAACCGTGTATGGTCCACCAGAATTAGCTTGTGGTGCTTGGTTGGCAGGTGCTTCCTTTTTCTGCCACGAGACTTCAATCCGAGCCTCGCCGCTGCGTTCATAGTACTCAACTCTGAGCCGATGTTGCCCTTCGCTGACCTGGCGCTCTGCCTCAAGCGTGCGTACACCGCCATCCTGCCAACTGTCAATCACCAGGATATCGTCGAACCACAGCCGCACCCCATCATCGACTTTAACTCGTAAGAGATAAGCGCCGCTCTGGAAATTGGCTCGGCGAGACCAGCGAGCTGAGAAGTTGTCCGCAGGTATCCCCGCAGCAGGCGAGCCGCCACCCCAGTTATAATTGATTTGCATTTCGTTGCGAACCAATACTGGGTTGCCTTCTAGCCTGCGGTTATCGAAATACTCGGCCTTCCAGTCAGGGTAGTTGCTGCTCAAGCGTTCCCAATCCAGGCGTACTTGTGCGTCGTATCTCAAGTCAAAATATTCAAGTCTTACACTATGAAAACCCTCGCTCAGTGTTTTCTCGCCGGTGTAAATACTGGAATCGCTCGCGTGCCATTGGTCAATGAGCAAATTGCCATCGATCCACAGCCGCGCCCCGTCATCGACCAGCACTTTGAAGCGATAGGTGCCAGCCGAGAAGTATAGGTCACGCGTCCAGCGAACTGAGAAGTTGTCGGCAGGCACATCTGACCCTGGTGAGCTTGGTCCCCATGAGAATTGAAGGGCAGGATCATTGCGAACCAGAACAGGCACACCACTCAGGTTGGGATTGTTATAGTATTCGCCTTTCCAGTCGGGGTAAGCCTCTAACCACTCCCAGGCCAGTTGAGCTATAGCCGTGCCCGTGCGCTCATAATATTCCATTCTTAAACTATGTGAGCCATTCGTCAGATTTACATCGGCATGATATGTCGCTAGACTGGTGTCGTGCCAGCGGTCGATGACCAGAGCACCATCAACCCACAGTCGTACGCCGTCATCAACCCGTGTGTAAAAGCGATAGGTTCCGGCTGGGAAGTTAAAACTACGTATCCACCGCACAGAAAAATTATCTGCATTGATGCCGGGCGCTGACGCTCGAGTACCCCAGTCGAAGTTGACTGAAACATCATTCCTCACCAGGGCTGGTGCCCCGCTCAAGGTAGAGTTATTGTAATACTCTCCCTGCCAATCGGTGATGACCACAGGCACTGGCCGAGGGGTTGGGGTTGGTGTTATCAATAAAACAGGTGGCTGGACCACCGGAACATTGCCTGTATTTTGGGCGGCAACATATCTGCCCGACACCCACCCGCGCTCGTCTGTACTGCCGGTAAATCTAATCTGCCACCAATTAGCATCGGAGCTGATGCCGGTCACTTCGGCTTTTTGGTCGGTTTGTAATAGACCTAAGACAGCATAATTTGTCCCTGGCCCACTGCGGATATTCACAGCGGTGGTAGCCACTATCACAGGATTTTCTGGTAAGGGGGTCGGTGTCAATGTCGGTGTTGATGTCGGCTCTTGGACAACAATAGTTGGTATGATGGTCGGTTCCGGCAGTGTAATTGGTGTTTCTATTGGCTGGCTCGACAAATCAATAAGGCTAAAGAATGCTTGAGTTGTCGCTTGTCCTTCTACACTGCGGGCAATGACCTTAACCATATCCGAATTTTCCCAACGAGAGTCCGCTGAAATGATAACCACAGCGGTAAATTGACCCTCCGGGTCCACAGTTGCATTAGCTATGGCATAGTCGGGGATATCGATTTTTTCCAGGGATGCCAGGTAGATTAAGACTGTGCTGTCTGGACTCCACCCCTGACCGCGGACGGTCACAGGGGTATTAGTCATCCCGATAGCAGGCTCCAAGGTGATGGTCGGAGTAAGTATATCAACAGCGGGTTGCTGGGCTTGGCCTGGACTTTCCCAGAAAACAACAAGCCCAACGACGAACATTATTGAACCGATTAGCCAAACCACAACTATAGCTAACAGTGTTAATTTGATAATGGACGAGCTTCTTTTGAATTCTTCCCAAAGGCTTAACATTGTGTAAACCTCCGTAATAAATAATGGATCGGATCTTTTGTCCACACTTCTATAGATTTCTTAAGGGTAGTATAGCCATATTGCTCTGTCCTGTAATCGGTCAGAGTGTGGAATTTTCTTTATGCCAAAATAATTATTGAGGGAATAGAGTAGCTCTGTCTTAAGACGTAGATAAGGCTACGACAATTGTCGTAGTTAGAAGCAGAGCCAGCCTACAATTTGCCCATTACTATCGGCATTCTATTGGCCTCGGAGCAGATTTAAAGAGATACCAGTCAGGTGATTGGTAAAGGCTGCCGAGCGCAAGGCTATTTTGGATGGTTTTCGGGAGAGGGTCTATCGGGTGATCGTGACCCCAAAGGTCCTCAACGAAGGGGTAGATGTGCCAGAGGACAAGGTGGCCGTGGTGTTGGGGGGCAGTGCCAGTGCCCGGGAATATGTGCAGCGCTTAGGGCGGGTGTTGCGCAAACGGGGTAATGCCCAGGCTATTTTGTACGAGGTCATTGCCTGTAAGACAGTTGATGAACGTATTGCCCGACAACGCCAATCTCGATTATAAAAATCTTCTCATCGATCGGACCAAAATCCTATTTCCCAGAGCGTGGCACCGCAGATGGGTTTTATAATTGGGGGTGAGCAAGGTTTTGTATCAACCTTTATATAGGTGGATCAAGATCACGGGCCACAACAGCCACACTATCACCGAGTTCAACAAAGCCAGGGCCACGTGTGCAGAGCAGCATCCCCGATCGTTGCGCGATGATGGACTGCGGTTCCCAGGCAATATTTTCCACAAAGTGAATCTGTCCAATCGGATTACCTGCCTCTACCCAATCGCCTAATTCATAAAACGACTCGTAAATGCCATTAGCCATCGCCATGTGGTAATTTTCTGGCTCCGGCACCTCCATTAGACGGCTGGGGGACAGCCCTTGCGACTCACGGATAACAACCTCTCCTTCAATAATGCCAAAATGAACCAGTAAATTACGTACCCCAACATTGGTAATCTTGACAACCTGAGGTGAGAGCGTACCGGCGCTGCCCAACTCGGCACACAGAAAAATCTTACCCATTCGCTCAACAGCATAATCCAGCAGACCCTCGCCGCTAAATTCCTCGATCATTAAGCTGATTGGCGCTTGAAAAGCCTGCATAGCCGCAAAGGTTTGTTGGGTTTGAGTTTCATCTTCTAGATAATGCATGCTCATGTAGGGAATCAAACTCAAAGAAACCCCTCCGGCATGAAGGTCAATAACGGCATCACACAACGGCAGTAAAACCTCATGAACATAGTGGGCAACGACCTGTGTTATGGTGCCGTTCCAAACCCCCGGAAATACACGGTTCATATCTTTGCCATCAATTGGTGAGACCCTCTGCCCGGCCACAACCGCAGGCAAATTGAGAGCCGGGATAATTATCACCCGCCCCTGCACGTCTTCGGGTTGCAATTGGTGGCCCAGTTTCATCAGACTGACCGGCCCTTCATATTCACCACCGTGAAGCCCGGCGTTAAAGAGAATTGTTGGTCCTGTGCCGTTTTTTATTACCGTTAAAGGTATCAAAACCGACCCCCAGGCCGAATTATTCCGCGAGTGTGGTACGCGCAAATAACCGTGCTGCTTTCCATCTTCTTCAAAGTCTATCTGTGTCGTAATGGGTGATTGTTTGGCTGACATTGTGCCTCTCTTGCAAAAAACCTGCGAGGTTTTGAAAACCTCGCAGGTTTAGTTTTTGATGATTATTTGACAAACAAAGCCCGTTCAAAATTGGTCAGAGTTTCGCAACCGTCTTCCGTCACACGGATAGTCTCCGAGAAGCTCACCCCACCCTTGCCCGGAATTTGCACCCACGGTAATAGATGAAAGGTCATGTTAGGCTCCAATACGTGGGGGTTATTAGGATAAAAACTCAAAATGTGGCCTTCTCCCCAATCGGGCGGTACCGCGATGCCGATAGAATAGGCCGAGCGTGAGGCTTGACCAAAGGATGATTTGGCAATAAAGTTACGACTCACGGCATCAACCTCACCGGCGGTAAGACCGGGCTTAATGGTGTCCAACGCCAAATTAATGGCCTCTTGAACCACTTTTTCGGCTTCTCTAGCTTGTTCACTTGGTTCGCCGACAAACCCGGTACGCATCATCGCTGCATGATAGCGTTTCAAGCATCCACCTACTTCCAGCAAAATAATATCCCCAGGCTGAATC
>Ga0210124_1001420_pt1 | contig 10350 bp, 8 predicted proteins | sample Muzzi_PWC_D2_FD_185554 | JGI IMG/M metagenome (GOLD analysis project Ga0210124, IMG submission 185554) | Wetland microbial communities from San Francisco Bay, California, USA, that impact long-term carbon sequestration - Muzzi_PWC_D2 (SPAdes) | ecosystem: Environmental > Aquatic > Marine >...
CATGCCGAAGGTTATCGGCCTGATTTATATGGCGTCTACCCGCCCACCGAAGCGGCTGTCATCGACTGGTATAAGCGGGGCAACAGTGATTTATACATTGCTGGGCCGCTGCAAGGTTGGGCTACCGGAATTGAGGAGCGGTATCAACTTGTTCCCTGGGGTCGATTGGTTCGTATCGCCCCTCGAGAAGTCAACCCGCGCAGCCTGCTGCCTGACCTACAACAAAAGATTGAGGCTACATTTAGCGATAAACTGCGTCTTCTTGGGGTGGATTACCCGCCGCAAGCCGTGGCCGGGTATGATTATCCGATCACCCTGGCCTGGCAAACACTGGCGGAACTTCCACCTGAAACGACAGTGTCGCTGCGCCTCAGCCAGGAGGGGCAAATTGTAGCTCAATTAGACGATAGCTTACGCAGCGGTTGGTTCCCCAGCGAAAATTTACCTGCGGGTCAGCCTGTATTAAGCTATGCTCAAGTACCGATTCCTTTAGGCATATTGCCCGGTCAGTACCAACTGCAACTGGTTATTTATACCGACGAACACAAACCTCCCTGGGCCATGTCTGACGGCAGTGTCGTACTGGATATAGGATCGGTAGAAATTATGCCACCACCTGCCGATCGTTACCCAGATATCGACGGATTTAATACATTACCCGATCATAATTTCAACGGCGAGATTGAATTAATCGGCTATGATTATTCAGTTACCCGGGTAGGACAGGGCAAAGGATTTGCCATCCGGCTATTGTGGCAGACTCAAAGCGCCCCGGCGGATAATTACACCCTCCTGGTTGAAGGTCTTGATTCTAACGGGAACATCTTGCGCAGCCTGGAGCACAACCCTGTGGATGGTCGTTTGCCAACAGGAAAGTGGCAACCCGGCCAATTCATCCGCGATCAGGTAGATTTTGTTGTTCCGGCCGGCGCGCCACCAGGCCATGAGGCGCTGCAGATACGCCTCAGTTGGTTAAGAGCGGACGGGTCGAAGTTAGAGCTACATCGTTGGAGGTTGCTGCCTGTTGGCGATGGTCTAAACCTGGGCTGGTTGGATGTCACAGAAAAAGAGAACCGCACATTTGAGTTGCCGCCCATCCAACATATTATTGATGCGAATCTGGAAAACAAGGTCCGGTTGTTGGGTTACAATACGACCTTACAGGAGTCAGATGGTTCGGAAGCCATTTTCCAACTTCCTCGCTCTACTTGTGCTACTGTTGATGCCGAGGCTTGTAAGATTAGCCTGGATATCTACTGGCAAGGAATCAGTGAAATGGATTTACCATATCAGGTCTTTTTGCATGTCGTTGATGCCCAAGGACAAATTGTGGCCCAACATGATAGAGCGCCGGGCGACCGGGGCAAGCAGCCAACCACAGGCTGGCTACCCCAAGAGGTGGTGCTCGACCCGATAGAACTTATGCTACCTTCGGAGATTGCTGCCGGTCACTATACCATCCGTGTGGGGATGTATCTGCCACCCGATGGGCCTCGTCTTTTCATCGTTGATGAGAAGGGGGATACAGTCTCGGACTTTGTAGAGGTGGGGACATTAGAGATAACAGAGCCGTAAGAGTACAAGAGGGTATTGCGTCTTTACAGTGGGAAATTGGCGAGGTTTCTCCTTTGAGGTACAATCTTGGTGAAATTTAGCGGGAGAAAGTAGAATGACAGCAACCACAACAACTGCAACATATGTAATTGACGTAACCGACCAAACTTTTGCCACCGATGTTTTAGAGCGCTCGAAGACTGTGCCGGTGGTGGTCGATTTTTGGGCTGCCTGGTGCGGTCCCTGCCGGATGTTAGGACCAATTTTGGAAAATCTGGCCGACGAATTTCAGGGTAACTTTATTCTGGCTAAGGTTGATGTTGATCGCAATCAACAAGTGGCGATGCAATACCAGGTGCAGGGAATTCCTGCGGTTAAGGCCTTTCGTGACGGTCAACTTGTCGGTGAATTTACCGGTGCTCAACCAGAACCACAGGTTCGCAAATTTATAGAGGGGCTTGTTCCTTCTGAAGCCGATGTTTTAGCAAAACAGGCTTTTGAGTGGGAAGTGAATAACCAACCGGCCATGGCCGAGGAAAATTATCGCGCGGCAATTGCCCAAAGAACCGATCATTATCCAGCTATGGTTGGGCTGGGCCGGGTATTACTAAGCCAGGGCGAGCTTGAAGAGGCCACCTCCATTTTGCAAAGCATCCCGGAGGGCGCTAAAGAAAGAATTGTGGCCAATGCTTTGCTGGCCGGGGCTGAGTTTCAAAAGTTCGCTGATGGGCATAGCGAGGCGGAACTCCGGGCCAAAATTGAAGCCGATCCTGCTGATGTGGCTAGCCGCTATGCTTTAGCCAGTTTGCTGGCGACGAAGCAACAATTTCCTGAAGCCTTAGAGGAATTCTTGGAGGTTGTCCGCCGTGACCGCAGTTACAGCGACGATGGCGCTCGAAAGGCGATGTTGGCCATCTTCACCGTCATTGGTGAAGATCAATCCATTACTAAAACTTACCGGCAAAAATTGGCAAACATATTGTTTTAAGTGATGTTAGAAGTTCACATTTGATAACGTGACAGGGTAGGCTAAAAACCTACCCTGTTCTTTTAAAAAGAGGGACACCAGGGCTATTGCAATTAGGGCGATGAAATGCTACAATAATAATTGGGGAAGAATATAATATAGCACCAGCTTAAAGGGCCGATGGCACATGCAAGCGAGAGATCTTCAGAGGCTATTGCATGAAGGGATTGCGGCGGCTAAAGTTGCTCAACAATCGCCGGCGTCTAAATCTCAAACCACTTTTAACAAAGCCCAAACTTATTTATCCAACACATCTGAATATCGGGAACATGCCCGTGAACTCCTGTTACAGGTCGTTGAACAGGATCATACATGTATGGAAGCCTGGCTTTGGCTTAGTACCGTTGTGGATGATATGAACGCAAGATACACCTGCCTGAGTAACGTGTTGGCTCTGGATCCGGAAAATAAACAAGCCAAAGCCGGTCTGGCCTGGATTGAGCGACAGCGGCCTGCACCACAACTACAAAAGGAGCTATTAACACCTTCTCCACAACATCCAAAAGATTCCCCTCATCATGAAAGTTATACCTCGGATTCTATTTCTACCCTTGCCCATCAGCCTGATTCTTCCACACAAGAGCTACCGCCTCAACCAAAGTGCCCGTTTTGCCATAAGCCGATTTCTGCTAGCGATATGACATGTCGTCATTGTAGGCTGCCATTAGTCATGGATTGCCCTGCCTGCAATACCCTCATGGATGTCGAGTGGAAAACTTGTACTGAGTGTGGCTATACAATGGGCGATTATCGCTTAGGCTCGGTTTACTTTACCCATTTGGCGATAGGTTACCAACAGCATCGCCAAATCACAAAAGCTCTAACAACGTTGCAGATTGCCGAGAAGATGGATCCTGACCAGCCCGACCTGTACCGGCTTCTGGGAGAGCTTCAGCATGAAGTGGGGCACATCAAAGAGGCTATTGCCACGCTTGAATTTGCGGTGGAAAAAGAACCAGAACAGGTTGGGCCATATCTATCGCTAGGAAAAGTACTCAAAGCCGAGGGACACTGGCGTCAAGCCGAAGAAGTTTATCGTGATGCTTTACGCATTGCCTCAAAATCCTCAGAAGCCCATTATGCCTTTGCCGATTTAATGCTACAGCGCGGAGATATTAAAAAAGCCCGCCAGCATCTGAATCGTGCGCTCAAGTTGGACCCTGAACATGGTCTGGCTTGGGCAGAGTTAGGCCAAATGTATGATTCATTAAAAAAATACTCTTCGGCCATTCGGGCTTATCGCCGGGCCGTTCAACTGATGCCCTCTGACAGCTTAGACTTGGAAAGAGTCGAAAGCCGGCTACATTCTCTGGACCCCTCGTGGCAGAAAGGCTCAACTAAGAGTTGGGCCGCAAAACTCAAAGAATTGTTCTAACCCCATAAATACAAATCAAAATACTTTATAACCTGAGCTCGATAATTAAAAGTAGGTTGGGTTAAATGGCGTGACCAGAGTGAAATTAGCTTAGAATTTGTTGGGTTTCGCCCCATAATCCGGGTTAATTGCGCCAATGAAACCCAACTTTCGGTGTCCAAAGCAGATAAATCTTGGCTCAACCCAACCTACGCCAGAATTTCCGAGTTCGGGTGTACAGTAATTCAGCCCAAGTTTTGCCAAGTCCGATATCATGGGCAGGCTATCGGCTGGAAAAGACGATCAAGGGTAATCAGGGTTTTGGCACGCAGGCCGGGCATCTGTTGCTGTAAACGGTACAGACTCTTTGCGCCGACTCGATAAAGAAGAGAGCCATCTGAACAGAAAACTGGTGTTGCCAATTGTTCATCGGTGGTAGCCACGGTGACAATCTCATAAGCTTCTGGTCGGTCAGGCGAGACGATAAGTAACTGGCTAGAGCGCAAAAGATTACCACCAACCAGGGGACCGGCTAATACAGCCAAGGTAGGTTGATTGAGGTAGAGGGACCAAACCGGCGGCCCCAAGCCTTCCCCTGGCCCAACCTGTATCAAGATAGTTTGTTTCTGGGCTGACAGGTCTAGTAGACCAAGGCCAGGTGGAGTATCAAGCGTTCTCTGAAAATCCATAACATAGCTTAACCAATTGCCGGGGGGATTAAGGCGGGGAGCCAATAAAGGCTGAAAATATGAATGAACCCGCTTGACATTACCAAACCTTAAGTCAAGCAGATCAATATAGGTCGCATCGAACCAAGGCCGGGCTACAACAGGTCGCCCTGTCTCTATATTCCAGCCCAAGAACTCTACCGAGCCAAATGAGCGGCTTACCGGGTCGAGCGCCAGGGTATCGCTTGATTTATATATATCATAGCCCCGGCCCCCAGTTCGTATCTGGAAGAACAAAATATCTTGCCGGTCTGGACGCCACATCCACCTGACAGGGTCTTGTGGGCCTAACCAGCGTCCAGTGACTCCTTGTTGGGTATCATAGTGAATAAACCAACTGCGACCACAAGCGGGCAAATCGAGCTTAAATAGAAAGTGAACCGACTCATTAGGGGCGATGGGTAACGGGAAAACCCGAAGGTTTTCATTTAAGCCGGTGAGTTGTTTTAAGTCCCCATTTTGGCGCAAGGCAACCAGGGTTTGAGGCACAGGTAGGCTGCTATTAACCACATAGGAGCCATGTAAATCAATAGCTTGAGAGATTCTCGATGGCTCACCTAAGACGAGATAGGCTATGGTGTCTGCCGGGGCAGGCTCAATTGTTAAGGGGGCAATCTCTGAAGCGCTGATATGCGTTGCTTGCAAACGCCGTTGGGCTTCTAACCAGTTGCCATCAATATTGAGCGTAGTATCCGGCGGAGTACAATTCGAGGGAATAGATGTCCCATCCGGAGTGTGAACAGGGATATTCGTTGGCAATTCTACCAAGAGAGGGGCGGTATAATTGGGAATTTCCACATAGGCTCTATGGCCGGGTGTGGCCTGCTTATCAACGCGTAAGAGGGTGGCGGCCAGAGGCAGATTCAGGAAAGGGGTTGGGTCATCAGATTCGCGGAGTGAAATCGAATCTGAAGCGGCGTGGGCTTGATGGGCTGCTTCGGCCTCCAACTCAACCAGGGAGTGACCAATCGTAGGCTGAAACAAGCGGTCCCACGAATTGACCAAAGGCATTTGGTCCACTACGAGGCCAAAGTTAAACAATCCCTTTGAACGATAGATATAGTCGGCGGTGAGATGGGCGGCTGCCTCAACTTGTTGGGTGAGGTCAGGCGTGTCTTCGTTGAGTAACTCGGCAAAAAAAGGTGAGACCCATTGTCCATCAAGCTGCGAACGCCAATGCTCAACAAGGTCAGCCTGTGCTTCGGGCGGGAGCAAGAGATGCATCGCGGCCACGGTTTGAGCGGCTGAAAAAAAGCGGTCGCTGCCGGGCAAGGCGGAGAGGTCAGAAGTATTAAAGGGGCCGGTTCGGCCAATTAAGGCTTCAGCTAAGGCCAGACGTACAGCTAACTCGCCGGATAACGTTCCATCAAAAGGTACCAGACCCGGCGAGTTGATGACTATGCGATGCTCTTCATCGGCAATGAGAGGGGTATGAAGGTCTTGCGGCTCGATGATAATTTCAAGCGAATGATTGGTATTGGTGGTAGATTCAATTGCCGCTTCGGTTTCGAGAATTGTCCACTGGTCTAGTTGGGTGAAGAAGCGGTTCAGGTCTCTAGCCAGGGTTTCGCCAAAAGCCTGATCGCGGAGCCGAAAGCGGAGTTGAACATCGTCGGTAACATGAATAACATCCTGAGGATTCCCCCAGACCGTTGGCGATACCGCAGCACGTCGCCAACCTTCGCCATGCAGACAATACACGCGCACTTGCTCACTATTTATCAAGGTCACAGTAACCACCGCGCAAGTGCCATCGAAGTCGATATCTTTAAGGCGAGCCGAACCGGGGGGTGGTCGCTCTTCCTCGCCGCTGAAGGTCTGCTGATATGCCTGCTGCCAACTGGCTGGGGCATAAGGGACCATTAAATCGACGGCTTGCTCAGTGTTGCCCAAAAATTGTTGGGTTTCTTCTTCAAAGATTATGGCTTCCAAATCATCACGAATGGCCGTGTGACGTTCCACTTGACGCTCACGCAAGGTCGTATAGCCGACGACAAGAAGAAAGGCCAATACACCACTCGCCAACACCACCCAACGCCACCGTGAATGGGATGGGGGTGTCTCCCGTTCACCATCGGGTGGAATTTCGGGGAAGCCGTCGCTATCGAGAATTTGCCATTCCGCCATCAGTGCCTCGCTGCACGCTACTGTCCCTATATGCCTGATTATACGAGGAGATTATACCATATTAAGCCAAGATTGTTACACGAATATTACCAAATTTAATTACCGATATTTGGCCACGACCCGTTGCAGGTCATCCAGGGGCAGGGCATACACTGTACGGCCTTCATAGCCGGTCATCGTCTCGGCGGCAGTTAGAGCGTTGAGGATAGCTTCTTCAACAGCTTCGGCAACACCTTCAAAAAAAGGGTTCAAATGATGATGCGGGACCATCTTTAACTCGATCAGGGTGGTAGCGCCAGGGGGCAAATGGTTGCCGGTGGCAAAGGCCAGGAAGATATCACCGCTGCCGTTGTGTCCTACCCCGCCAACACGAGCCAGTCCGACAGTCGCCCGTTGGGCCAGTCGCTTACATTGGATCGGTATAAGCGGGGCATCGGTAGCGATAACGACAATGATTGAGCCATCCCGGGTCTCTTTGCCAGGTAAGGGGGTATGGTCATCTCCTAATTCACGCCCGACAGGTACACCATCAACTCGAAGTTGGGGTCGGGTTCCATAGTTAGCTTGAACCAATACCCCAACGGTGTAACGCCCACTCTCGCTATCAACCAGCCGAGAGGCGGTGCCGATACCACCTTTAAACTGGTGACAAATCATGCCGGTTCCGCCACCGACATTACCTTCTGCTACTGGCCCGCCCGTGGCCGCCTCCAAGGCTTGATAAACATGGGTTTTGTCAAGATGAAAGGCGTTAATATCATTGAGGTAGCCGTCGTAAGTTTCGGCCACGGTGGGTAAAAACCAGTCGCCGCCGAGATTATTCTCGACCATGTAGGCAATCAAGGCATCGCGCACGATGCCAACTTGATGGGTATTGGTAATAGCGATAGGCTCGGCCAGAAAGCCAAATTCTGACAAAGAATGTGAGCCGGTCATTTCGCCATTGCCATTGAAACTGTGGAAGGCAGCAAAGACATTGTCGGTCCAAATAGCCCCTTCACGGGGAATAATGACAGTCACACCGGTACGGGCGACATTTGGCTCATCATAAATCAGGGTGTGATGCCCGACCCACACGCCAGGCACATCGGTGATGGCATTGTACGGGCCGGGGGGCAGGTGGCCGATAGTAATCCCCAAATCTCGTATCCTTGCTCGTGTCATATTTCCCTCACTCTCATTTTATTATTCTGACAGCTCCCCTTATAGATAGTAGATATTATACTTCACCCCTAAATTTATGAATAAAATGTATTCGCTCTCATTTGCCTCTTGACAAAATTCTCTAAATATGTTACCATTTGGTCACATATTACAGATTACACCTCGGACACACATGGATGATGATAATCTTACTCCCGTTTGGAAAGCGCTGGCCGATCCAACCCGCCGCCGAATATTAGACCTTCTGAAGGAACGCCCTCGAACGACAGGAAATCTGTGTGACGAATTTGAGTCCTCACGTTTTGCGGTGATGAAGCACCTTTCTATTTTAGAAAAGGCCGAACTCATTGCCGTTAGACGTCGCGGGCGCGAGCGCTGGAATCACCTGAATGCCGTACCACTCCAACGTATTTACGAGCGTTGGCTGAGACCCTACGAAGCACAGTGGGCTTCGGCCCTACTCCAACTAAAGCGTCAGGTAGAAGTATCGAAAGGAAAAAGAGTTGCAATGACAGACAAATCCATTACCACCGCCACCTTACAAGAGATTCACATTGAACAAGATATTACCATTCAGGCTTCGCCTGAAGATGTTTTTGATGCCATCACAAAAGAGATATCGTCTTGGTGGAGCGCCCCCTATTTTCACACCGGTGGAGCCAAACAACTTGTTCTTGAGGCCCAAGTAGGGGGTCGTTTTTATGAGGATTTAGGCAATGATGAGGGGTTGTTATTGGCAACGGTTATGCTGCTCAAGCGGCCTGATGAATTACGACTAATGGGGCCAATGGGTATGGCCGGACCGGTGCAGGGATTTATCACATTTCAGTTGGAGGCCAAAGATGATGGCACATTGCTCAAACTCTCGCACCGGATGGTTGGCGAGGTGAGCGAGGAAGTTGAAACGGCTTATTCTGGTGGCTGGCACGAACTTTTGAATACACGCCTGCGAAATTTTGTGGAACAGGGTACTCGTTATGATGGTGCCCCAGACGCATTATCGGATGGTACAGATTAAACTTTAACCGCTTAGGCATAGAGGAATACGATGAAAAAAATCATACACGCTGTTGAGATAAACACGCCTAGAAGCAAGGTCTTTGAGGCAATCACTACTCAAAAGGGATTATCGAGCTGGTGGACAACGAAGGTCACAGTAGAAGTAGGGCTTGGTGGATTGGTTGACTTCACTTTTATGGAGGATTTTAACCCGGATATGAAAATTACCCGGCTTGAGCCGGACAGTAGCGTTCATTGGAAATGCGTGAGGGGGCACGACAACTGGCTCGACAATACATTTTTGTTTGAACTTAGCGATAGAGGAAATAACACCCTTTTGATGTTTACCCAAAATTATGCTCAAGAGTTGAGCGATGAGGTCTATGGAATCTACAACTACAATTGGGGATATTATTTGGAAAGTCTGAAAGGGTATTGTGAGAATGGTAGCGGTAAACCTTTTGTAGCGAACAGTTAATACTACAACAGACATTTAAAATCTATCAAATCCTAAAAATATTGGCTATTTTTTGAAAGGAAATTTACCATGAAACAAATTAAGCAAAGTTATGAACTGAACGCCTCTTCTGAGGCAGTCTTCGATGCACTCGTCAACCCAGAGACAATACAGCAATGGTCCGGGGCGCCAGCGCAAATGGATGGCAAGGCCGGAACCAAGTTCTCCATATTCGGCGGCCAAGTTGAGGGAACCAATCTTGAGGTCGTGCCTAACCAGAGGTTGGTACAGAAATGGCCGTCTGATACAAAAGTTACCATCACTCTGGTAAGTAATGGGGGTACAACCACGGCTGAACTCCTGCACGAAGATATCCCTGCGGATGAGGTCGAAAAATTCAGCCAGGGTTGGAATGAGTTTTACTTCGGGCCGATGCAAAAGATGTTTGCCGGATAACCAGGAGAGGCTCTGATGCCAATTCGTAAGACAGCACAATTTCAAGTTCGCCCTGAGGGCCTGGAAAAATCTCTACAAGCGATTCGCGAGTTCGTTCAATATGTCAAAGAGAATGAGCCGGGGACACAGCTTTACACTTCGATGCAGGAAACTGAGGATGAAACAAGTTTTATGCATTACTTTATCTTTGATGATGCAGCAGCGGAGGAGCGACACCGGACGTCGGATGGGGTGAAACGCTTTACAGATATCCTATATCCCGAAACGGTTGACGGGGTGGTGTTTACGGACTACACGGTAGTGGCTTCAACCCAGGATTAACCAGACCGATCCAAGCTCTTTTTGGCAGAGCAGGAGTGAAAAACTATAGCTTTCTACTCCTCTCTTAGACCACATAAAAATGACACGACTATTATCGAGAATCGTGTCATTTTTTTATCGCAGAGAACTAAGGAATAGCTCATCATACAATTTACTTTGTTTT
>Ga0210124_1001421_pt1 | contig 10343 bp, 6 predicted proteins | sample Muzzi_PWC_D2_FD_185554 | JGI IMG/M metagenome (GOLD analysis project Ga0210124, IMG submission 185554) | Wetland microbial communities from San Francisco Bay, California, USA, that impact long-term carbon sequestration - Muzzi_PWC_D2 (SPAdes) | ecosystem: Environmental > Aquatic > Marine >...
CGGCCGGGGCGTCGAGCTCGCAGTAGTCGTTGGAGTGGTTGCGGCAGGCGGTGGGGCGGGTATCGTAGATGCCGCAGCGGCCGTCCGGTTGCAGGTGGGTGCACGGGTTGTTGATCAGCAGGCACCACTTGCCATCGTCCTTGAAGAGCTGGGTGTCCCGGTGGGCGATCTGCCAGAGGAGGTTATCGAAGTCGAGCTTGGAGCGCGGGGTCTCGATCTCGACGGTGAGGTAGGTGCAGCACTTGGAGCCAGGGCAATGGCTGCACTTTTCCTCCGGTGACAGTTGGGTGAGGTCGAGGTTCTTCATGACGGCTCCATCGCGGCCGGGCCGCGGGGTGGCCCGGTTCGGTGCTCCCGATTCTCTTCGGTCCATTCGGTATCGCTCCTACGTCGAGGTGCTGGCCGGCTTGGCGCCAGGTCAGTCGGCCGTGGCATCGTCCAGGGGCACGATCTTCGAATCCGCCGCCGCCGGCCACTGGCGCCGCTCCGCCGGCCGGCCTGCCTGGAAGGCGATGGCGCTGTCGCTGCCGTAGTAGAAGAGGTAATCGGCGCGGGCCGTGGCCGCCTCGGAGGCGCCCCAGTAGAGGCCGACGAAGCGCCCGGGCATGCCCGGTCTGGGCCAGGTGGCGAGGACCGAGGTGGCGGCGTCCCCCGGATGGCCGGTCAGGGAGACCCCATCCTCGCCGATGTCCAGGGTGGTCGGCGGTCCCATGCCCGCCGCCACGACGGCGTTGACGGCGCGGCCCAGGAACAGGAGGTTGCCGGCGGTTTGCGCGGTCACCTGGTCGAGGGGCAGGATCTCGCCCCCGTGCTCCCCCTGGGCCATCTCCGCCAGGTGGCGATAGACGGGCCAGTCGTCCGCGGCCACCACGTAGGACACCGGTGGCCGGCCTAGCACGGCGTCGAGGCACGGGGCGACCTCGGGGGCGGTCAGGTGGCGGAAGAGGTGGTGATCCGGATCGAGGAGGAGCCGCTCGGGTCGGTGGTCGAGGCGCAGGTCGAAGGGGGTCTTTTTGCCCGTGAGGCGGAGCCGCTGCTCGACAGCCGCTCCGCCGATGGTCTCCACCCGCAGGTCGAGGTCGACCGGGAAGACGGGCCCCTCCTGGGCGATCGCCCCGCGCAGGCGCCAGGCGTCGCCGTCGCGGTCGACCCGGACCGGATGGGCGGTGAGGCGGGGCCCGCCGATCTCCTCCAGCCACGGCCGGAAGAGCGGGGTAAGGGGCTCTCCCCCGGCCGCCTCGAAGGCGCGGCGCAGGTCGTCCCAGCCGGCGCGCTTGCCCATATGCTCGGCGGCAAAGGCGCGCAGGGCGGCGAAGAAGCGGTCATCGCCGAGGCGCCGCCGCACCTGGTGGAAGAGGGCGGCCGCCTTGGCGTAGCCGATGGCATCGTCCATGCGCGTGGTCTTGAAGCGAAAGCGGCGTACCGGGTACTCGGCGGCGGGATCGACGTCGATCGCGTAGCGCTGGGACCACCGCCGGCGCGCCCGGATTGCCGCGGCCGGCCCCTCCGCCTCGGTGGCGAGGTAGTTCGCGCAGTACGAGGTGAGGCCCTCGCACCAGTTGCCATCGGCCGGGTCGACGAACACCCCGTTGCCCCACCAGTTGTGGGCGACCTCGTGGTCGAGGTAGCCGGGCCGCAGGGCCTCGCGGCCGCGGGCGATCACCCCCGGCCCGAGGAGGGTGAAGCCGGGCAGACCGTAGCCGGAGGAGAAGAAGTTCTCCACGATGTCGAAGCGCGGGTAGGGGTACGGGCCGAGGAGCTCCGAGAAGTGGTGCAGGTAGCCCACGGCCGCGTCGAGGAAGGGTGCCGCCGTGGCCGGGTCGTCGCGTAGCCAGTAGGCGGAGACGTCGATGCCGTCCACCTGGCGCCGGTAGACGTGGTAGGGGCCGGCCACCACCGCGAGACCGTCCGCCGGACGGGTCGCCTGCCACTGGCTGCGGCCCCCGTCCCGCGCCACCAGGCGACCCTGGCTCACCGCCACCAGCGGAGCGGGTAGCCGTACGTCGAGGTCGAACACGGCGAGGCCGAGATCGGGGGTGGGATCGGGGTACCAGCCGGAGCCGCTATCGAGGTACACCCCCTCCGGGCCGATGGTGCCTCCCGTGAGGTCTCCCGCCACGAAGCGCAGGTGGCCGGAGGGCTGGGGCGGATCGAAGAGGGTGCCGTGGTAGCGCACCGTGACCTCGTTGCCCGGAGCCTCTACCACCAGCGTGTTGCCCTCGCGGCGCCAGGCGCCGCCGCCGCCCACTTCATCCACCGTCAGGTGGGGGGAGAGGCGCAGGGTGAGCCGCGTCGGCGCCGGCGTCGGTAGGGTAATCCGGTCGGTGGCGGCGATGGCGTGGTCGGCGGGCGTCAGGGTCGCCGCGATGCGGTGGTGGACCTGGGCCGCCGCGGTCTGCCCCCAGCAGAGAGTGGACACGATCCCGAACGCCACGCCTGTCCACCACGCCACCCCCATCGCCGTCTCCTCAGACTGACTACCTCGTTTCACGATTACGGTGATGTATCTGCACGCCGACCGTAGGTCGGATCAAGCCGCGTAGCGGCGGATCCGACGCGCTACGGCCGTCGGCTCCGCTTCGCTTGAGCCGACCTACGGACTGGATGGGTGTCGGTTCGCGGGCAAGCCCGCTCCTACGTGTATTTGGACTTGTCCCCGATGTCGTAATAGAGCGGCTGGGGCAGCTTGCGCACGGTGAACACCGCGGCCAGCGCCGCGAGGAGGGTCCAGCCGGCGAGACGTGCGGCGACCGGACCGAGGCCGACGAGGTGGGCGAGGATCACCAGCGGGGCCAGGGCGGCGAAGGCGTACCCCTCGTAGAGATGGAAGCAGAACCCCTCCTTCACGCACAGCAGGGCGTAGCACGCGACCCACAGGCCGCCGGCGATCACGCCATACCAGTGGCCGAAGTAGAAGGCGACGGGGTTGCCGCCGGTGAGGATGGCGATGGCGAGCCCCGCCAGCGCCGCTCCCCACAGCCAGCGCAGGGCGCGGCGGATCCTGGCCGCGTAGAGGTGGAGGAACCAGACCCCCAGGGAGATGCCGACGGCGGTACCGAGGAGGAGGCAGGTCGCCGCCTTATGGGCCCCGCTCGCCCCGGCCACGATCTCCCCGTCCAGCCACGCGAGGAGGCAGCCCGCCACCACCCCGCCTCCGGCCATGGCGAGGCCGGTCCGGTAGAGGACGACCGAGACGCGGTCGTAGAGGGTGAGGGGCTGGTCGGGGGTGAGGTCGGACATCGTGGCAATAGCCTACGAGAACCACGGTCCCAACCCAACGGCCGGTGTCGGGCGACTCCCCCCTCCCGCCGGGAGGGGGCCGGGGGGAGGGCGTGTGGAGTCGGCACCGCGCTCGTTCCCCCCGCCCCCACCCCGGCCCTCCCTCGGAGGGGAAGGGAGCCCATTTCGCGGTCGCTACGGGAGGGCCCGAGCGCAGTGGTCGGTCGCGGCGGGCCGCGTTTATCCTCCCGGCACCCCGTGTGGTAAGAAGCGCCTCCGTCGCGTCGCCGTTGTCCCGCCCTCCGCCATGCTCGCCACCCTCATCGCCTACGGGAGGATGATCAAGTTCTCCCACACGGTCTTCGCCCTGCCGTTTGCCCTGATGGGGGCGTGGCTGGCGGCGGGCGGGGTGCCGGCCGCACGGACGGCGGGATGGATCGTGGTGGCGATGGTCGGGGCGCGCTCCGCGGCCATGGGCATGAACCGGCTAGTGGATCGCCACATCGACGCCCTCAACCCGCGCACCCAGGGACGCGAGCTGCCGCGTGGCCACATCTCGCCGGCGGCGACCCGGATGTTCATCGGCGCGGCGCTGGTCTTGCTGGAGGTGGCGGCGTGGCGGCTCAACCCCCTGTGTCTCAAGCTCTCGCCGATTGCCCTGGCGGTGTTGTTCGGCTACTCCTACGCCAAGCGGTTCACCGCTTTCTCTCACGTGATCCTCGGGATCGCCCTGGGGCTGGCGCCCGTCGGGGCGTGGATCGCCGTCACCGGCCGGTTCGACCCGGCGATCGTCGTTCTGGGCCTCGGCGTGGTCGGCTGGGTGGCCGGGTTCGACATCATCTACGCCTTGCAGGACCTCGACTTCGACCGCCAGGCAGGCCTGCGCTCGATCCCGGCGCGCCTCGGGGTACGGCCGGCGCTGTGGATCGCCCGCCTGCTGCACTTCGCCGCCTTCTGCTGCTTCGCCTTCATCGAGCGCCTCTTCCACCTCGGCCCGGCGTATGACCTCGGCCTCCTGCTGGTGGCGGGACTCATGCTATACGAGCACACCCTGGTGCGCGGTGGCCGCCTGGTTCAGATTGAGCGCGCCTTCTTCACCCTCAACGGCTACATCAGTGTCACCCTCTTCGCCTTCACGGTGCTCGACTATGCGCTGTGATCGCCGGCGCTCTCCCCCTCCCGCCGGGAGGGGGGCGGGGGGAGGGCGCTCGGAACCAATGCCCCGTCCGATCCACATGGCCAAGTGGTGTGCCCCGGTCGCACGCCCCCACCGCAACCCTCCCCCGGAGGGGGAGGGGGCCTGCCGTGCACTGGCGATCGCCTTGCGACTGGCCGTCTGCGTGGTGACCATCGCGCTGCTCGCCTTTCCGGCCGTCGCCCATGCCGGCCGTGGCGACGAGCTATACGCGGCGGGTGACTACGCCGGCGCCCTGGAGAGCTTCAGCCGCGAGCTGGCGGCGCACGATCTGGGGCCGGAGGTGCCCGCCACCTTTCTCAAGATGGCGCGTTGCCACATCAAGCTCGGCCAGCCGTGGCTGGCCGAGGTGCGGCTGCGGCGGCTGCTAACCGATTACCCGGACACGCCGGAGGCGGCGGTTGGCGTCGCCATGCTGGAAGACCTGTTGCGCGCGCGCTCGGCATGGGGGGAGGCGGTCCACATGAGCGAGGGACTGCTGGCGCGGGCCCGGGCGGCCACCTCCCGCGTGCCCTTGCAGCGGCTGCGGGCGCGGGCGCTCGCGGCCCTCGGCCGGGATGAGCAGGCGGCCCACGTCTGGGCGGCGCTCTACCGCGCAGACCTCTCCCCGGCGGAGCGGGAGCGGGTCGCCACGGAGGTAGGAGAGTGGCTGCGCGGCCGGCCCCTCCCCTTTCTGCGCTGGGTGATCCGCGAGTTCGATTACGCCTTCCCCTCGGACTACGCCCTCCTCGCCCTGATCGACCACTACCGCGCCCAGGATCCTGGACTGGCGAAGCGGCTGGCCGACCACTTTCGCGAGGCCTTCCCGGGCCATCGGGAGACGGCGTCCCTCCTCGCGCCGCCGCCCCCGCCTCCGGCGCCGCCGCAACCGGCGGCCGCGGGCCTGCGCTGGCCCTTTTTCTCCGCCCCCGCCCCGCCGGCGCACACCTATGACCCGCGGCGAATCGACCTCCTCGCCCCGGCCACCGGCCCCCTGGCCGGGGTGGGCCTGTCCCTCTTCCAGGGGGCGCAGCTCGCGGTGGAGCGGTACAACGCCGGCCATGAGGCGAACGACGGACGCCGGATCGAGCTACGCCTGCGGGACACCGGCGAGGGCGAGGCCCTGGCCGCCACTGCCTTCGCGGCGATCACCGGCGCGGAGCCCCTGCCCGTCGCGGTGATCGGCCCCGCCACCAGCGATGCGGCGCGCATTCTCGCGCCGCTGGCCGCCGCCGCCAGCTTGCCGCTGCTGACGCCTTCGGCGAGCGCCCCGGACCTCACCGCCACCCACCCCTATCTCTTCCGCCACAACCTGAGCGATGCGGCGCAGGTGCGGCTGCTGGTCGACTACGCGGTGACCGAGCGTGGCGCCCGGCGCCTGGCGGTGTTCTATCCGCGCAACGACTACGGCCGCCACTACCGCGATCTGTTCGTGGAGGAGGCGGAGTGCCTCGGGGGCGAGGTGGTGGCCAAGGGGACCTACGACCCGGAGGCGGTCGACTTCGGCGACGAGATCCGCAACCTGCTCACCCAGGAGGCGGTCGCCAACGCGCGCAAGGTGGCGGACCGCCCCTTCACGCCGGCGCCCCTCCCGCCGGGTACGCCGCCCCTGCCGCGGGACGCGGCGGGCAACGTGCTCGCCGGACCGCCCCCACCGCCGGAGCTGGCGCCGGCCGAGGCGCCTGCGCCGCCGCCCCACGATGAGGAGCGCGCGTCGGCCCTCGACGCGGTGTTCATTCCGGGCCCGGCCGAGGGGGTCGGGATGATCCTGCCGCAGCTCGCCTACTACGGGGTGGAGGGAGCGATCTGGCTCGGCCCCGAGGAGTGGCTGGAGGATCTCCTCATCCGTCGCGGCGAGGGATTCACCTCCCGTGCGGTCTTCACCACCGGCTTTTTCCCGGTGGCCGGGGAGGCCGATGGCGCCTTCGCCGCCGACTACCAGCGACGGTTCCATGCGGAGCCGGACCGTCTCGCGGCCCAGGCCTACGAGGTCGCTGACCTGGTGCTCACCGCCCTCGATAGCGGTGTCGCCACCGGTCCCGACCTGCACGCCTACCTGATCGGCGGGCCGGTGATGGAGGGGCTTGGCGGGCCGCTGTGGGTCGATGCGTCGGGGGAGATCGAGACGCGGCCGCGGCTGCTCACCGTGCGTCACCGCCACTTCGTCCCCCTTCCGGAGGGGCTGCCGCCGATCGTCGCGTGGGCGCCGCCGGCGGATCCCCAGGAGCTGATGGGGCCGCCCCAACACCTGTGGGAGCTGCCATTGGATAGCGCCGAGCCGGAGTACGCCCCGGCGTGGCCGGCGGCGGAGGGTGGCCCGGCGGTCGAGGGGGGTGGTGCCGAAGGGATGGTGCCGGGCCTGTTCAAGGAGGACCGTTGGGGGATCCCCATTCCATAGGTCCTCCCCGCAGGGGAGTCCCATAGGGCCCTCTCCCCCCGGGAGAGGGACGGGGTGAGTGATGAACAGTTCGCCCGGAACGGGCATCCCCGAAGCCCTCTCCCTTCGGGGGAGGGTGGGGTGGGGGTGGTGGGGTCAGGCGGGGTGCTCGTTCCGTACCCCCTCCCCCTGGCCCCCTCCCGGGGGGAGGGGGATTCAGGGACGCCCTGCGGGCGGATGACTGGATGCCGGATCCCGTCGTCTCCGGTGCCCGTGAAGCGCGTGGGTGGGAACGGCCGCTACCCCGCGTGGTCGTGGATGACGGTCAGGAAGGCGTCGCCGTAACGGGCGAGCTTGCGCTCCCCGACCCCGGATAGCTGGAGCAGGTCGTCACGGTTGCGCGGGCGGTGCTCCACCATGGCCAGCAGGGTGGCGTCGTGGAAGATGACGTAAGGCGGCACGGCCTGCTCCTCGGCGAGCTCCCGGCGGCGGGCGCGTAGCGCCTCCCACAGGGGGAGGTGCTCGGGGGCGACGGTGCGCGACCCCGATGGCCGCTTGGCACGCGACTCGGCGCCCCGCTGGCGCGCCTCCTCCGGCCGCAGGAAGAGCCGCTCGCCGCCGCGCAACACCCCGCGGCTGCGCTCGGTGAGCACCAGCGACCCATGGCCCGCCTGATCCACCGCGAGCAGGCCGCGCGCCACGAGCTGACGAAAGACGCCCCGCCACTGGGCGGCGGTGAGCTCGCTGCCGATCCCGTAGGTCGACAGGTGGTCATGGCCGAAGCGCTGGATGCGCTCCCCCTCCTTGCCCAGGAGGACGTCGATCACGTGGGCCGCGCCGAAGAGCTGGCCGGTGCGATAGACGCAGGACAGGGCCTTCTGTACCGCCTCGGTGGCGTCCCACTCCGCCACCGGGTGGAGGCAATTGTCGCAGTTGCCGCAGGCGCCGCCGTGGGGCTCGTCGAAGTACTCCAGGAGGACCTGCCGGCGGCAGGTGGTGACCTCGCAGAAGCCGAGCATCGCCTCCAGCTTCTGGCGCTCCTGGCGTTTGTAGCCGTCGTCGGCATCGGAGCCCTCCACCATCTGGCGCAGGGTGATGACGTCTTGCAGGCCGTACGCCAGCCAGGCATCGGCGGGCAGGCCGTCGCGGCCGGCGCGGCCGGTCTCCTGATAGTACGCCTCGATGCTCCGCGGCAGGTCGAGGTGGGCGACGAAGCGGACGTTGGGCTTGTCGATCCCCATACCGAAGGCGATGGTCGCGACGATGATCACCGCCTCGTCGCGGACGAAGCGGTCCTGATGGGCCTGGCGCACCTCGGCGGGCAGCCCGGCGTGGTAGGGGAGGGCGTCCCAAGCCCGCCCCCGCAACCACTCGGCGGTCTCCTCGACCCGCTTGCGCGACAGGCAGTAGACGATGCCCGCGTCGCCGCGGTGCTCGGCCTCCAGGAAGCGGCCGAGCTGCTCCCGGCCGTTGTGCTTGGCGGTGATGCGGTAACAGATGTTGGGCCGGTCGAAGCCGCCGACGAACAGGCGCGCGCCGCCGAGGCGCAGCCGGCCGATGATCTCCCCGCGGGTGCGCTCGTCGGCGGTGGCGGTGAGGGCGATGCGCGGCACGCCCGGAAAGCGCTCCGGCAGGACGTCGAGTTGCAGGTACTCCGGCCGGAAGTCGTGGCCCCACTGGGAGACGCAATGGGCCTCGTCGATGGCGAACAACGCCAGGCGCGCGTGATCCAATAGCTCGAGGGTACGCGGCGTGAGCAGCCGCTCCGGCGCCAGGTAAAGGAGGTCGAGGTCCCCGTCGCGGAGGCGGCGCTCGACCTGTCGTCCCTCCTCCGGCGTCTGGCTCGAGTTGAGCACCGCGGCCCTGACCCCGGCCTGGTTGAGGGCGCTCACCTGGTCGCGCATCAAGGCGATCAGGGGCGAGACGACGATGCCGGTCCCGGGCCGCACCATGGCCGGGATCTGGTAGCACAGGGACTTGCCGCCGCCGGTGGGCATGAGCACCACCGCGTCGCCGCCGCCGATCAGGTGGTCCACCACCTCCCCCTGGTGGGGGCGAAACCGCTCGTAGCCGAAGACCTTGCGCAGGAGGTGGCGGGCAGGATCGTCCATGGCCGCCATTCTCGCCGACGCGACCGGCGGTGTCACCGCCGGGCCGCCCTCATGACCGCCGGCTCCACCGCCGTCACCGAGGCCACCGACCAGGGCACAGCCGGAGTGACGACGATGCGCGGATCGTATCGAAGGAACGCAAGGGTAGGTCGGATCAAGCCGCGCAGCGGCGGATCCGACGCTGCCGGGCGTCGGATCCGCTTCGCTTGAGCCGACCTACGGGGTGCGGGTCGAACGCGCAGCGATTTCGGTCCCCCGGCACGAGGCTGCGGCGGGCGAGGCGCCGCCCGGTGGGCGTACCCCCCCCGGCTACCCGGAGACGGAAGCGGTCTGCTTCGTCTGCTGGCGCGCGTAGGCGCGGCGGTCGACCGGCAGCTCGAAGGTGAAGCTCGCGCCCTGACCCGCAGCGCTCTCCGCCCAGATCCGGCCGCCGTGACGGTCGAGCACCGTGCGGCAGAAGAACAGGCCGAGGCCGCAATTGCCCGTGACCTGGGTCACCTCCTCACCCCCTTGCCAGAACCGGCCGAAGATCGACGCCAGCTCGTCCTGCGGAATCCCCGGTCCCTGATCGCTGACCGAGACCTGCTGGAGCTCCCCGTGATCGCTCACCGCCACGGTGACGGTGCTGCCGCGTGGCGAGTAACGCACCGCGTTGGACAGGAGATTGCAAATCACCCGCTGGATCTGCTCCCCGTCCGCCCACACCCGCGGCAACTCGCGCGGGGTGTCGACCTCCAGCCGGACATCGGCCCGGCACAGGGTGGAGCGCATCTGGTGAGCGACGGTGTCGACCACCGCGGCCAGGCTCACCTGGGCCATCTTCAGGGCGGTTGCCCCCTCGACGCTACGCACGATGTCGAGGAAGTCGCGCACCATCTTGTCGAGGGTCACGGCGTTGGCCGCGATCAGGCCGATGGTCTCCTGCTGCTCGGGGGTGGCCTCGCCCAGCAGGCCGTCGGTGAACATCGCACACGACTGCTGGATAGACACGACCGGGGTGCGGAGATCGTGCGCCAACATGGAAAGGATATCGAGACGCGGCGCGGCCATATTGTTCATTTCGAATCGGCAGACTCCCCAGCCGACTACAGTCTTATCGATGGGCGGGCGGCAGGACTTCACGATCGGCAAAACACAGTGGGCAGGCCGGAGGCGAATCCGCTAGCTTTGGTCCGCGCCACACCTGCCCTCGTAGCTCAGCAGGATAGAGCACAGGATTCCTAATCCTGGGGTCGCGTGTTCGAATCACGCCGAGGGCACCAGCACTTTCAGGGGGTTGCGCGAGTCGGGGGGAGGCGGCTGCGGAGTCTCGGGCTCGCCTCGGACTCAACGGGCTCCGATTCAGGCCGAAGAAGGTCGATGCGGGCGGGCGAAGGAAATGGGGGGCAGCCCGGCATCAAGGGCCGCAACACTGACTGCCCAGACGCTGCCGAAGTCAATGTACCCTGGTGTCCACGAACTC
>Ga0210124_1001423_pt1 | contig 10340 bp, 9 predicted proteins | sample Muzzi_PWC_D2_FD_185554 | JGI IMG/M metagenome (GOLD analysis project Ga0210124, IMG submission 185554) | Wetland microbial communities from San Francisco Bay, California, USA, that impact long-term carbon sequestration - Muzzi_PWC_D2 (SPAdes) | ecosystem: Environmental > Aquatic > Marine >...
GGGCGCGTCGCACCCGCACATCGCTCAGGACGTCGTCTTCGAGGTTGAGTCCCATGTAGAAGAAGTTGGTGGACGGCGAGGAGACCAGCCGCAGGTGAGGTTGTCGGCTCAGACGCGGCAAGGTGTCCACCGGCAGGTCATTGATCACGAGGTCGACACCGCCTCGCTCCAGCTCCAACGCGCGGACCGTTGCATCGGGTAGGATGCGGACGGTCAAGCCGCGCAGGCGGACGGGCCCTTCGCCGTAGCCTGCGAATGGCTCGAACCGCAGCAACTGATCGGGCTGCCACTCCGCGAGCCGGAACGGGCCGGCCCCGGGCGGCGGCCGATCCGTGGGTGAGCCCTGCGGCACGATGCCGAGGGTGAGAGAGGCGAGGAAAGGTGCGTGGGGCCGCTTCAGGTGAAAGTCGCAGGTGAGGGGGTCGACCACCTCCATGCTCGCCACTGGCTCCATCACCCCGCGGTGTGGGGAGGCGAGGGCCGGATCGAGGAGCGAGCGATACGTGGCGGCCACGTCCTCGGCCGTGAGGGGCCGGCCGTCGTGGAAGGTCACCCCGGCATGGAGATGGAAGCGGATGTGGGTCGGAGAGATCTCGTCCCAGTGGGCGAGGTCCGGCGCCGGGCGGAGCTGCTCATCGAGCCGCACCAGCCCCCGATGGGTGAGGCGCAGCAGGCGACCCGAGATGGTGTCGGTGGCGAGACGCGGATCGAGGCTGGTGGGGGAGGTGGCGATCGCCAGGGTGAGGTCCGCGGCCTCATGCTCGTCCGGGCTAGCACAGGCAACACAACAGACAACTAACGCATAACCGCAGAGCCGCAGACCCGCAGAGAGTGCGTGACTCGTCGGCATCTTCGCACCGCGTTGGCTGCGGTCACGACCCTGGGCTGAGATCGAGGTCGTCAGTAACCCGACGAGGGCTCCTTGCACTGGAGGTCGGTGGGCTGGCTCCGGCCGCAGCGGATGTCGTCGGCCATGTTGAGGCCGAGGGAGGCGCAGGCGCTCTCGATGGCGGTGCGGATCGCCTCCTGCTTGTCGTGGCCGGCGCCCGTGCGAGTGAGTTCGGCCCCCTCGAAGTTGATGGTCACGCGGCACTCGTAGGGGGTGCCGGAAATGGATAGATAGCTGAACAGGGCGATCACCGCCGCCACGCCGACGATCCACAACAAGACCTTCTTGTTCATGCCTCCGATCCCTCCGTGTTCGGCTTCTTTCCCGATTTGGCCTTGCCTGACGCTGCCTCGCCACCCTCAGACTGGGTGCCTGCCTCGGCGCCACCCCCCCGCGCTCCACGGCGACGACGGCGGCGCTTCTTCGGCGGGGCGTCGCCCTCCCCGGCGGCTGCGGCCGTCGGGTGTTTTTCCTGCGGTCGGGCGGGCGTCGCCTGTCCCGTGGATCTTCGCCCTGACCCACTCGATCGCCGCGGCCGCCCTTTCGCACTACCTCCCGTGTGCTTCTCCTCGTCGTCCGCAGCGGTCTCGGCTTCACGCGCCAGAGGCGGGGCGGCACGGCGCGCCGCCTGCTCGTCGCCGAACAGCCCCGGGCCGGGCATGGCGGACGGCACCGAGTGGCCCAGATACTCTTCGATGGCCACCAGGTTCAGGGCATAGCGGTCACAGCAGAAGCTGATCGCATCACCCTCGGCGCCGGCGCGTGCCGTACGGCCGACGCGGTGGACGTAGTCCTCCCGGTCATCCGGCAGGTCGTAGTTGATGACGTGCGAGACGTCCGGAATGTGCAGGCCGCGCGAGGCGACGTCGGTGGCGATCAGGATTGCCAGGTCGCCCTCGATGAACTGGCGCAGGTAGCTCATCCGCTTGCGCTGCTGCACCTCGCCGGTGAGGGCTCGCGCCGCGAATCCACAGCGCCGCAGGCGCTCTTCCAGCCGTGTCGCCTCACGGCGGGTGTTGACGAACACTAGGGTGCGCTCGGGTGCCTCGTGGGCGAGGATGCCGAGGAGCAGGCTGAACTTCTCGTTGCTCGCCACGTGGTAGAGCTGCTGGCGGACCTTCTCGGCGGTGAGGCGCTCGGCGGGGACGGCGAGCATCTCCCGGATGTCCATGTGCTCGTAGGCCAGCTCCATCACCCGCGGGTCGAGGGTGGCGGAGAACAGCATGGACTGGCGCTCCTCGAAGCTCGGCATGCGCCGGAAGAGGTAGCGGATGTCCTTGATGAATCCGAGGTCGAACATGCGGTCGGCCTCATCCAGCACGGCGACCTGGATGCCGAGCAGGGTGTAGACGCCCTGCTTGAAGTAGTCGATCAGGCGCCCCGGCGTGCCCACCAGGATGTCGCAGCCATCGGCGATCGAACGCCGCTGCTTGTCGTAGTCGACGCCGCCGTAGACCACCGTGAGACGTAGCCCCGTGTGGGCGCCGAGGATCTCGGCATCGTGGTGGATCTGCGCGACCAGCTCCCGCGTCGGAGCGACGATCAGCGCCCGCGGCGCGGCACGCGACGCGTCGCGGCCGGAGAGTTTCACCGGCGCGCTGCGCAGGAGCCGGTTGTATATCGTGAGCAGGTAGGCCGCGGTCTTGCCGGTGCCGGTCTGGGCCTGACCTGCCACCCCCTCCCCGGCCAGGGCCGGTGGCAGGGTGAGGGCCTGGATCGGGGTGCAGCGGGTGAAGCCGGCGTCGCGAATCCCCTGCTGGATGGTCTCCGGCAGATCGAGGGAGTCGAAGCGGACGTCACTCAGGTGAGAGAGGTCGGGAGAGGCTGCACGTTCGGTCATGTTAGGCAAGGAGACAGTGGGCTCGGGGACCAGTCGTAGAGGGCGGGGCTCATCCCCGCCCGGAGTTTGCAGGGGTGGCGACGCCGGCGGTCTCCGCCAGCGATTCGGCCTCGTCGACCATACGGGTGAGGACCGCGAGCCCCCCCTGCCAGAAGTCGTCGGCCGTGATCTCGATCCCCATGCGGGCGAGCAGCTCCGCGGGCGGGGCCGAGCCGCCGGCGGCGAGGAGATCGAGATAGGCCGGCACGAAGGTATCACCCTCTGCCCGGTACTTCTCGTACAGGGCGAGGACCAACAGCTCGCCGAAGCTGTAGGCGTAGGTGTAGAACGGCGAGTGGATGAAGTGCGGGATGTACATCCACCAGTGGCGGTAGTCGTCGGTGAGGGTGAGGGCGTCGCCGAACATCGGCCGGTTGGCCGCCAGCCACAGCTCGCCGATGCGGTCCGCGGTCAGCTCTCCCTCTTCGGCCCGCGCCTTGTGGAGCGACTGCTCGAAGCGGCTCATGATCGCCTGACGGAACACCGTGGCGAAGCTATCCTCGATCTTCGCGCACAGCAGGGTGAGCCGTTGGGCGGGATCCGCTATCTCCTCCTTGAGGGACTGGAAGACCAGCATCTCGCCGAACACGCTGGCGGTCTCGGCGGTGGTCAGGGGCGTGTCGGAGGCGAACAGGCCGCGGTCGCGTGCCAGATATTGGTGGACCCCGTGGCCCAGCTCGTGGGCGAGGGTCTGCACGTCCCGCGGCCGGCCTTGATAGTTGAGCAGCACGTACGGGTGGGCCGAAGGCACGGTCGAGGCGCAGAAGGCGCCGCCGCGCTTGCCCGGCCGGGTGGCCGCGTCGATCCAGCGGTGCGCGAAGAACTGCGCCGCGATCGTCGCCATGCGCAGGCTGAAGCGGCGGTAGGCACCCAGCACCAGCTCCTGGGCGCGCGGCCAGGGGATCACGTCACTCGTCTCTGCGAGGGGGGCATAGCGATCGTAGTCGAACAGCTCATCCAGGCCGAGGAGCCGGCGCTTCAGCCGGTAGTAGCGGGCGACGGTGGGGAGCCCGGCCTCGCACGCGGAGAGCAGTGCCTCGACCGCCGGGCCGTCGGTCTCGTTGGCGAGGTGGCGGGGGGTCATCACGTCGGGGTAGCGGCGCAGCCGGCAGTCGACGCCGTGATCGAGGACCAGGGTGTTGAAAATGAAGGTGAGGGGGCGGCGCCGCTCCACCAGCCCGGCGGTCAACCCGGCCGCCGCGGCCTTGCGGGTGGTCCGATCGGGAGAGTGGAGCCGGGCGAGGACCTCCTCCTCGCTCAGCTCGCGGCGCGAACCGTCGCTGGTGACGGTAAACCGGGCATCCGCGAGGATCTCGTCGAATAGGCGGGCAAAGGCCCGGTTGCCGGTGTTGCTCTTCTCATCCAGGAGCAGCTCCTCCGGCTCGCTCAGGCGATACGGCGCGTCGGCACGGGCCTTGCGCAGATGGTGGCGGTAGGGCGCGATGGCCGGGTCGGCGAGCAAGGCGGACGCATCCGCCTCGTCGCGGGCTGCCCACTCCAGGTCGAAAAACAGGAGGTGCTTGTTGATCGCAGTCAGACGTTCCTGGCAGGCGCTGAGCAGCGCCCCGTGGGCCGGGGTGATCGTGTCGGCGGCGAACAGCAGATGGGCGTAGGACAGCACCCGGGTGAGCAGCTCGGAAATCACCTCCAACTCCAACACCGCGGCGTGTAGCTCGTTGCCGTCCATCTCGCCGGCGGCGAGGCGACCCCGGTAGTGGGCGTCAAAGGCGGCGGCGCGCGCCGCGGCGGTGTCGAGGTCCTGGGCGATCTGCGGGTCGTCGACCGCCGCGTAGAGGTCGCCGAGATCCCAGGCGATCTCGGCTACTGCCGGGTCCGCTTCGGTTGTCGTTTCTTCTTGCATGGCTATCTGGGCCATCGTAACAGCCCCTTCTGGGTAACGGGAGGGGAGATAGACGGGTCCTGATCGACGGCTCGCCTATCTGTCGCTCACGACCATCGACGGTCCATGCAGGGAGAAATCTCCCCGGGAGCGGGGTCATCGACTCCCCCGCGGGGGGATGCGCTGCCCACAAAGTGCACGGAAGGGTACGGGGGGCGCGGGATGGATCGTCGCGAGCCGTCACGGGTTGCGGAGGAGCCCAAACGCGGCGGCAGGCCGTTGGCGGAACGCGGGAACCCAGGAAACCCGGGACAGAGCCTTCACATAGTCTCCTGGCTTCCGGGGTTCCCGCGTGGATCGGTTTCCCGTGGGCAGATGATGAGGGGATGGGGGTCAATCTTGTGCCCGGTTCGGCGGATCGGAAAAGATTGCCGGCCCGTCTCACCGCCAGCCTCGCCCCTCTCCCAGTAGGAAGGTCGCCATGTCCAGGGTCTTCAACTTCAGTGCCGGTCCCGCCGCCTTGCCGCTTCCCGTGCTGGAGCGCGCCGCGGCGGAGATGGTCGAGTACGGCACCGCCGGGATGTCGGTGATGGAGATGAGCCACCGTGGCAAGGCTTACCAGGAGATCTTCGTTCGCACCAAGCAGGCGGTCATCGATCTTCTCGGGGTGCCGGGAGACTACGAGGTGCTCTTCCTGCAAGGGGGCGCCACCGCCCAGTTCGCCATGGTGCCGATGAACCTCCTCGGGGAGGGGGGCAAGGCCGACTACGTGAATACGGGGGTGTGGTCGCGGAAGGCGATCGCGGAGGCGCGCAAGTTCGGCACGGTGAACGTCGCCGCCTCCTCCGAGTCGACGGGCTTCAACCGCATCCCGGGTCAGACGGAACTGGAGCTCGATGCGGATGCGGCCTACTGCCACATCACGACCAACAACACGATCTTCGGTACCGAATACCCCTACACCCCCGATACCGGCGACGTGCCGCTCGTGGCGGATGCCTCGTCCAACATCCTGTCGCGGCCGATGGACGTCGCCCGCTACGGCCTGATCTACGCCGGGGCGCAGAAGAACCTGGGACCATCCGGGGTGACCCTGGTGGTCATCCGCAAGGATCTCGTCGGCCGCGCCCGTGGCGCGGTGCCGACGATCTTCGACTACCAGATTCACGCCGATGCCGACTCGATGTACAACACCCCACCGACTTACGCGATCTATATCCTGGGCCTGGTGTGCGACTGGCTGCGTGAGCAGGGGGGGGTGGCGGGGATCGAGGAGGTGAACATCCGCAAGGCGCGGAAGCTCTACGACTGCGTCGACGCGAGCGACTTCTACACTTGCCCGACCGAGCCGGCGAGCCGATCGCGGATGAATGTCCCCTTTGCCCTGGCCACTCCTGACCTCGATGCGACCTTCCTCGCAGAGACCTCGGCGGCAGGTCTCGTCGCCCTCAAGGGTCACCGCCTGGTGGGTGGGATGCGTGCCTCGATCTACAACGCGATGCCAGAGGCGGGAGTCGACGCGTTGGTCGCCTTCCTTCAAGAGTTCGAGCGGCGTCAGGGGTAGCTCATCGCCGTAGGGCTCGCGACCTACGGCAGCTGCCCTCGCTCCATCGCTCGAAGCCACTGGCGCTTGCCGTCGGGCGGGAGCCCGGGGGATGATCGCCGCTACGGGCCGTGGAGAGGCCGCCTTGACTCATGGAGGAGTCGCAGATGAAACAATTACTCGCAGTTCTCGTAGTGGTTCTCGTGTGGGGGCTTGCGCCCGCGATGGTCTACGCCGGGCCCCAAGGCGCAGTGCAGGAGGCATCGTTCAGCGCTGTCAATATCAACACGGCGCCGGTGGACGCGCTGCAGGAGTTGCCGGGCATCGGGCCGGCCCTGGCCGAGCGGGTCGTGCATTACCGGCAGGAGCACGGGCCGTTCAAGAGCGTGGCCGAGATCAAGGAAGTGAAGGGGATCGGTGATGCCCTGTTCGACAAGTTGAAGGACCGTCTGACCCTGTAGCCACCGCGTCCCTTCGTCGCCGGTGGGTGGGAAAAACTGCGGCCTCTCCACCGCCCCCTTTGCCACCGGCTGGACCCCATCCCATGGCGACCTTTTCCTGGCAGGGCGAGAGGCTCGCGTACGACGATCTGGGGGACGGGGACGGGCCACCGGTGGTCATGCTCCACGGGTTCGGGGTGTGCCGCCAGTTCTGGGACGCGGTAACCCCCGCGCTGGCGGCCCAGCACCGAGTCCTGGTGCTCGACTGGATCGGCTATGGTGAGTCGTCGCGACCGGGTCGCGGCCTCGGGCTGGCGGGCCATGCGGCCGCCGTCACCGAGTTTCTCGCATCCGTGGTAGGGCAACGCTGCGACCTGGTGGGTCACTCGATGGGCGCGAGTATCGCGGCGCTGGCGGCGTCGGCGCACCCGGAGCGGATCGCGCGCCTGGTCCTGTGCGACCCGTTGATCCGGGCCGCGGACGGCCTCTATCCGCGCAGCCGAAGGCTCGTCAGCCCGTGGCTGCGGCCCCTCGTCAAGCGGCTCCTGGGGCTGCGCCCCTTCGTCCTGTGGTTCACGTCGAACTCCACCGACACGCTGCCGATCCCCGAGAGCCTGATCGCCGCAGCCCTGACCGCGGATCGCGAGGTGATGATGCGCGATGCCCTCGACCTGGCACGGCTCGACCTGACCGATGTGCTCGCCCGCCTGTCGATGCCGGTGCTATTGGTCGGGGCGGAGCGTGACGCCGTAGTGCGACCCCGGCAGACCGACCTCGCTGCGGCGCGCATCCGGGACGTGACCGTGGTGCGCTTTCCCTGCGGACATTGTCCACCGCTCGAGGTACCGCAGGCGTTTACCGCGTCGTTGGCGGGCTTTCTCGCCGCCCCCGCTCGTCACGTGGTTTCGTAGTCGCCCGCCTTGATCGCCTTCTTGATCTTGCGCTTCAGCAGGTCGCGCTTGATCGGCCCCATACGGTCGAGGAAGACGACCCCGTCCAGATGGTCCATCTCGTGCTGGACGACACGTGCCTCCAGGTCCTCCAGCTCGGTCTCGACGACCGCGCCGTGGAGATCCTGATAGCGCAGGGTGATGCGCTCGGCCCGCTCGACCTCACCATAGAAGTCGGGCACCGACAGACACCCCTCCTCGCCGAGGGCGGCGCCGTCGCGGAACAGGATCTCCGGGTTGATCACCACACGCAGGTTGCGGTGCTCCTCGTCGGTGGAGCGCGGATCGTAGACCAGAAGGCGAATGAAATGCCCGACCTGCGCCGCGGCCAGGCCGATCCCCGGCGCCTCGTACATCGTCTCTCCCATATCCGCGACGAGCTGGGCGAGGGCGTCATCGAACACCGTCACGGGGGCCGAAACCTGCCTGAGGCGCGGGTCCGGGTAGTGGAGGATGGGGAGAATCGCCATGCAATGGTTCCTTAATCAGGCCCGAATCTAGTCAACGGGTTGGGGGTGAGCAACGGGCGAATATCCCGCATCATTGCTGCTCCGTTATCGCCACCGTGACCATCGAGCTAACGGCGAGAATGGCACGATGGCCAACTTCCCTCTAAGGAAGGCAGGAATTTGAGGAAGGCAGGAAGTAGTGGAGAGGGCAGAGAGGCGTGGGCAACATTCCTGCCTTCCTGCCCCTTTCCTGCGTTCCTTAGATGGGCTGCTGGCTGTTGTGTCGCTGCCGGCCATTGCGTTCGCCGCGAGGCTCCGTGTCGTGTCCCCACGGCCGTCGTTGACGGTGGCCACGGCTAACCCTAGCTTCAGCCGTCATGGAGCACATGGACCACGGTCTACACGTCGTCCTCGTGGCGCCGGAGATCCCGCCCAACACCGGCAGCATCGCCCGGCTCTGCGCCGGGACCGATACCGAGCTGCACCTGGTGGAGCCCCTGGGCTTCTCCCTGGAAGATCGTTATCTGCGGCGCGCGGGGCTCGACTACTGGCCACACGTGCGGCTCCACGTCCATCCCGATCTGGCTTCGGTTTTCGCGGCCTACCCGGCCGGGCGATTCTTCTACGCCACCAAGAAGACCGCGCGCCTGCACTCGCACGTCGTCTTTCGGCACGGCGACTTCCTGGTCTTCGGGTGTGAAACCAAGGGGCTGCCCGAGGATCTGCTGGCCGGCAATGCCGCTGCCACCATCCGTCTCCCACAGAACGACAAGATCCGCTCCCAGAACCTCGCCAACGCCGTCTCGGCCATCCTGTACGAGGCGATCCGGCAGATTAGCGGTTAGCGGTCAGCTTTCAGCTTGCAGGGACTGCTCCGCGGGCCATCCTTTTCGTAGGCTGACCGCTGACCGCTGACCGCTGACCGCTGACCGCTGACCGCTGACCGCTGACCGCTGACCGCTGACCGCTCACTCCCCCGTCACCACCATCCAGGAGGTGAGGGCCCAGGCATTGTCCTCGCGCCGCCGGGCCGAGACGGTGATGCGGTTGAACGGGCGCGCCAGCGGCGTGGTCACCTCCGCGCGCAGCCAACCGGTCCCGGGATCGAAGGTGGAGTCCACCCGCCCCAGCTCCGAGACGAAGAGGTTGGTCTGTCCAGCCCAGTATCGTTCCGGATGGGCAAGGCGTATGGCGATCTCACCCACGACCCGGCCCGGTAACCGGCCCGTCGCGGGTTGGCGGCTCTGCCAGGGGAGGGGGGGCTGGCTGACCACTTCACGCAGCATCTCGACGTTGCCGCGGTGACCGACCAGCGCGTTGCGCGGGAGCTGGTGGAGGAGGGTCTCGGCGCCGACGCTCCCGCGGTCCTGCGTGAGCTGGACGCGGTAGCCGGCCTCGCCGACGACGGCCTGGGCCTCGGCCGTGTACTCGCCGTACGGGTAGGCATAGTAGGCCGGCGTGACGCCGAGTCGTTCCTCGATCCGCTGCTGGGCGGTGGCCACATCTCGGCGCAGGGCCTCCGGCGAAAGGGTCTTCCCGCCACGCCGCACCCCGTGGGCGTGGTTGTGGCCGTGGTTACCGATCTCCACCCCGGGGCGGGCCGCCAGCTCGCGGAGCTGGTCCCAGGTCATGAAGTCGGGATAGCTCGCCTCCATCGCCTCGGTGTAGACGAAGAGCGCGTAAGGATAGCCGTGCTCGGCGAGGATCGGTGCGGCGACGTCGTAGATCGAGCGGTAGGTGTCGTCGAAGGTGATGACCACACTGTGCGCGGGCGGCGCCTGGCCCTCCTCCAGCGCGGACACCAGCTCCGCCAGGGGGATCACCCGGTAGTCGTGGTCGGCAAGCCACGCCATCTGCTCGCGGAAGGCAGGCGCGCTGATCGATGTCGAGGGATACCGGTCTTCACCTACTCGGTGGTAGAGCAGGATGGTCGTGTACGGTTGCGCCGCCAGGGGTAAGGGAAAGAGCAGGGCGGCGGCGAGCAGGGGGATCAATGCCTGCTTGACCGTGGGTATCATCGCGCGGCCGGAAGACCCCACCCAGAGCGGCTGCTCGCGAGCTGCACCGCCGGCGTATCGAGGCGGTCGAGACGGTTGCCGCGGATGATTTCCAGCAGCTCCTCCACGTACGCCTCGCCACGCTGCGAGTAGCGCACCAGACCGGCACTCAAGATCGTGCTGTCCAGGGGGGCACCGGCGGCGCGCAGATCGGCGCGCCAGCGCCGCAATTGGCGATACGCGCGGTGGGTATTGAGGTTGCGCAGGTAGCTCCGCACCGAGTAGGCGACCGAGTCATAGGTGGCGAGGCGATAGTCCGCGACGCTGGCCTCGGCCGGGACCAGTCCGGGAGT
>Ga0210124_1001424_pt1 | contig 10333 bp, 10 predicted proteins | sample Muzzi_PWC_D2_FD_185554 | JGI IMG/M metagenome (GOLD analysis project Ga0210124, IMG submission 185554) | Wetland microbial communities from San Francisco Bay, California, USA, that impact long-term carbon sequestration - Muzzi_PWC_D2 (SPAdes) | ecosystem: Environmental > Aquatic > Marine >...
AAGGGCCTGGCGTGGAATGGCGCGGCGACGCCGCTTCCCGCCGGGCCCTTCGTTTTGCGGCCGGCCAGCCGCGCGGCAATCGTCGTACAGTCGTCGTTGGAGGGCCGGGGAAGGGTCAAATGCCCGCCATGGCCCGGCCGATACCGGAAATTGAGAGAGGCGTCAGGTGCGCGGACGCGGAGCCCAGCACAACGTGCTCCGAAGAGCACTCCTGACGCCTCTCGAACCAATCTACCCGAAAGCCTTTCCGGTTCCGCGAAGCGCGCGGTCCGAAAACCTGCGCTTCGTTTTCCCGGAAGGCCCGAGGGGCCTCGTCCTGCCGCGCAACCATGATCCGAAGATCCGGCCTTGCGGCCAACGGTCCGTCTCAAGGGCTTCTCGGTTCGTGCAGCCCACGCCCGAAGGCATCGACCGCACGCCCCATAGTCGTTAGGCCGGCTCTCCCGCGCAACGGCGAATGACCGCAAAGCGCCAGTTTCTTGTGGACAGCCGACCCCAATCCTCACAATCGTTGCACAGAATTTTCCACAAGGGTCTTGCGCTCTCCGCCCTCATGGACCATGCGCCCTTCCCATGGCCAAGCGCGGCGTTGAGATCGCCAGGGGCTTGAGCTTTAATCTCGCGACCTGCCAGCATTTTCACTGCGAAAGCGTCGCCATGTCGCCCACGCCGCCAGTGCAGAAGACCTACCCGGTATCCTGGGACCAGTTGCACCGCGATTCGCGGGCGCTTGCATGGCGGCTGATCGGGCAAGGTCCGTGGCACGGCATCGTCGCGATCACGCGCGGCGGCCTGGTCCCGGCCGCGATCATCGCGCGCGAGCTGGAGATCCGCTTGCTCGACACCTTCTGTGTCGCCAGCTACGACGAGCGTGACCGCGGCGCGGTGCAGGTTCTCAAGGAGGTACCCGGCGACGGGTCAGGTTGGCTGATCGTCGACGACCTGGTCGACACGGGCAACACGGCGCGCATCGTGCGGGACCACCTGCCCAAGGCGCACTTCGCAACGGTCTATGCTAAGCCAGAGGGACGGCCGATGGTCGACACCTTCGTGACCGAAGTCAGCCAGGATACCTGGATCCTGTTCCCCTGGGATACGGAACTGCAATCGGTGCCGCCGATCGCCCGCGCGACGCCGCCAGGCTGAAATACGTCCCGCTCCGACGGGTCTGCTCTAGGCTGCCGGGTATACGGCGAGATTGTCGATGAGTCGGGTCCGACCGAGCCAGGCCGCAGCGAAGACGCGAGCCGTGGGATTTGCGCGCTCCAGGGCCGCCAGCGTCTCGCCGTCGCGCAGGTCAAAGTAATCGACCGACTCGAAGCCGGCCGTGGTCAGGGCCGCAGATCCCTCGCGCAACACAGGCTCCGCGGCCGTGCCCGCCGCCAGGCGTGCGGCCGCCTCCCGCAGCACGCGGCACAGCGCCGGGGCGACGGCGCGTTCGGCCGCATTCAACGCGACGTTGCGCGACGACAAGGCAAGACCGTCGTCCTCGCGGACCGTCGGAACGCCGACAATGTCGACCGGAATATCGAGATCACGGATCAGTCGCCGTACGACGAGCAGCTGCTGGTAATCTTTTTCCCCGAAATAGGCGCTGTCGGGCAGGCCCTGCAGCAGCAACTTGGTCACGACTGTGGCCACCCCCGTCAGATGGCCGGGCCGCACCACACCGCAGAGGCATTCGGTCAGGCCCGAAACCGAGACCGTCGTTGCGAACCCGGCCGGATACATCTCTTCCGTTGCGGGCGCGAACAGCAGATCGACGCCGGCCGCCTCCAGGAATGCCGCGTCCTGCGCCTCGTCGCGCGGATAGCGGTCCAGGTCGTCCTTACGGTTGAATTGTTTCGGATTGACGAAGAGCGTCGCGACGACCCGCCCGCACTGCGCGCGCGCGCGCGCGATCAGCGCGCTGTGCCCGCGATGCAGGGCCCCCATCGTCGGCACCATGCCGACCCGCGCGCCCTCGGCACGCCAGACGGCAACCCACTCGCGCAGCGCCGTGACGTCGCGCACGATCGGCAAACCCCGCGCCGGGCGCAGGGCCGGCGCCGTCGTCATTTCGGTTTCTCCGCGCGGCCGAAGCAATGCTCGGGGCCGGGGAAGCGTCGCGCACGGACGTCTTCGGCGAAGTCGTTGACCGCCGCCGAGATCAGGTGGCCGACGGCGGCGTAGCGCTTGACGAAGCTGGGCGAATAATCGTCCGCCAGGCCAACGATGTCTTCGGTGACCAGGATCTGCCCGTCGCAGGCCGGCGACGCACCGATTCCGATGGTCGGCACTGGAACCTCGGCCGTGACGTTGCGCGCCACCGGCTCGGCGGTGGCTTCGATCACCATGGCGAAGGCGCCCGCCTCGGCGATGGCCTTGGCGTCGGCAACAATCCGGCGTGCGCTGGCGTCGTCGCGCCCCTGATAGCGGAACCCGCCGAATGCGTTGACCGACTGCGGCAGCAGGCCGACGTGACCGAGCACCGGAATCCCGCGTTTGGCCAGGAAGGCAACCGTTTCCGCCATTTCCTCGCCCCCCTCGATCTTGACCGCGGCGCAGCCGGTCTCCGCCAGGACCCGCGCAGCATTCCGGTAGGCCTGCTGCGGCGATTCCTGATAGCTGCCGAACGGCATATCGACCACGACGCAGGCATGCCGACAGGACCGTGCTACCGCTCGCCCGTGCGCGATCATGGTGTCGAGCGTCACGCCCAGGGTGGTGTCCATGCCGTAGAGCACCATGCCGAGGGAATCGCCGACCAGGATCAGATCGACCCGCGGGTCGAGAATGCGTGCCATCGGCGCCGTATAGGCGGTCAGGCAGACGATCGGGTCGCCCCCCTTGCGCCGCCGGATATCCTGTACCGATACGGCTGAACGGTGCCCTGCTACGCTCATCGGCCCGTCTCCCTCACCCTGCACGAACCAGCCTGGACATGCCCGGGCCACAGCCCCGGCGCCCAGTGAACGCCGGCACTTTAACGCAATTTATTGTGCAGTGCAACATGCCCTCGCGGGCGCCGACGCAGCCTAGAGCCCTTCGGAGATATCGTGCAGGCCCTTGCGGTCGAGGAGATCGACCCGGCCACGCGCCAGCAGCCGGATGCGGCCGTCTTGCTTGAGCTGGGTGAAGGTCCGGCTGACCGTTTCCGTGGTCAGCCCCAGATAGTCGCCGATGTCGTTGCGGCTCATCGGCACCTCGACGGGGCTGGCGTCGAGGCCACGCAGCTCGGCGCGACGCGACAGCATGAGCAGGAAAGAGGCAATCTTCTCGCGCGCCGTCTTGCGCCCCAGCAGCAGCATCTGCTCCTGCGCCGCCGCCAGCTCGTGGCTGGCCATGGTCAGCAGCCGGCGCTCCATCCGGGGATAACGCTCAAGCAGGGCCTGAAGCTGGCGCCGTGCGAAGCGGCACAGCGTGGACCGGGTCACCGCCTCGGCGCTGTAGGCATAGGTCTCTTCATCGGCGAGACCCAGAAAATCGCCAGGGAACAGAAATCCGGTCATCTGCCGCCGCCCGTCGGCCAGCAGCTTGTAGACTTTCACCGCGCCCGAAGTGACGCTGAAGACATACCTGGCCGGTTCGCCCTCATCGAACAGCGGGTCGCCATGGTCCAGTTCGATGCCGCTGGCGGCCGCGGCCACATCGGCCAATTCGTGCTCTTCCAGCGCGCCGCACAGGGAAAGTTCACGGATCGAGCAGGCCGAACAGGGCGAGTGATTGCTGCCCATCCGCGACTGCGCCGGTCGAAGCGTCATAGTCTTTCCGGCCTCTGCTGACACCCTTTGCCCTCGCCCTTGGACACCACTCGTTGCAGTGATACGCAGTATCCCGTGCCGCCCGCCGCAACACAAGAGGCGGGATGCAACCAGCGGTTTTCTGGATCATCGCTTTTTTAACCTATGTTATATTTCGTTACAAAATGCAGGCGCGCCAGGGCAAGGCGCTCGGCTTGACTTAAATCAACGACCCTCGCCCGCCGCGGGCCGCAGGATGACGGCGTTTAGCCGGGGTGGATGGACCTTGCGACAGCTCACGATACGGCCATTGACGATGGAAGACGTTGCCCGGGCCTTCCCGCTGGTCCGGACCTCCTTTCCCGAGATCACCCTGGAAGTCTGGCAACGCTTCGCGGAAGACACTCTGCAACCGGAAATCCCACCCCAGGGCGGCTTCCTGACCGTGCTGTGCGAACAGGGCTACATTGCCGGGCTCTGCAATTACCGCATAGAGCCCGACCTGCTTCACGGGCAGGCCCTGGCGGTCGATCTCTTCGTCGCCTACGACCTCTTCGACCGCAGCACGATCGCAACGGCCCTGGTCGAAGGATTGGAACGGACGGCGCGGGCGAACCACTGCCAGGCGCTCCATACGCATTTGATGGATCGCGGGCGAGGCGGCCCGAAGAACAGCCTCATCGACACCCTGACGCGGCACGGCCACGAGATAGAAACCGTGCGCCTGTGCAAACGCCTTTCAGCCCTCGCCTGATACTCAATCCTATAGAACGCCCCGACCGGGCTGTGCACGGCGCGCGGCTCGGCTAGACTGGGGCCGAATCAATTGGTGGAGGATCGTTGTCGTGCTCAGCCCACGCAGCGCGATTTGTCTTGCCCTCTTGGCGGCCAGCCTTTGCGCCGCCGGCGCCGCTTCATTGGGTCCGACCCCTGCAGCGGCCGAGGGTCCGGCGCGCGCAGCGAACCGTATGGTGGTGACCGCGAACCCGCTTGCCACGCAGGCGGGCCTCGAGATTCTGCGCGCCGGCGGCACGGCCGTCGATGCGGCGACCGCGGCGCAGATGGTGCTCAACTTGGTCGAGCCGCAGTCCTCGGGCATCGGCGGCGGTGCATTCATGCTGTATTACGACTCGCAGAGCGGCACGCTCGACGCCTATGACGGGCGCGAGACGGCGCCCGCTGCCGCCACGCCGGAAATGTTCCTCGACGACAGCGGCCAGCCGATGGATTTCTGGGACGCCGTGGTCGGTGGCCGCTCGGTCGGAGTGCCCGGACTGTTGCGCATGCTCGAACTTGCCCACCGCAAGCACGGGCGGTTGCCCTGGGCCCGACTCTTCGCACCGGCCATCGCGTTGGCCGAGAACGGCTTCGCCGTGTCGCCGCGGCTGCACGATCTGATCGCGGAAGACGACCGCCTGAGGACCTTCCCGGAGACCGCAAAATACTTCTTCGATGCCGAGGACCGGCCGCTGGCGGTCGGCAGTACCTTGCGCAATCCGGCCTTCGCCGAAACCCTGCGCCGCATCGCCGAGGGTGGTGCCGACGCCTTCTACGACGGCGCGATCGCGGCCGAGATCGCCGCGACGGTCCGGACCGCTGCGCGCCACCCGACGGAAATGAGCCTCTCCGACCTGTCCGGCTACCGCGCCAAGCGGCGTGCGCCGCTCTGTGCGCCCTACCGGCGATGGACAGTGTGCGGCATGCCGCCGCCGACGTCGGGCGGCGTTGCCGTGTTGCAGATCCTCGGCCTGCTGGAGCGCTTCGACCTCTCCAGTTTGGCGCCGGACTCGGCCGAGGCCGTGCATCTGATCGCCGAGGCCAGCCGCCTGGCCTTCGCGGACCGCGACCGCTTTCTGGCGGATAGCGATTTCGTCGAGGTTCCGGTCGCGCGCCTGCTCGACCGCGATTACCTGGCGCGGCGCAGCCGCCTGATCTTGCCGGACAAGAGCCTCGGCACGGCGACTCCCGGCCTGCCGAGCCAGAACGGCACCATGCCGACGCAGCCGCAGCCGCCCTCGACCACGCACCTCGTCGTCGTCGATGCGGGCGGCAATGCGGTCTCCATGACCTCGTCGATCGAAAGCGCTTTCGGCTCGCGGCTGATGGCAGCCGGCTTCCTGCTCAACAACGAGCTGACGGATTTCTCCTTCGAGCCCCTGGCGGACGGTCGGGCCGTGGCGAACCGTGTCGCGCCCGGCAAGCGGCCGCGCAGCTCGATGTCGCCGACGATGGTCTTCGACGAGAACGGCAGGCTCGTCCTGGCGATCGGTTCGCCGGGCGGTAGCCGCATCATCGGCTATGTCGTGAAAGCGATCGTCGCCGTATTGGATTGGGGCCTCGACATTCAGACGGCTGTTGCACTGCCGAACTTCGCCAACCGCAACGGCGCCACCGAGATCGAGGCCGACACGCCGCTCGCGGCGCTCGTGCCGGCGTTGCAATCGCTCGGACACGAGATCCGGATAACGCCGATGGTGAGCGGACTGCATGGCATCGTCGTCACGCCCGGGGGGCTGGAAGGTGGCGCCGACCCGAGGCGCGAGGGTATCGCGTTGGGCGATTGAGGTGGCGGCTACGGCTCCTCAACCGAGCCGTTGGGACACCGGAAGAACGAGCCGGAAGCAGCATCCCTCGGCGGTCGAACGCTCCAGGCTGATGTCGCCGCCGTGCGCCCGTAGCAGCTCGCGCGCGATGGCCAGTCCGAGCCCGGTGCCGCCGGGTCGGGTCGAGGCTGCGAAGGGCTGGAACAGGTGCTCGCGCGCCCGCGGCGCCAGGCCCGGGCCATTGTCCGTGACCTCTATGACGTAGTGGGCGTTGTCGCGCCGGGCGCTGACCTCGACACGGGTTGCACCGGCCAGCAAGGCGTTCTGACCCAGGTTGCCGAGTGCACGGTGCAGCTGGTCGCGATCGGCGTCGATCTCGGTGTCGGGCGCGACGAGATTGTGCCAGATCGGCGTCCCATCGATCGGCGCCGGCAAGCCGTGGCCGACCTCGTCGACCAAATCCTCGAGATTGAAGCGTGTCGGTTCGATTCGCGGCGCACCTTCGCTGGTGAACTTCAGAGTCTCGCCGCAGAGGTGGACGGCACGGTCGATGGCGCTCAACAAGGTCGGCGTGACGCGCCGCACCTCTGGATCCTCGCTGTCCGACAGGCGATCCGAGACGAGGCGCGCGGTCGCCAGGATATTGCGCAGGTCGTGGTGAATCTTGGTGACCGCCGTGCCCAAGGCGGCCAGGTGCGCGCGCTGCTGCAACGCACGGCGCAAACCGTCCTGCATGCCGGCGAGCTCGCGCTCCGCGAGGCCGACCTCGTCCGCCCGCCCCGAAGGTCGAACGATTTGCGAGGCATCCTCCGGGTTCGCCTTGAAGCGCGCCATGCTCGCCGTGATCCGGCGCATCGGACGGACGGTCAGCAGATGCAGACTGAGGTAGACCAGGCTGGCCGTAATCACGGAGATGAATAGCGACAGGGCCAGAATGCGCTGCGAATAATCGATCAGGGCGCGCCGCAGCGGCGCCTCGTCGAGCACCACCTCGACCAGCACCTGCGGCGTCTGCGGCGAGGGACCGACCACGCGCAGGACGCGCCCCTCGTCATGCAGCAGGGTCATAAAGGCATCGCGGATCAGGCTGAAGAAGCCGCCTTCGCGCAAATCGTAGCTGGCGTCGACCGTGCCCGGGATCGATGACATGAGCAGAAGCTTGCCAGCGCCGGGCCGGGTCAGCGCGACGGAATAAGCACCGACGTGCGACAGCAACTCGCGCTCCAGTTCCTCGCTGATCATCTGATCCGGCGTCGCGTCGAGCGCCAGAATCGCCAGATGCGCCGAGGCCAGTCGCTCCTGCAAATAGGTCAGGCGGAAACGGCCGGCCGAGGGTGCGTAGATCAGCACCTCGGCCAGCATCACGAAAAAGATGGTGAGCCACAGGAGCCGCGCCGACAGGCTTTTGGCCAGCGGCGGCAGACTCAATTTCCTCGCGGTCATACCGGCCGTTATATCACGCGGCGCGCCTTTGCGCAGGCCGCCGCCGCACCGGTCTCAGGGCCGCAGAGATCAAAGCCGTTCGAAAAAAATGGCGCGCCGCTGACACCCAAGGGAGAGGGAGGATTTGGACGGCAGCGGACGCGCCGGCACCTCGGCGAGGCGCCCTAAGCCATTTCGGCTAGTTCGCCTGACAAGGATTGCAGGGGTTCGCAGCCGCGCAAGGATTGCACGGGTTCGCGGCCGCACAGGGATTGCACGGGTTCGCGGCCGCACAGGGATTGCACGGGTTCGCGGCCGCACAGGGATTGCACGGGTTCGCGGCCGCACAGGGATTGCACGGGTTCGCAGCCGCACAGGGGTTGCAGGGGTTGCAGCCCGCCGCGATCTGCACCGGCGTCTCGGCTGCCTTGGTCGCCGCCGTGGGCAGCACAAATGCCGAGGTCGCCAGGGTCGCGACACTAAGCGCAACAACCGTCTTCTTGAGCATTAAGGTCTCCTTGTTGAAGGTCGGCTTTTCACCGACCGCGTTGGTCCCAGAACGACCCCGCGGGAGCCTGCGTCCCGCCGGCTATCCGGCGCGTTCCATCGCCTTATATGATGGCGCCGGCAAGGGCCGAACTCGATTCACGTTCTCGGTATAGGGTTCAACTTTCCGTGAGATACCGTGGCGACCACAGGATCGCGGCGAGGCCGGCAGCCGATGGCGGGCGCCTCAAGGCAGGCGCAGCAGCAGGCGCACCAACCACTTGGTACGACGGCCGAACAGGGCCTCGGTATAGAAGCTGCCGGCCGCACGCTTACCGGCTTCGCCCAGCGTCGGATAGGGAGCGATGACCTGCGCCAAGTCCTTGAGCTTGACCTTGCCGGCGACCGCCAGGGTCCAGGGCTGGATCAACTCGCCCGCCTGGGACCCCAGGATCGAGGCGCCCAGCACGCGGCCCCGCGCCGTGGTCACGACCTTGACCAGCCCGTCGGTGTGGCGCTCGGCCTGGGCGCGGTCGTTCTCCGAGAACGGCCAGCGCAGGATCCGGATTTCGCCGTGGGCCTGGCGCGCCGCGGCCTCGTCCAGCCCGACGTGGGCCAGCTCGGGACCGCAGTAGGTCACCCAGGGAACCGCCCGCGCCTCCGCCCTGGCCGGCAGGCGAAACAGCACGTTGCGCAGCACCACTCCGGCGTGGTGACCGGCCACGTGGGTGAACTGATAGCGACCGACGACGTCGCCCGCAGCATAGACGCGCCGGTTGGTGCTGCGCAGGCGCGCATCCACCGTAATGCCGTTGCGATCGAAGGCGACGCCGGCCTCCTCGAGGCCAAGGCCTTCGAGGCTCGGCCGCCGCCCGGCCGCCAGCAACAGCGCCGACCCGACGACCGCCTGTCGGTCCGACCCGCGTTCGATCTCGACGGTAAGCCGACCGTCGCCCGCGCGCCCGACGCCGACCACCTTGGCGCTCTCGATCAGATCGACGGCGTCCGCCCGCAGCCGGGCGCGCAGAACACCGACCAGTTCCGGGTCGTCGCGCGGCAGGATGGACGCCATGTCGACCACCGTCACCCGCGACCCCAGGACGCGGAAGGCCTGACCGAGCTCGCAGCCGATCGGCCCACCGCCGATGACGATCAGATGCTCGGGCAGCCGGGTCAGATCGAATACCGTCTCGTTGGTCAGGTAGGGCACCGTCTCCAAGCCGGGAATCGGCGGCACCAGGGGGCGCGAGCCCGTTGCCACGACGAAGCGCTTGGCGCGGATGCGCTGCGGCCCGGCCGCGACCTCGCGCGGGTTGACGAACCGCGCTGCGCTGCGCAGCACGATGACGCCGAGCCCTTCGAAGCGCTCGACCGAATCCTGCGGTGCGATCCGTGCGATGACCTCGTGCACGTGATCGTGCACCGCCTGGAAATCGACCTCCGGCGGCGGCAAGCGAATCCCGAAGCGCGCGGCGCGGCGCGCGTTACGTACGACCTTCGCCGCGGCCAAGAGGGATTTCGACGGGATGCAGCCGTAGTTGAGACAATCGCCGCCCATGCGCCCCTTTTCGACGAGGACCGTACGCGCGCCCATTTGCGCCGCCCCCGCCGCGACCGTGAGACCGGCGGAACCGCCACCGATGACGCAGATGTCCGTTTCGATCAGGTCGGCCATGATCGGGCTCCAAATAAGGGCATCGTTGCGGCGGGCGGCACGCCGACCAAGTCAGCCCTGGGCACCGCCGCGCCACGCCTTGACCCTCTTGTAGATGACGGGCAGCAGGGCGAAAACGGCCAGCGCGATCAAAGGCAAAAGGATCTCGGGCTCGAAGATCACCAGAAGGTTCGGCTTTTTGCCCTCGTCGAGGATCGCCCCCAGCCCGTCGCCCACACTGGCGAAAATCACTGTCCCGGGGATGATGCCGAAGAAGGTGGCGAGAACATAGGTGCGCAGCGGGACGCCGAGAAAGGCCGGCACCAAGTTGACCAGCCAGAAGGGAAACAGGGGGACCAGGCGGAGGACGAGAAGGTAGTGAAAGGCGTTCTCCTGAAACCCGTCGCGCATACGCGTCAGCGCCGCGCCGGCCCTTGCCCGCAAGCAATCGCCGAACGCCGTGCGCGCGGCGAGGAACACGGCGACTGCGCCGAGCGTTGCGCCGA
>Ga0210124_1001431_pt1 | contig 10293 bp, 3 predicted proteins | sample Muzzi_PWC_D2_FD_185554 | JGI IMG/M metagenome (GOLD analysis project Ga0210124, IMG submission 185554) | Wetland microbial communities from San Francisco Bay, California, USA, that impact long-term carbon sequestration - Muzzi_PWC_D2 (SPAdes) | ecosystem: Environmental > Aquatic > Marine >...
CACGGCCAGGATGATCACCGCCGTGTCCGTGTCGGTCTTGGGTGGATCGTTGTTGTCGGTGACCCGCAGGCGCACGGTGATGTTGACCGGGTTACCCACGGCCACATCCGGGTAATCCGTGGAGGTGTAGGTGTGGGTCGCCGTCGGATCCGGCGAGCTTGTGTCGTAGGTGCCGTCGCCTTCGAAGTCCCACTCGTAGAGCACGATGTCCCGGAAGGGATCGAGATGGAACGAGCGCGACCCATCCAGGGTGATCGGTACGTCTACACCCCATACCCGATCGTCGCCGGCATCCGCCACCGGCGGCTGCACGAACAAGGTCGGGGTGAGGATGATCACCGACCAGGCGGCGGTCAGGTCGTTACCCACGTAGCGCCCGCCCGGATTGTTGTCCGTCGGCCAGCCACCGTCGGATTGCTGGCGGTTGATGAGCCGGCGGGCGATGCCATTGGTCTCGTCCTTGAACCAGTCGAGCCCGGTCGCATGGAGATGGGTGATCTCCGTCGGATAGGCGGTGCGCATCGCTTTCGTGAAGGCATAGTAGCCGTAGTAGGAGAAGGCATTGGCGGAATTGGAGTTCGGGAACCAGAAGCTGTTGTTCCAGTTGTTGGCGATGTAGTCCTCGGCGGTGGCCCAGCGGGGGTCACGGTCGTCTTCAGGGGTGCCCGGGTCGTCGAATCCGACCTTCTGGCTCCAGGCGAGCTGCACCATGCCCGAGGGGGTGGTGTTGGTGCCGTTGCCGGGACCCGTATAACCGAAGCCGGTGCCGTTGTAGCTATAGACCAGCCACTGATTGTTGTTCTCGTCCTTCACCCATTGCGGCGCCTCGATGCCCCACACCTCCTCGGCGGCAAACATGCCGATGGCGCCCCACTGGGCGACGGAGTTGTCGGAGCCGCTATTCCAGTTGTACTGCCAGCCACCACGGGCACTACCGCTGTCGACCTGGCCCCAGGCGTACATATTCATCATGTCGACGACGAGGTCATGGTAGGGGCGGTCGACGACACCGGCGGGGCCGGTGAAGGCGTAGGTCGTCTGGCTACCACTCGCGATCAGGCAGTCCATCGCCTGGCCCACCTCGTAGGCGTGGCGGAAGTCGTAGCTGCTGCCCGTCTCGATGCCGATCCCGTTGTAGTTGGTATCGGGATCACCGTAGGTCTGCGGGCCGATCGCCGCCGTACGCAGGGCACCGGGGAGATATCGCAGGCCGCGCGCCACGGTCTCGACGTACGGATCCTCGCGCACGTCGCCGAGCTCGAGGTGGGCGTTGATCTCGAACGCCTGGACCGCGGATGAGGTGGGGCTCACGACGTAGGCCAGGGAGCCATTGCCGCCCGGCCAGCCTCCTGCGTTGTCCCAGTGGCCGTGGTCGATGGTGGCGTCGCCGTAGGTACCGGCGGCGAAGCTGCCGGGGATCTCATTGCTGTGCAGCCACCACAGCCCCTCGTCGATGGCCACGTTGATCTCGATGTCGATCGACTTGGCGCGGATCCGCACCAGGTAGTTGTCCGAGGCCGAACGGCCGTCGGCGTCGGTCACCGTGAGGGTCGCGATGAACGGCGCACCCTCCACGCCGGTGTAGGTGTGCTTGGCCTCGATGACGCGCGGGTCGGTCACCGCACCGGAGGCGGTTGGCGAGCCATCGCCGAAGTTCCACTCGTAGGTCAGCGGCGGATGCAGCGACCAGGTGACGCCCTTGAGGGTGATCTCCTTGCCGCTCCAGGTGTCGTGGGGGACCTCGACGCCGCCGGTGAAGGCCCACGGGACGCACGCCACCACCGGGCCATCGGTGACGGTCACCGTCGCCGCGTCGCTGGTCGACTGGCCGGCGAAGTCGGTGACGGTGAGGGTCGCGGTGTAGGTCCCCGCGGCCGTGTAGCGGTGGTCGGCCCACGGGTTGCGGGTGCGTAGCACCTCGCCGTCGCCGAAGTCCCACTCGTACCACTGGATGCCGAAGTCGTCGCTGGAGCCGCGGCCGTTGAACCGGGTCGGCATGTCGCCGCCGGTCGTGTACGGCCCACCCACGTCTGCCACGGGCGGGTCGCCGATGATCACCGTCACCGTGGTGGTGTCGGTGTCGCTCTGCTGCGCGTGGTCGGTCACCGTCACCGCCGGGTGGTAGGTGCCGGGGACCGTATAGAACGCCTCGGGTGTCACGAGATCATTGCGCAAGGACGGCGGTAGGGGGATAGGACCGCCGGGGCCGACGAAGTCGGATAGGTAATGGCCACCGCTGTTGACCGTGGCCCCGAGACGGAAGGGCGTCGCCGACGAGTAGCTCGAGTCGTAGAGCTGGGTCCACGCCGCGGCGCCGGTCTCGCGGTAGTAGTAGGTGGCGCCGGTGGCCTTGACGTCGATGCGCACGTCGTAGTCGGTATTGTCGCTGAAGGTGCCGAACGTGCCTCGGTTGGAACCGCCCTCGTAGATCAGGATGTTGTTGTTGTTGAAGTAGATCGCGTAATAGAACTGGGTGTAGCTGTAGTTGGTGTTGTCGTTCTTCAGGCCCCACATGAGGTAGCGGTTGCCGCCGCTGGTGACGCGCACCCGGCCCGTATAGGAGTCGCCGTCGATGCGTGGGAAGGTGTCGTTCGTCACCAGGTAGCGGTTCCCCCAGCTACCGGTCCCCGTGATGGCCAGGTCGTCGCCCAGGTAACTGGCCCCCGCGCTGCTCCACGTCGGGGTATCGAAATCCCACGCGTAGCTGAAGATCCCGAAGTCGTCGGTGGAGGCGCTGGCGTCGAGGGTCACCGGCAGCCCGACCTCGGTGAGCCGGTCGGGGCCGGCGTCGGCGATCGGGGCGCCGTTGCCGGAGACGGTGATCTGGGTGGTGGTCTGGGTGGTCTGGCGGCCGTCATCGGTCACGGTGAGGGTCACGTCGTAGGTGCCGGGGGCCGCGTAGACGTGGGTCGGGGTGGCACCGGTGCCGGTGCCGCCGTCGCCGAAGGTCCAGTCGTACTTCCAGATGCCGAAGTCGTCGGTGGAGCTGGTGGCGTCGAAGCTCGCGGTCCACTGGCCACCCTGAGCCTGGTTCTCGTCCACCGCGTACGGCCCGCCGTCGGCCGCCATTGGCGGATCATTCACGGTCACCTCGACCGTGGCGGTCTGCGTGTCGCTCTGGAGGGCGTGGTCGCGCACCGTGAGGCTCACCGTGTAGGTGCCGGCGGCCGCGTACTGGTGGCTCGGGGTGGCGCCGCTGCCGCTGCCGCCGTCGCCGAAGTCCCAGGCGTAATCGCATAGCCCGACATCATCGCTGGAGCCGGTGCCGTCGAAGTTGACCGTCCACAGGCCCGCATCGGCGGCCGACTCGTCCACGGAGTATGGCCCGCCGGGATCGGCCACCGGCGGGGCACCGGGCGTGCCGGTCACCGTGGTGGTGGCGGAGTCGCTCTGCAGGGCGTGGTCGGTGACCGTCAGGGTGACGGTGAAGGGACCCGGCCCGTCGTAAGCATGGGTCGGTGTGGCGCCGGTGCCGCTGGTGCCATCGCCGTAGTCCCATTCGTAGGCGTAGATGGCGTTGTCGTCGGACGAGCCGGTGCCGTCGAAGGTCACGGTCCACTGGTTGCAGCTCGCATCGGCCTCGCCCGGGGTGTAGGGCCCGCCGGCATCGGCGACCGGCGGAGCGCCGGCCACCAGGGCCACCGTGGTGCTGTCGGCATCGGTTTGGCCCACGCCGTCGGTGACGGTGAGGACCACGTCATGCGTCCCTTGCCCAGGATAGGTCACCATGGGCTGGGCCTCTGTCGAGGGGTGGGCCGGGGCGACGAAGTTGTCGAAGTAGATGGTGCCTTGGTTCACCGTGGCGCCGAGACGCAGCGGTGACTCCGCGGAGTAGCTGGAGTCGTAGAGCTGTGTCCAGTTCGGCGCGCCGCTTGGTCGGGCGTAGTACGTGGCACCGGCCTCCTTCAGGTCGATGCGCAGATCGTAGTTGGTGTTATCGGAGAAGCCGGCTTTGGCGCCGCGGCTGGATCCATTCTCGTAGATATAGATGTTGCCGCTGTTGAAGTAGATCGCGTACGGGAACTGGGTGTAGCTGTAGTTGGTGCCCGTATTCTTCAGACCCCACATGACGGTGCGGCTGCCCCCGCTCTGGGTCCGGATGCGCCCGGTGAACGAGTCACCGGCGTGGCGCTCGTACTGGAGGTTGGTCACCAGGTACTGGGCGCCCCACGAGCTGCTACCCACGACCACCGCCTCGCCGCCGCTCACGCTGGCGTTGCCGGAGGCCGCCCACAGGCCGGGGTTGAAGGTTGACGCGGTGAAGGTCTCGTCGAGGCCGTTGTCGAGGTCCCAGAGGTAGGTCAGGGGCGTCGCGCCGTCGTCGGAGGAGCCCGAGCCGTCCAGTGGCACGGTGTAAACGCCGGCCGTGGCGAATGCCTCACCAAAGGTGTAGGGGCCGCCGGAGACGGCCACTGGGAGCTGGCCGAGGAGGCGCGCCAGACCCGTGGCGATGGCAACCTTACCGTCGTCGTCGGTGACCGTCAGGGTGACGTGGTAGTTGTCCTCCAGCGCCGGGAAGGTGTGGCTGACCGTGGCGCCGGTGTCGCTGGTGGTGTCGTCGAAGTCCCACGCATAGGACACGATCGTCCCGTCGTCGAAGGAGAACGAGCCGTCCAGGGCGACAGTGGCGCCCGTGGCGTCGACCACGAGGTTGGGGAGGATCACGGCGATCGGATCGCCCGCGGGCGGTGGGCCTGGCGGGGCGGAGATGCCGAGGGTATTGCTCGCGGTGTTGGAGGGGTTGATCTGGACGGCGGCGGCGAAGGTGCCGTCGCCGTTGCCCGGGTAGTAGCGGATGAGCCGGCTGGTGTAGCTGGTCGCCACCAGGTCCTGATGGCCGTCGCGGTTGAAATCGTAGGCGTCGAATGCGCCGTGGTTAGCGAAGTCGACGGAGGCGACGTAGACGCCAGCCTGGAAGGTGTTGTCGCCATTCCCGGCGAAGAGGTAAGCGTCGCCGCTGCTGCTGTTGTTGGCGAGGATGTCCGGGTGGCCGTCCTCGTTGAAGTCGGCGGCGGTCACGCCGTAGGAATCGCTGCCCGAGTCGGCGACCTGGCCGAGGTCGGTGAAGGTGCCGTCGCCGTTGCCGTGGTAGAGGTACATGCGTGCGGAGCTATCGCCCCGGACGAAGTCGAGGTGCCCGTCGTGGTCGAAGTCGGCCGTGTCCATGCCGCGACCATTGCCGACCCCGAGATCGACGTCGGTGATGGTGAAGTTACCGGCACCGTCGCCCAGGCCGACGTGGATGTAGTTGCCGTTGGAGTCGCTCAGGAAGTCCGAGTTGCCGTCGTGGTTGAAGTCGCCGGCGGCCATGTCCATCTGGTAGGAGTTGGCGTTGTTGCCGCTACCGACGGCGGCGTAGGTGAAGCTGTCGGCGCCGTCGTTGGTGAAGAGGTAGAAGGTGATCGGGTTCCCATTGGGGCTGCCCACGACGAAGTCGAGGTCGCCATCGTTATCGTAGTCGGCGATCGCCGCGCCGCGGATCGAGTTGTTGAGCTGCGCCACTTGGTGGTAGTTGGACCAGGTGCCGTCGCCGTTGCTCCTGGCGTAGTAGAGATTGGCCGCGTCATCGGTGGCGATGATGAAGGTGTCGGCCCAGTCGTCGAGCGTGGCGGCATCGCAGTCGTCGTCGAGGCCGTTGTGGAACACCTCCGGGGCGCCGGGGAAGACGTGGGGATCGGTGTCGTCGCAGTCGCCCACGGGCAGGGCGCAGGTGGTGATGCCATCGCCGTCGAGGTCAAAGCCGTCGTCGATCACGCCGTTGCAGTCGTCGTCGACGCGGTTGCACACCTCGGTTGCGCCGGGATGGACGGCCGGTTGCGCGTCGTTACAGTCACCGTCGCAGACCGAGTACGTGTCGCCGTCGTTGTCGTCGTTGACGCCCTCGTCGATGGTGGTGTTGCAGTTGTTGTCGACGCCGTCGCAGATCTCGGGCGCGCCGGGGTAGCTGGTGGGATCGCCATCGTCGCAGTCCGGCGTCGGCGCCGCACACGTGGTGAACCCGTCGCCGTCGCCGTCGAAGCCCTCGTCGACCGCGGCGTCGCAGTCGTTGTCCTGGTTGTCACACACCTCGGTGTTGCCGGGGTAGTTGGTGGGGTCGGTGTCGTCGCAGTCGCCGGCACACACGGTGACGCCGTCGCCGTCGCCGTCGAGCCCCTCGTCGATGGCGCCGTTGCAGTTGTTGTCCTTGCTGTCGCAGATCTCTGTCGCCCCGGGGTAGACCGCCGGGTTGTTGTCGTTGCAATCCGGGGTGGGCACCGCACAGGTGGTGAACCCGTCGCCGTCGAAGTCGTAGCCCTCGTCCACGGACCCGTCGCAGTCGTCGTCGACGCCGTTACATACCTCGGTGGCCCCCGGGTTGATCGCCGGGTTGGTCTCGTCGCAGTCGACGGTGTAGAGGTAGCCGTCCCCGTCCGCGTCCGGGTTGTCCGGGGTGGCCGGGTCGCAGTCGTCATCCACACCGTTGAGCGGCACCTCGGCGTGGCCGGGATTGATGTCCGGGTTGGTGTCGTCGCAGTCGACGTTGGACGGATAGCCGTCGCCGTCGCCATCCGGCGCGGTGACGGTCAGCCGCCAGAAGTGCAGGGTGTCGGCGCTCAGGGTGGAGTCATCCGCCACGGTGACCGTGACCACGTGCTCGCCCACGTCGGCCAGGGAGGCGGTGTAGGCGTAGGCGCTGGTGGCGGTGCCCACAGGATCGCCATCGAGGTCCCAGGCGTAGGTGATCGGGTCGCCGTCCGGATCGGTCGCGGTGACCGAGAAGGCCTGGGCGCCATCGAAGGCGATGGCGGCGTTGCCGGTCGGGGAGGCGGCGGTGATCTCCGGGGCGTCGTTGACGTTGTTCACCGTCAGCCGGGCATACGCCACGTCCTGAAAGCCGGTGGGGGCGGTGACCTGCACGCCGATGTAGCCGTCCATCTCGTGGTCGATCGTCACGTTCGGGATGCGGCCGGTGGCATCGTCGAAGGCGCCGTCCAGGTCGAGGTCCCAGGCGTAGGCCAGGGCGGTGTTGACGTAGTCGGGGTGGGTGGTGCCCGAGGCGTCGAGGGCGATCGGGCTGCCCTCATCCCCGCTGTACGGGCCGCCGGCATCGGCGGTGGGGAAGGGCAGACGCAGCTGGGCCGCCAGCGCCGCCTGCTCGGTGGCCATGTCGTCGGCAAACGCCGTCAGGGCCGACACCGCCGCCGCCTGGTCCGCCGCCATGGCGGCGGCGAGGTCGGAGAACTCCGTGGCGCTGGTCAGGCCGGAGAAGTCCCGGTCCAGGTAGTCGGCCACGCCGCCGGCGATGTCCTGCTCTGTCCAGCCCGCGGCCAGCAGCTTCACCCGCTCGGCGGCGGTCAGGCCGCTGGTGCTCACGCGCGTCTGGGTGCTGCGGTAGTCATCCAAGATGGCGACGAAATCGACCCCGGAGCCCTCCACGGCGGTCGCCACCGCGGCAAACGCGCTATTGATCCGCGGGATGGCGGCGGCGAGCTCTCGGGCGTACGCCTCGGCCTCCTGAGCCTGGCGCCACGCGTCCTCGCCGCGTCCGGCCTGCTCCGCCCCCTGGTAGCGCTCCATGGCGGTGAGCAGGGCCTGGCTCAGGGCCGTGCCCTGCGACGCCACCTCTCCGAAATCGAGCGCCTGCTGCTGCACCGGGTCGGCCACCGCGAGGTCGACCGACAGCCCGCCCTGCAGCATCGGCAACACCGTGTAGTTGGTATCCGGCGGGTCCGCGGCGATGCCGTTATAGTAGTACGCCTGATTGAGGATGGTGTTGAGGACGCCGTTCTCGATCCCGATCAAACCGGCCCAGGAGTCGTAGGTCGAGAAGTCACAGTACAGGGTGCCGGTGTCGAAGTTGATGTTGGTGCAGGCGAATAGCAGGAAGTCAGCCGGATCGGTGGCGATCGAGAACAGCGTCACGGCATTGAACTCGGCGAACAGCGCTGCATAGCCGGCGGCTGCCTGCAACGAACGGACCGCCTGGTCGGTGGCGGCCGCCTTGGTGGCCGCCAGGGAGGCGGCGAATGCCGCCCCGCTCAACGGATCGATGTCCGCGGGGATGTCGACCCAGATATCCTCGTAGTAGTCGACGCCCGCGTTGTACTTGCCGTCCTGGCACTCGTCCATGATCACTGCATAGTGGCCCGACGGGATGTTGCCGCCCGGCGCGGTGTTGCCTATCACCTCGTCGATGATCACGTACTGCAGGGTGTTGGGGCTGCCGGAGACGTCGGTCAGCGACGCCCCGTCGCCCACACCCGCGGGTACGATGTAGACGTCTGCGAAGGGGTAGATGAAGTCGTCGATACCTCCCACGCACCCGGTGTAGTAGCTAACCTGACCCGTCTCTGCGATGATCTGCTGGTTGGGTCCGAAGAAGTTGCTGTTCAGCCACACAAAGCCGGCGTGGCCAGAGACCGGCCACAGCACGACCGTCGCAGCCAGAAGCGAACCCGCCACCGCCCGCCATCCCTTTTGGGACCGGTGTTGCGCGTTCGTCGTCGTGGTGCTGCCGTTGTCATCGCGATGGGTCGTCGGATTGGTCGAGGTCGGATGATCGGCCATGGTCTTCCCCTGGATCGTTGGGTTGCGTGATGGTGACCGCCGGCCTCATGACGCTGCCGGCGTGGTTTCCTCTAGCGTTCGGCTGCGGGTGCCGGCGGCATCGGCCCGAGACGATCCACGGCATCGAAATCGATACCCTCGGGTAGCCGATCGGCATGGTTGTAGTAGAGGTCCCAGAAGGCCTCGGCGGTGAGCCACCCCTCATCCGGCAGGAAGATGCGGTGGCTCTCCAGGTCGACGATCATCGACGCGGGTTCCACGGCCGCGTCCGTCACCGGTTCGGCCGCCGGCGCAGCGCTCGGTGCCGGTGACGACGTCGATGCTCCGGGGGGCCATTGCTGGGCTCCCGCCGGGACCCGCTGGACACCGGGCGTTACCTCCTGGCTTGCGAGCGATGACCCGGATCCATCCGAGGACCCTCCGCCGCCGCAGGCGAGGAGGGAGAGAAGCGCCGTGATGAGCAACAGCCCTCGAAATCGCATGGTTGGCTCTCCTTGATCGGCGCCGCGGATGCCCCCGACACCGTGGATGACTTGTGTATGGCTCCCCGTCAAAAGGCTTGCGGGATTCGGCGAGTTAGATGCTCGGCATCCGCGACTCGCGTCGCCCTGTGTCGCGACTGCCTCGTTTCGGCCCTCGCAAGTAACGTGCCAGCCGCGAGGCGGGTCGATCGACGGCTAAGTTCGTGGAGGGTTGCCTCGACATCTTAATAAACAACAAGATATCGGGCTCGGCCTCCTGTGACCGACTGTCTCAAAAAGAGATCCAGGGCGCGGCTGGCGCGCAGGTCCCGTGGTCAATTTTGAGACACGGGGAGGTGGCTGTGGGTGCCAGGTCCGGGTGGCACGGCCGTGGCGCCGCACGCGGGATGCGTGCCGCGGCAGCGACCCACCAGCGTGCGCGATTGACCCTGCTTCGACACCACCGGTACACTAGGAGACCGGAGGGTCCGATCTTCTAGGCGAGGGGGCAGGGATGACGAAAGCGGATTTGATTGAGCTGATCTATGAGCGGATCGGTTTCTCCAAGAAGGAAGCCGCCCAGGCGGTCGAGACCGTCCTGGAGAGCATCAAGGGCAGTCTGGAGCAGGGCGAGGTCGTGAAGATCGTCGGGTTTGGGAACTTCGTCGTACGCCGCAAGCTGGCGCGGAAGGGACGCAACCCGAAGACCGGGGAGGAGGTCACCATCACACCGCGTCAGGTCGTGACCTTCAAGCCGAGCCAGGTATTGAAGAGCACGGTGATGGGAGGTGACGGAGCGGGTGAGTCCGACGAAGCGAACCTTGATTGACGGCCGTGTGAGCCGGGGAGGGGCGAACCGTGAGGCCAGAGGACATTCCCGACAAGTTCTTCTTCAAGATTGGTGAGGTCGCGAAGCTCACGGAGTTGCCGGCGCACGTGCTGCGCTACTGGGAGACCGAGTTCCCGACCCTGCAGCCGAAGAAGCACGGTAACGGGCAGCGACTCTACCGGCGCAAGGACATCGAACACATCCTGGAGATCCAGGACCTCCTCTATCAGCAGAAATTCACCATTGCCGGCGCGCGCGCGGAGCTCAAACGCCGGCGCTACAACAAGGCACTGGACGCGGAAGGGCGGGACCACTGGCAGCTACTCAATAATCTCAAGCGGGAAGTGAAGGACCTGCTTGAAATCTTGGGTTGAGGTCGATAGGTTCCCCGCCCGCACACGTTGCAACGGGGCGTAGCGCAGTCTGGTAGCGTACCTGAATGGGGTTCAGGTGGTC
>Ga0210124_1001432_pt1 | contig 10284 bp, 9 predicted proteins | sample Muzzi_PWC_D2_FD_185554 | JGI IMG/M metagenome (GOLD analysis project Ga0210124, IMG submission 185554) | Wetland microbial communities from San Francisco Bay, California, USA, that impact long-term carbon sequestration - Muzzi_PWC_D2 (SPAdes) | ecosystem: Environmental > Aquatic > Marine >...
ACGGCGTCTCCCGATCGGCCACCACGAATCGATTGCCCATCACTCCTCCCGGCTCAGGCGTCCCAAACCCGCGTTAGTCTATCCCGAAGGACACCAACCGGTCTCGAAAGTCCGACAGACTCCTAGGCGCCTGGCACGTACTTGAACGACACCTTCACCTTTGCGCGATAGGCGGCCACCTTGCCGTCCTCGAGCTGCATGTCCAGCTCGGAAACCTCCGCGATGCGCAGGTCTCTCAGGCTCTTCGCGGCGGTCGCCACGGCCGCGGAGGCCGCGGCCTCCCACGACTCCGTGCTCGTCCCCACCAGCTCGATCACCTTGTACACGCTTTCGGCCATTGGTCTCCTCCTTTTTCGTGGAATGGTCTTTTCCAGGTTCAGGACTGGTTCATCCAGTGTAGCTTAACGTTGTTGGTGGGCCGCGCACACGCCCGCACCTCCTGCGCACCTCGTCCGAGTCCTCGACGGGGGACCAAGGTAGGCGCCGGCTGGACCGGTGATCCGCGCCGATGGCGCGGCAGGTCCTGGGCTCCTGGCCGCCAAATTAATTCGGCTACCAGGGCCGGCGAGGATGGACGCGGCCTTGCGCGCGATCGCGATGATCCCCGGCGAGGGATGCGGGTTAACCCGCATTTCTCACCATGAATCTGCTGCGACCGTGCAACCGCCCGCATCTCGTGGCCGTGTCCTCGTCCGAGTCCTCGACAGGCCGCAAGCCTGCCTGCGGGCTCGGACTTGCGGGCCGGCCAGGATCTACGGCCGTTTGCACGCTCTCGCGACAATCCCTGGTGAGAAATGCGGGTTAACGCCTGACGTCGGCCGTGCGATAGTCGATTTTCTAGTAACCCGATAGCAGAGAGGCGGTTTGCCATGGCCAGCTACGTGCTCATCCGACACCAGGTCAGGGACTTCTCCGAGTGGAAGTCCGGGTACGACGCTCACCTCGCGAAGCGCGTCGAGGCAGGGCTCACGGAGAAGTACCTGCTTCGGGGCGCGGCTGACGCGAATGAGGTCATCGTCCTCTTCGAGGCACAGGACCTCGACCGCGCGAAGGCCTTCGCCGAGTCCGCGGATCTGCGGGAGACCATGCAGAAGGTCGGCGTCGTGGACAAACCGGACATCTACTTCCTCAACGGCTGAGGCCACCGCCTCCCGGTCGGCGAGATCGGCGATCCCGTGCGAGCGACCGTTGCCCGTTCGCACGCGCCGGTGGCCGGCGACGTTCCGTGTGTCGTGCGGGTGCGTCGTGTCGGATCGCGGCCAGGGGCTACGAACCGGCGGTCCGGATGTGCATGACCGGCGGAGAAGCCGTCGGGGCATCCGGCGGCGGCTGGCGGTCATAGCGTACCCGTGATTAGTGTCACGGGGCGGCCGCCGTGGGGCAGGGTGTGGGTCTGGGTGACGGGGAGACCCGTGGCGCGGGCAAGGGATGGCGAGCCGCACAGGAGGGCGTAGCGCCAGGCGGGGAACTGGGTGCGGAGGTGGGCGCCGAGTCGGCGGTGGAGGGTGCGGAGGTTGCCCGGCGCGATGCGGCGGCCGTAGGGGGCGTTGATCACCACCAGGCCCGGGCGGCCGTCCGGGCGCAGGTCGAAGAAGTCGCGCTGGTCGATGGGCAGGCAGTCGGCGACCCCGGCGCGGCGGGCGTTGTCGCGAGCGATACGCACCGCACCGGGGTCGTGGTCGGAGCCGGTGATGGGGGCGGCGAGAACGGTGCGCCGGGCGGCGGCTGCTTCATCGCGCAGGGACTCCCACGCGGGGCGGTCGAGGCTCGGCCACGCTTGGAAGGCGAAGGGCCGGTCCCAGGCCGGGGGGATGCCGAGGGCCCAGCGGGCCGCCTCGATGGCGAAGGTACCGGCGCCGCAGAAGGGGTCGATGAGCGGCGTGTCGGGACTCCAGCCGCACAGTTGGAGGACGGCGCAGGCGAGGGTCTCGCGCAGGGGCGCCTTGGCCGTGGCGAGGCGGTAGCCGCGGCGGTGGAGCAGCTCCCCGGAGGTGTCGAGGCTGATCGTGCACTGGTTGTTCACGAGGCGGACGAGGACTTGCTGCGGCGGTGAACCAGGCACCCCCTCCCCCTGTCCCCCTCCCACGCTGGGGAGGGGGAACTTGCTGCGGGGGTGCGGCGCCAGATCTGTGCTCCCAGGTTTCCTCCGACCGTCGGTGGCGAGGCATTTTGCCGAGCGGCGCGGGTTGAGCCTTCTCCCCCCTTGTGGGGGCGGGACTGGAAGAGGGGGCGGATTAGCGCCGTCGGCGAGGGGACTGCCCGTGCGGCTGGCGATCGCCTCGGTCACCGTCGCCTCGATGCGCTTGAGGATGTAGAGGCGCGAGGCGCGGCTCGATGTCTTCACCGCGACCGGCGTGCCCGCGGCAAGGTACGCCTCCCACGGTAGCGCGGCCGTGTGTTTGAGGAGGTCGGGGAAGGTCCGGGCGCGGAAGGTGGCGAGGCGCAGGAGGATGCGGGTGGCGATCCGTGATTCGAGGTTGGCGCGGTAGAGGCCGGCCAGGTCCGTGCGCAGGGCGACGCCGCCGCGCTCCGTGCCGGTCACCGTCAGGCCCAGGCCAACGAGCTCCTCCGCGACGATGGCCTCCAATCCCGGGGCACAGACGGCGTAGGCGTCGAGATCAGTCATCGCGGAGGCACGGCGTAACGAGTAGGAACTGCTTAACGCAAAGACGCAAAGACGGTAAGGCGCAAAGGTGGGCGGCAATCGGCCGACCCGATCGCGCATTCGCGCTCGTCGTCAAAGATTCGGGGTGTGCTCATCTCTGGATCCGACCACCGAGCCCGCTTTGCGACTTTGCGCCTTGGCGTCTTTGCGTTGGACGGTTTACGGGTCAATGCTGGCAGCGGGGGCAGTAGAAGGTGGAGCGGGCGCCGTGGAGGATGCGGCGGATGGGGGTGGCGCAGCGGCGGCACGGCTCGCCCTCGCGGCCATAGACGTGGAGGTCGAGCTGGTAGAGCCCGGCGCGGCCGTTGCCGTCCACGTAGTCGTTGAGCGACGTGCCGCCGGCCCGCAGGGAGTCCTCCAGGACCTCACGCACGGCCGCGACCAGTCGCGCCCAGCGTGGGGGTCGGATGCGGCCCGTGGCGGTGCTGGGGTGGATCGCGGCCACGTGTAGTGCTTCGCAGGCGTAGATGTTGCCGATCCCGACGACGATACGGCCGTCCATCAGGTAGTTCTTCACCGCCAGGCGCCGGCCGCGGGCCCGTTCCGCCAGGTAGGCCGCCGTGAAGCCGGAGGCCAAGGGATCTGGACCGAGGTGGCAGAAGAGGGGGTGGTGTGCGAGGGCGTCTGTGGGGCAGAGGGTCACCCGGCCGAAGCGGCGCGGGTCGTGGAAGCGCAGCTCGCGGCCGTCGTCGAGGCGGAGCTGGAGGTGATCGTGGGGATGCAGCGGTCGGTCGGCGGGTTCGATCACCAGGCGGCCGCTCATCCCCAGGTGGATGATCAGGGTGCGGCCGCCGGCGAGGTGGCAAAGGAGGTACTTGGCCCGTCGCCCCAGATCGACGATCTCCCGTCCCGCGCATGTCCGACGCAGGGCTGCGGGGTCGATCCGCTCCCGCAGCCGCGGCTCGCGCACGGTAAGGTCGACGATGCGCCGCCCCACCAGGTGGGGCTCCAGGGAGCGGCGAATGGTCTCGACCTCGGGGAGCTCGGGCATCTGTGGGGGTAGGCAGAAGGCGGTAGGTAGAGGGCAGTGGGTGCTGACCGGGTAGAGCGCATCCTCGCACGCACGCCCCCTGCGGGGGAGCATTGCGGCTGGAACGTTCGTCCTCGCCTCCGTAGTCTTCCGCCTCCTTCTGCCTACTGCCCTCCGCCTACTGCCTACTATCCCCATGGCCGACCTTCCCAAGATCTACGACCCGCACGGCATCGAGGCGTTGTGGTACCAGCGCTGGCTGACTTCCGGCCTGTTCCACGCCGAGGCCGGCACCGGCAAGACCGGGTACAGCATCGTCATCCCGCCGCCCAACGTCACCGGCTCCCTGCACATGGGCCACGCCCTGAACAACACCCTCCAGGACATCCTGATCCGGTGGCGGCGCATGGCCGGCGACGAGGCCCTGTGGATGCCGGGCATGGACCACGCCGGGATCGCCACCCAGAACGTGGTGGAGCGCCAGCTCAAGGCGGAGGACACGGATCGCCACGCCCTGGGCCGCGACGCCTTCATCAAGCGGGTGTGGCAATGGAAGGAGGAGAAGGGCGGCACGATCCTCGGCCAGCTCCAGCGCCTCGGCGCCTCCTGCGACTGGCAGCGCCAGCGCTTCACCATGGATGAGGGTCTGTCGAAGGCGGTGCGCGAGGTGTTCGTGCGCCTCTACCAGGAGGGGTTGATCTACAAGGCCAACTACCTGGTAAACTGGTGCCCGCGCTGCCACACGGCCCTCTCCGACCTGGAGGTGGAGCACGAGGAGGTCAAGGGCGGCCTTTACCACCTCCACTACCGGGTCGAGGACGGCAGCGGCTCGGTGGAGATTGCCACCACCCGGCCAGAGACCCTCCTGGGCGACACGGCGGTGGCGGTCCACCCGGACGATGAGCGCTACCACCACCTCCACGGCAAGCGGGTGGTCCTGCCGGTCCTGGGGCGCAAGCTGCCGGTGATCACCGACCCCTACGTCTCCATGGAGTTCGGCACCGGCGTGCTCAAGGTAACCCCGGGCCACGACCCGAACGACTTCCTCCTCGGGCGCAAGTACCAGCTCGAGGAGATCTCGATCTTCGACCGCGAGGCGCGGGTCAACGACAACGGCGGACCGTACGCGGGGCTCGACCGCTTCGCGGCGCGAGAGAAGTTGGTGGCCGACCTGCAGGCGAGCGGCGAGCTGTCCGCCATCGAGGACCACGTCCACCAGGTGGGCCATTGCTACCGCTGTCATACCATGGTGGAGCCGATGCTCTCGGACCAGTGGTTCGTGCGCATGGAGCCCCTGGCGACGCCGGCCCTCGCCGCGGTGCGCGACGGCCGCACCCGCTTCGTGCCCCAGCACTGGGAGAACACCTACTTCGACTGGCTGGAGAACATCCGCGACTGGTGCATCTCCCGGCAGATCTGGTGGGGCCACCGCATCCCCGCCTGGTACGACGGCGACGGCAACGTCTACGTCGCCCACACCGAGGAGGAGGCACGCGCCCAGGCGGCCGTGTGCCACGGCGGCCCGGTGGAGCTGACCCAGGACGGGGACGTCCTCGACACCTGGTTCTCGTCGGCCCTGTGGCCGTTTTCCACCCTCGGCTGGCCCGACCAGACGCCGGAGCTGGCCGCCTTCTACCCCACCTCCTGCCTGGTGACCGGCTTCGACATCATCTTCTTCTGGGTCGCCCGGATGATGATGATGGGCTTGAAGTTCATGGGCGAAGTGCCCTTCAGAGATGTGTATATCCACGCCCTGGTGCGCGACGAGCAGGGCCAGAAGATGTCCAAGTCCAAGGGCAACGTCATCGACCCCCTGGAGATGATCGAGGCGTACGGCACCGACGCCTTCCGCTTCGCCCTCACCGCCTTCGCGGCCCAGGGGCGAGACATCAAGCTCTCCCCTGCGCGCATCGAGGGTTATCGTAACTTCTGCAACAAGATCTGGAATGCGGCGCGGCTTTTGTTCATGAACCTGGAGAAGGCCCCGGCCGTGCAGGTCGCTCCCCTCGCCGACCTGGCCGCCCGGCCGGGGCTCGAGCTGGCGGACCGGTGGATCCTGTCCCGCGCCGCCACCACCGTGGGGCAGGTGGAGCGGGCCCTGGTCGAGTACCGGTTCAACGATGTGGCCTCGGCCCTCTACCAGTTCTTCTGGGGGACCTTCTGCGACTGGTATCTGGAGCTGATCAAACCCCGGGTCTACGAGGGGGACGAGGCGGCGCGGGAGGCGGCCCTGACCGTGGCGGTGTCGGTGCTGGAGACCACCCTGCGTCTGCTCCACCCCATCATGCCGTTCATCACCGAGGAGATTCGCTCACGCCTGCCGGGGGTGGAAGGGAGCATCGTGACCGCCCCGTGGCCGGCGGGTCTGGACGCCCTGCGCGACGCCGAGCTGGAGGCGGAGATGGAGGAGGTCTTCGCGGTGATCAGCGCGGTGCGCGGCGTGCGCGCCGAGATGGGGCTCTCGCCGGCCCAGGAGCTGGCGGCGCAGGTACGCACCACCGACACCGGGGCGGCTGCCCACCTCCTCGACCACGCCACCCTGATCCACGCCCTGGGCAAGGTCTCGCGACTCACCGCCGCCCCGGACACGGTGCGCCCCCCCGCCTCCGCCACCGCCATGGCTGGGGCCCACGAGGTCTTCATCCCCCTGACCGGGATCGTCGACCTGGCAGCCGAGCGGGAGCGCCTCGCCAAGCGCATCGCCAAGGTGGAGAAGGAGGTCGCGGTGTTCGCCAAGAAGCTCGCCAACCCGAGCTTCGCCGACAAGGCCCCTGCCGAGGTGGTGGCGGAGGCGCGGGCCAAGCTCGCCGACTTCGAGGCCCAGCGCGACAAGCTCGCCGCGAGCCTCGCTGCGCTCGGCGAATAGCTTTCAGCGGTCAGCTATCAGCTTTCAGCTCTCCCCCTCCCTTCGGGTAGGGGGGCATGGGGACGTGGCGCGGCGTTGGAGACGTTCTGCGTGCCGGACGGAGCCCGGCCTATATCTGACTGGGCTGGGTCTCCGCTGATCTTGCGGTAGGGGCACGGCATGCCGTGCCCCTACGGTGTGGTGCCGACGGCAGGGCGGTCTTGCCGACGCTGGGCGTGGTGCCGAGCGCCGCCACCCCATCCCTCCCCCGCAGGGGGAGGGAGCTGATCGCTGACCGCTGACAGCTACCTGCTACATCCCGAACTGCTTCATCTGGGCGGCGTTGGCCTGGTCCTGGGCGAGGCCGGCGAGGCGCTTGGCCTCGGCGATGTTCCCCTTCGCATACGCCTGGCGGGCCTCACAGACGTACTTGCGGCCCGACTCGACCTCCATGGCGGACTTGTGATCCATGTCCATCACCGCGATCCCCGTGAGGTTGGCATCGAGTCCGTCGAGGTCCTCTACCACGGAGTGGGCGCAGGCGCTGAGGCCGATGAAGGCCGCGACAAGGGCGATGGCGACGTACCTGGGCATGATGATTCCTCCCTCTGGATTGTGGGTGGTGGTCCTCCGCCAACCACGCTACCGCCATCCCCCGTGCCCGATCCAGAAGAAATCTGGGTAATGAGGTCAGTCTGTCGAATCGCATCGCTCGCGGCCAATGGCAAGCGGTGGAGCGGCCAACTCCAGTCGTTGGTGGAGGGTGCCGATGAAGGGCTATCGGATGACCCTGATCGCATCTGCGGTCTCGATGGACAACCTTGAAACGGTGATCCCGTTATGACTAGGACGGCCGTGGCATCGACGCCGACACGCCTGCCAGAGAATGGCAGCGACGCCCGTACGACCATCCTACTCGCCGCATGCCTCTCGCATCGGTTGAACAACGTGCTGTCCGGGATCGTCGGTACCCTCGATCTGGACGAGGAGGGCGAGCCTCTATCGGGTGCTGAGGCATTGACCGCCCTGGTGCGCCAGTCCACCCACGAGGCGGAGTCCCTCGCCCGGAGTCTGGCAGCGATCCTCCAGGATCAGCGCTCCGGACCGGAACGATTGGCGCTGGAGCGGTGCCTTCCGGAAGTCTTCCACCTGCTGGAGATGGGGGCCGGACAGGGCTGCCGGTACGAGATCCGGGCGGATGCCGGTCCTCTGGAGGTGGAGGTGGAGCGGGACATGTTGGCGCGCCTATGCCTCCTCCTTGGGCAGGCGGCCATGGCTCAGGTGGCGGACGGCGAAGCGGTGCAGGTGCGGGTGGAGCGCGTCGACCGTCCCGATGGACCAATTGCTCGTCTCACCATCGGCCCGATCCAGTTGTACGGCGGCGACGAGAAGATCGACCTCGCCGCGCCATTCCTGCAGGAGGCGGTCACGGCCGCTCGTTGTCTCGCCACCCGGCCCGAGGGCCACCGCGAGGGTACGGTGTCCTTCGAGCTCAACCTGGCGAAGCCGATCATAAAGGTGCCTGCCGCGCAAACGACGGCGAACATCGCGGGGGTCCGGGTGCTGTTCGTGGACGATGAGAAGGTGGTGCGCCAGGTGGTTTCCTCGGCCCTGCGCCGGCTCCGCGCCGAGGGCACGGTGGTGGACTCACCGCGCGAGGCGTTGCGTCTGGTCGCGGAGGATGCGCGTCGCTACGACATCGCGATCACGGACTTCATCATGCCGGAGATGACCGGCTGCGAGCTGTTTCACGCGATCAAGAGGCTCGCCCCTGAGCTGCCGGTCCTGATTACCAGCGGCTATGCCGAGGACAAGACGATCCGGGAGTGTCTGGAAAAGGGGGCCAGCGGCTTCCTCCCCAAGCCATTTACCCTCCCGGTGCTGGCCGCGGCGATCCGCCAGGTGTTTGCTCCCGGCGAAGGTTGAGGCATGGCCCTGCTGCATCCCCTGTTCACGGCCCTCGGATTGGCGCGCTGCGCCGAGCCGCCGCGCGCGGCATCGTTGGCGCTGCTGCTGGGGATAATCTGTCTGTTGGTGGCGTTGTAGGTCAGCCGCGCTCACCGGGCGCGCGGCGGCGCGGCCAACAGGTGAGCCCGGATGGCGTGCAAGAAGGCGTCGCTATTGGGTTGCGCCGCCATGGCGACCACCCGCAGACCGTGAGCGGTACAGGCATCGCGGGTCACCGGGCCGATCACCGCCGCCGGCCAGCCACGTGCCGCCTCCGCCAGGCCGGCCTCGACCATGCGGTCGAGGAAGTGGTCGGCGCACGCCCCCGAGGTGAACGTGACCAGGTCGATCGTGCGGCCGGACAACGCGGCCCGCGTCGCCTCCGGCGTGTGTTCCACGGCGACCGCACGGTAGGCGGTTACCAGGTCGACCACGGCGCCGGCCGCCTGTAGGCCGTCGACCAGGACCTCCCGTCCCTGCTCGGCGCGTGGGAAGAGGAAGCGGAGGCCGGCCACCGGCTCGTTGGCGGTCAGGGTCGCCAGGAGCCCCTCGGCGTGGGCCGCTTGCGGCTGGTGGTCGACCGGCCAGCCGCGTCGCCGCACCGCGTTGGCCGTCTGCTCCCCCACCACGGCCACCCGCGGCCCCGGTGCGGGCCACGCGGCGATGCGCTCGGCCACGGCCTGGACGCCGTTGGCCGAGGTGAAGAGGACGACGTCGTACACGGCGAGGCCGGTGCAGGCGGCATCCAGCGGGGCGGGATCGGCCGGCGGGCGGATCTCCATCACCGGATAGGGGATGACCTCGGCGCCGAGGGCCGTGAGGCCATCCACCAGGGCCTTGGCCTTGGGCCCCGGCCGGGTCACCACCACCGTGAAGCGGGGGCCGGCACCGGGGCGTGAGGCGGGAGCGGGCATGGAGCGCTGGCGCGATCGTGCCGGGTTACTCGCCCGGCTGGTAAAACTCCGCGAGGATCGCCTCCGCGCCGTTCGCCAGGAGGTCATCCGCCACCTCCCGTCCGAGGATCTCCGCCTGGTCGCGCGGCCCCTCCTCGCAGGAGGTGACACATCGTTGACCCGTCACGTCCGCCACCAGGCCGCGCAGGGTGATGCGATCACCGTCGAGAGTGGCGTGGGCCGCGATCGGCACCTGGCAGCCGCCCTCCAGTCGCGCGAGCAGGGCACGCTCCGCGGCCACGGCGTCCGCGGTGTCGGGATGGTTGAGGAAGGCGATGCGCGCGCGCGCGGCGGCGTCGTCGAGACGGCACTCGATCCCGAGTGCCCCCTGGCCGATCGCCGGCACCATCTCCTCGATGGGAATGGGATGGGCGATGTCCTGTCCCCAGCCGAGCCGCCGCAGGCCGGCGTTGGCGAGGAGGATCGCCTCGAACTCCCCGTCATCGAGCTTGCGCAGGCGGGTGTCGAGATTGCCGCGCAGCGGCACGATCACCAGGTCCGGCCGCTCCCGGAGGAGCTGGGCCTGGCGGCGCAGGCTGGCGGTCCCGACCCGCGCGCCCTGGGAGAGCTCGGCGACCGCGTGGGCGGTGTGCGACAGGAGGGCGTCGCGCGGGTCCTCCCGCTCGGTGGTGGCCACCAGACCTAGGCCGTCGGGGAACAGGGTCGGGACGTCCTTCATCGAGTGGACGGCCAGGTCGACGCGGCCATCCAGCAGGGCCTCCTCGATCTCCTTGACGAACAGCCCCTTGCCGCCGACCTGGGCGAGGGGCACATCGGTGATCTTGTCGCCGGTGGTCTTGATGATCTGCAGATCCACGGCCAGGCCCGGGTGCGCCGATTCCAGCTCGGACTTGACCCAGTTCGCCTGCCAGAGGGCGAGCTTCGATCCGCGGGTGCCGATGGT
>Ga0210124_1001435_pt1 | contig 10262 bp, 11 predicted proteins | sample Muzzi_PWC_D2_FD_185554 | JGI IMG/M metagenome (GOLD analysis project Ga0210124, IMG submission 185554) | Wetland microbial communities from San Francisco Bay, California, USA, that impact long-term carbon sequestration - Muzzi_PWC_D2 (SPAdes) | ecosystem: Environmental > Aquatic > Marine >...
TAGCATTCCAAAAGAGGGTGTGATCAAGATATTCACGGCGAATAGTTCCGATAAGTCGTTCAATGAAGGGGTGCGATATAGGCATATACGGAACGGCCTTGATCTCATCTACACTAAGAACTCTCAGGTTCGCTTGCCATTGGTGATATAGGAATAGTGGGTCGTTGTCAGTGCTGAGATATTTCGGCGCACACCTGGTTGAGATGACGGTGTTGAACATCCGACAGAGGGCGACACCATCGACATCCCCTGCATGTTCACCAAAGCCAATGATGCGCCGCGTGAATTGATCCATGACCACGAGCACCCAGTGGGTGTTGAGTAAAATGGACTCGCAACGAAAGAGATCAATACTCCAGAGGCTGTCCTTCGCGTGCCCGATGAAGGTCAGCCATGGCGGTCCGTTGTCATCAGGCATTGGGCGATAGTGTTTGGCGAGGACACGCCGGACCAGGTCTTTGTTAATATCCATAGCAAATGCTTTATTGATTTGTTGGGCGATTCTAAGATAACCAAAGCGTGGATTGCGCTGCTTTAGTTCAATAATCGCCTGAATGAGTTCGGGTGATGGACCCTTGGGGCCAGGCTTGCCTTTTTAGCATGATGAGTACAGTAGCCGGTACTTGCGATTTATTAGGAGGTCATGGAATTTCAATAGTGTCGATGGCCGAAGAATCACGGCAGCCCGCTGGATACGGCGTGGGTCGAGAAACAGCGACCAGAAGCCGAACAGAAACCGATCGAGTGTTGAGAGATTAGGCGCGCGTCGCCGCGAACGGTTGATGACCAGGCGTTGCTGCTTCATGAGCAGGCTGTCAGCGACAACAGCCCTCGCGCCACCAGTTCCCATGAGTTTGGCGATGGAGGTCAATAGATGGATGAGTAGTATCAGCAGATCCTTCATGGCAGAGCAGGGTAGGGAAGGTAGCTTTCAGGAACAAGTCTGTCTAAGTTGTCGTTTTCAGGTGATAATTACCAATTCGCCTAGGACAGGTGAATCATGTCATTTAGGGAAATAATTGCCGAGCATTAAGGAGCAATCATGAGAACATCGCGACTATCTGGACTCCGGTCTTTGGCGATATGCGCTAGGGTGGCAGCACATGGTTCGCGTGCTTCGAATATTGCGTTTCCATTCCACCGCGCGATGAATGCCGCCGAAAATATCGATAGTCCTTGATGGTCAGGTCTTCAAACCATCTCATGCACATCGCCCCTGCCATGCCGTCACTGCTTCAGCCGATAGCCGGTCTTGAACATCCAGCCGACCACGGCCAGACAGAGTGACAGAAACAACAGGATCATGGCCAGGCTCAGGCCCACGCTCACGTCGGCGACCTCGAAAAAGCTCCAGCGAAACCCGCTGATCAGGTACACCACCGGGTTGAACAGGGTGAGGGTCTGCCAGGTCTTGGGCAGCATGTCGACTGAATAGAAGGTGCCGCCCAGGAACACCAGCGGTGTTACCACCAGCAGCGGGATGAGCTGCAGCTTTTCAAAATCGGTGGCCCACAGGCCAATGATGAAGCCGAACAGGCTGAAGGAAAAACAGGTCAGTACCAGAAAGGCCAGCATCCACACCGGATGGGCGATCTTGATGGTCACGAAGAAACTGGCCGTCACCAGGATGATCACCCCGATGATGAACGACTTGGTCGCCGCCGCGCCTACGTAACCGATCAGGATCTCTACAAAGGAAATCGGCGCCGACAGGATTTCATAAATGGCGCCGGTGAACTTGGGAAAGAATATCCCGAATGAGGCATTGGCGATGCTCTGGGTCAGGATCGCCAGCATCATCAGGCCGGGCACGATAAAGGCGCCGTATTCCACCCCCTCCACGGACTGGATACGCCCGCCGATGGCCGAGCCAAACACCACGAAATAGAGCACCGTGGTCAGCACCGGCGAGGCGAAACTCTGCGCCACTGTCTCGAAGGCGCGGCGCATTTCGGCCTGATAGATGACCCAGATCGCATAGCGATTCATGCCGGGCGCCTCACCAGATTGACAAAGATTTCCTCCAGCGAGGTCTGGGTGGTCTGCACGTCCCGGATTACCAGACCGGTCGCTTGAATCGCCTGCAACAGCTCGTGAATGCCGGTGTGGTTGTGCGGATCGTAGGTGTAGACCAATTTATCTCCCGCCTCCGCCAGCTCCAGCGACCAGCGTGCCAACACCTCGGGTAGCGCTGTGATCGGCGACTCCAGCTCGACCATCAACTGGCGCTTGCCCAGCTTGTGCATCAGGTCCTGCTTGTCATCCACCAGCAAGAGTTCGCCGTGGTTGATCACCCCCACCCGGTCGGCAATGGCCTCGGCCTCTTCGATATAGTGGGTGGTGAGAATGATGGTCACCCCCGAGGTACGCAAACGCCGCACCAGCGCCCACATATCCTTGCGCAGCTCCACATCCACCCCGGCGGTCGGCTCGTCCAGGAATAGCACCACCGGCTCATGGGCGAGCGCCTTGCCGATCAGCACCCGCCGCTTCATGCCGCCCGACAGTGTCATCAGCATGTTGAGCTTCTTGTCCCACAGCGACAGGTCCTTGAGCAGCTGCTCCAGGTAGGCCGCGTCCGGCTGCTTGCCGAACAGACCGCGACTGAAACACAGCGTGTGCCATACTTTCTCGAAGGCACCGAGGGTGAGCTCCTGTGGCACCAGACCGATGCGGCGGCGCGTCTCGCGGTACTGCGCCACGTTGTCGAAACCCGCCACCGTCACCGAACCGGCACTGGCATTCACGATGCCGCAGATGATCGAGATCAGTGTGGTCTTGCCCGCCCCATTGGGACCGAGCAGCGCCAGGATCTCGCCCGGTTGAATGTCCAGGTTCACATGCTTCAGCGCCTGAAAGCCGCCGGCGTAGGTCTTGGACAGATTGGTGACGGAAACGATGGGTTGCATGTGAGTGTTTATCTGCGATGCATTAATGCTCAATGAATATTATATAAAACAATTAATTAAATATATTTACGAAAGCAGGACCCTGGTGCATCTTCAACCCAGCGTGACCATTTTGCTCCCCAATTCATTCCTCAAGGCCAGAATGGATTTTAACGTCCTTTGACCTCTCGCTCGGTCGATTCAATCACGGCGGTTGGTGGTAAGAAAAGGACATTGCCCAGTGAACCAGATCACTCGAGACACGGACCCGGGTTAATGCATCGTAGTAAATTCCCCTGTGCCGCTCCAGGATATCCGAGAAATAGAGTGACGGCATGCTTAATACAACAACACACTCGTGCTCGGGCTGCTGCACCGACACAGCCTACTGTTTCGGAAAAAGCAGGGGCAGGGCAGCTATGCCGGTGCCCGCTGGGATACGGCCCGTGACGTGCGTGGCTGGATCGGGGGACTGCCATCCATCGCGAGCATGCAGGTGCGCTACGGGATTTTTCTACCGTGTGGCAGCCGGACGGCGCGGCTGGCCGAGTGCGTATTGCCGCGCTGGTTGCCCGCTGGCAGTTTCCTCGCTATCGCGCTGTACAAAGGAGAGCACCGCGACAATTAACCGCCTGGCGGTGGAGCATGCGTGGAACGGTTACGGCTTTCGAAAGGCAGGTGCCGGTTTGCAGGTCGGTGTTACCGGGGCGTCAAGTGTGGCTATCGTCGGACGCGTACATCAGGCACGAACGCTGGACCGGTGGGCAGGGAATGTTGCCATACGAGCAAAAGACGCAACAGTCGCCGGGCCTGGGTTTGAGCAGTGCACTGCAGGCCGGATACCCAGGCGCGCCAATCACACAGAAGCCCGCCTCGTGCGGGCTACTGACGCCGCCCTTGTTCGTGAATTTGCCCTGAAGATTGATGACAACAACCGCAGGCTTTGGCCATACCGCTACAGATTGTTAGCGGCCTCCTGCAGTGACAGCATCAGCGTCATCGGATCGAGCGGGGATTCGATAAAGCCATGGTAGGTGTAGAATCGCTTCGCCTCATCAGAAATGGCGTGGACCAGCAGCGCTTTCAAACCGGCGTGCCGGGACACCGTGAGCGTCCGCAGCACGGCATCTTTCAGTAAAGCGCGGCCCACGCCGGTGCCTTTCCATGCCTGATCTACCGCCAGGCGGGCGAGCACCATGACTGGTATCGGATCCGGCATGTTGCGGCGCAGCTTGCCCGGTGCTTCATGGTGGCCGACACTGCCGGTTGCCAGGGCATAGTAGCCGATCACTTGCTTGCCGTGGCAAACGACGAAGGTGCGGGAGGCATCGGCACCCTCATTCTTGAGAGCGCGCCGTTTCAGCCATTCATCCAGTACCGGCGTGCTGCAGGAAAAGGGTTCGGTCAGGTGAGAGGTGGAGATCGGCTCGGGCGCGGTTATTTTTCCCATGGTGCCCTGGTTTTCAACAGACGGCGCAGGGCAGGGTTGTCTTTGACCGGTGCCTCGATCGATGCCTCGAAGGCCCGCAGGGTGGATTCGTCCACCATGAAGAGCCGCTGGTCGAGCAGTACGTTTTCCGCTGCCCTGCACGCGGCTTCCAGCATGAAGTCCGAGCGGTTCTTGTTGCTCATTGCGGCGGCCTTGTCGATCAGATTACGCTGCGAAGAGCGGGCGCGCAGGTTGATCGGTACCGCGCGGTTCTGGGTCTCTGCCATGGGGATCACCTTGACATGTATATGCGTTGACTATACAAATATGTATATCGATTGTCTATACATTTTCTGAAGCAGATAACGGAAACGGGGGCTCAGGGTTGGCGGTTGATTGTGCTGGATTTGTGCTAATTTGAAAGCACAGTGAACGCTAAGTGATTGATAAGTCAACTACGGTATCGGAAGGGTAAGCGCCGTAAGTGACTGTTAAATAGAATAATATTACCCGCTGTTTCGGGCTGCGAACCAGGCGGTCGGGCGTTCGAATCTCTCCGGGCGCGCCAAACACACAGCAGCCCGCCTTGCGCGGGCTGCTGTGTGTTTATTGTCAGGAATGGTATTCGAACGCCCGACAATCAGAACGGCAGAGTTCGACAAAACGGCAGGATTGCCGTTTTGGACGCCGGCTATGCCGGCGCCCGCAGGGCGAGGGGCCATGGATGGCCCCGCGTCAATCTCTCCGGGCGCGCCAAACACACAGCAGCCCGCCTTGCGCGGGCTGCTGTGTGTTTATTGTCAGGAATGGTATTCGAACGCCCGACAATCAGAACGGCAGAGTTCGACAAAACGGCAGGATTGCCGTTTTGGACGCCGGCTATGCCGGCGCCCGCAGGGCGAGGGGCCATGGATGGCCCCGCGTCAATCTCTCCGGGCGCGCCAAACACACAGCAGCCCGCCTTGCGCAGGCTGCTGTGTGTTTATTGTCAGGAATGGAATTCGAACGCCCGACAATCAGAACGGCAGAGTTCGACAAAACGGCAGGATTGCCGTTTTGGACGCCGGCTATGCCGGCGCCCGCAGGGCGAGGGGCCATGGATGGCTCCGCGTCAATCTCTCCGGGCGCGCCAATCAAATAAAGGCTTGCACGCAGGTGTTAGCCTTTCGCATTGCTAGCGTAGAGAACTCGTAGGATTGTGCTCCACAATCCCTAGTGGTTTCTCAATGCGGGTAGCCGCGTCGGCCAAGTGCGCCGGCGCAAGATGGGCATAGCGCAATACCATCCCAGTGGCCACGCAGACCTCGTAGACTCCCGGGCTCATATTGACCGATGCCGGTTTGCTCGCGACTGCCTCTCGAAGCGCCGCTCATCACATCATGGTCGAACGACGCGCGTAATCTATATCTTTATACCTGCGGCGACCATCTTGCGGCGCACAAATGCAATCTGCGTTTTCAGCGGCAGGTTCTTGGGGCACACGTCGTGGCAGCCCAGCAGGGACATACAGCCGAACACCCCGTCGTCATCGCCAATCAGCTCGTAGTAATCCGTATCGCTGCGCTCGTCACGCGGATCCAGGCGAAACCGCGCGATCCTGTTGAGACCGGCGGCGCCGACGAAGTTCTCGCGCATCTGCACCGTGCCGCAGGCGCCGATGCAGCAGCCACACTCGATACAGCGGTCCAGAAGGTAGATTTCCTCCGCCAGTTCGGGATCCATGCGTTTCTCGATGCGGTCCAGATCTGTTTCCTGCTGCTGCGTGTGCACCCAGGTCTGCAGACGCTCGCTCATGGCTCGCATCCATTTGCCGGTATTTACCGACAAGTCGCCGATCAGCTCGAACACGGGCAGCGGCGCGAGCATGATCTCCGCCTGCATGTCCCTGGTCAGGGTGCGGCAGGCCAGGCCCGGTCTGCCGTTGATCACCATGGCGCAGCTGCCGCAGATGCCGGCGCGGCAAACAAAATCAAACTGCAGCGACGGGTCCTGTTTTTCCCTGATCTCGTTGAGGGCGATGAACAGGGTCATGCCCGTGGCCTCTTCCAGCTCGTAGGTCTGCAATCGCGGCTCGCTGCCCCGTTCATGCGGGTTGTAGCGCAAAACGGTGATCCTGAGGCTGCGGTTTGGGCCGGCGCTGTTTTGGGGATTCACTCAAACTCCCTGTCGATGCGTTCGTTACGGCCGCGGTAGCGTACCGGCATCAGCTGCTCGTACGGCATCAGTGCCTGTTGCACAGCGAAGCGGTCACCGCCTTCGCGACCGATGCGTTCGCGGATGTCTGTCACTTCCTGCTCCCGTGCCGGTGTGTGCGGGTGGTCGACGTAGTCTCTGGCGCCGTAGCCGCGCCAGCCGGGGGGAAGCTCCATTTTCCTGACGTCGAGTGCTTCGTAGGTGAGGGTAGGAAGGGTGTCATCGTCGTGCCCCCAGGTGGCAAGCGAACGTTTCAGCCAGGCCGCGTCGTCACGGCGTGGGTAATCATCGCGGTAGTGCGCTCCACGGCTTTCGGTGCGCTGCAGGGCACCGTAGGCAACGGTCAGCGCCAGCTTGAGCATCTTCTGCGTCCGGTACGCCGTCACGAGCTCCGGGTTTGCCCCCGACGCCTTGTAATGCACGGCGATACTGCGACTCCGCGCAAGCAGTTCCTGCAGTTCCTCCACCGCAGCCCGTAGATTTTCGCCGCGGCGGAAAATGCCGACTTTTCCGCTCATGAGATCCTGCATTCGCGCCTTGAGAAGGGTAGCGTCTTCGCTGCCGTTACCCGTGAGCATTGCATCCAGTCTGGCGCGTTCCTGGTCGAGGAAGTCGCGCACCACGCCCAGCGGCACGCCGATATCGTTTGCGTCGTTATCGCAGAAGTCGGCGACATATTCACCGACAATCATGCCGGCCACGACCGTTTCAGCCACCGAGTTGCCACCCAGCCGGTTGAAGCCGTGCAGATCCCAGCAGGCGGCTTCGCCGGCGGCGAACAACCCCCTCAGCGTGGGGCTTCCGCCGCTGGGCGTGGTGCGCACGCCTCCCATGGTGTAGTGCTGCGCCGGGCGCACCGGAATCCATTCGCTGACCGGGTCGATGCCGAGGAAATAGTGACAGATTTCGTAGACCTCCCGCAGGTTCTGCTTGATGTGCCGTTCGCCCAGGAGCGTGATGTCGAGCCAGAGGTGATCGCCGAAACGGGTTTTGACGCCTTTGCCCGCGGCGATGTGCGCTTCCATGCAGCGCGACACCACGTCACGCGAGGCAAGCTCTTTCTTGTCCGGCTCATAGTCTGGCATGAAACGATGGCCGTCACCGTCCCTGAGCAGCCCGCCGTCGCCGCGGCAGCCTTCCGTGACCAGAATCCCGGCCGGGAAGATGGCGGTGGGATGAAACTGCACCGCCTCCATGTTGCCCAGCGCCGCCACCCCCGTTTCCAGCGCGATGGCGTGGCCCAGGCCCTCGCAGATCACGGCATTGGTGGTGGCGCGGTAAAGGCGCCCCGCACCGCCGGTGGCGATAACTGTGGCCTTGGCGACGTGCGCGCAGAGTTCGCCGCTGATCAGGTCACGGACCACCGCACCATAGCAGCGGCCGGCATCATGAATCAGCGCCAACGCCTCGGCGCGTTCGTGCACAGGAATCCCTTCTGCGATGGCTCGGTCCGCAACCGCCGTGAGCATGGCGTGCCCCGTGCCATCGGAAACGTAGCAGGTGCGCCACAATTTGGTACCGCCGAACTGGCGCTGGGCGATCAACCCGTGGGCAGTGTCGCGTTCTGTGATAGCGACCTTCTTGCCGTTGATAACTACCTCGCGAATGCCCTTGGCGACCCGGCTCCAGGGTACGCCCCAGGCGGCGAGCTCGCGTGCCGCTTTGGGCGCCGTGTTGACGAACATGCGTACAACTTCCTGGTCGGCACCCCAGTCCGAACCCCGCACCGTATCCGCGAAGTGCACATCCTCGTTGTCGCCCAGGCCCTTGATAACGTTGGCGAGGCTGGCCTGCATGCCGCCCTGGGCGGCCTTGGAGTGCGAGCGCTTGGCCGGCACCAGCGCCAGCACGCGCGCATCATGGCCGCGCCGCCTCGCCGCTACGGCGACGCGAAGGCCCGCGAGGCCGCCCCCGATCACCAGCACGTCGGTGTAGTGTATCTTCATCACCCGCCCCGCTTAGTGCCGTCTTCGGCCCATTCCGGTGTATAGCGAACGCCCGGATCATCGCGATGTTCCCAGCCGATTTTGAAATAGGCTGCGAGCGTGAGCACACCCAGCAGCAGGAAGAACACCGATAACCCTGTTTTTGCCATCGCCAGCCGCTTGCGGCTGGCGTCCGGATCCTTGCCTTCGAACCAGCCCCACTTCATCGCCAGGCGGTACAGTCCGATGCCGCCGTGCAGTTCGACGCAGACCAGGAGTACCAGGTACAGCGGCCACCAGGAGTGGAAGACCCGCGCCCCGGACGCGTAGGGACCGATGTCACCCGGGTTGGTGAGCATCTGATAGAGGTGTGCCGAGGCAAGAAAAAACATCAGAAAGCCGGTTACGCACTGAATCCACCACAAGGTCGTATCGCGGTGCTGAAGCATGGCCATATGGCTGGAGAAGGCGCGATACTGGCGATAGCTGGCTGGAAATTTACGCATGGCCAGGAAGGCGTGCGCGATGAACAGGGCCAGGACGGTGCCGACCGCTCCCGAGACCAGACCAGGATAAGAGGTGCCGAATACGAAGTAGCCCTCGAACATCCTGGTAACCGTCCACATCGCGTCCTCGCTGATCAATATGGATGCCACGAAGACCATGTGGGCCCACATAAACAGCGCCAGCAACAGTCCTGTCACGCTTTGCCAGAGATCCATGCGGGCCGGCCAGGCGCTCTTACGGTGCCTGTCGGCGGGGCCGGCTCCGGCGGCGATTTCAATACTGTTGCCCATATAGCTCTTCCTCCCTTCCAGACAACGCGGGGAGCACCGCGCGGCGCAGAGTCGGTCATCAATATCTCACCCGATTGTACCCGGAAGACTCTGATTTGGTGTAATTCAGTTTCTGGAACGGACCGGTCAGCCGGACAAAAAGCCCCTCCGAAGAGGGGCGTTGTCGTAGCGAGGCTAATGCCGCCTTACCTGCCGGCAATATCTTCCAGCTGCCTGACCTTGATGATCTGCCCGTTCAGCGCCACCTCCCTGGCCGACTTGCCGTAGGCCACCGACAGCAGCGTGCAGTAGAACACCCCCGGCATTCTGCAGACCCTGCCGCCGACTGGCAGCCTGGAAGAATCCAGTGCCCGGGTGGCGAAAGTCGCCGGTTTCTCGCTGCATACCGGGGTGGCTGTCGCCCGTCACGAGCGGCGCGAGCTGGAGCGGCTGGCGGCGCTGGTGCCGCGGCCGCGGGTGACAAATTCGCCGGGAGCGAATTTGAACAGCCGAAGGCTGGCCCCGAAGGGGCGAGGGCAGGAAGCCCGAGTAATCTGACGCGCTGCCATGGGGTGTTTGCGCCGAACAGCCCGCACCGGGCCCTGGTGACGAAGGCGGGTCGGGGCAGGGGCGCCAGACGCGGGGCGTCGGATGAGGTAGAGGAGGACAGGCCGGCTGCCTGCCGGGCGGCCATGAGCTGCACCCGAAGTGCATAAAGGCGCAGCGTCTCAAGCGCGTGTTCCGGATGCCCCAGGGCACCCTCTCTTGATGCTACGTATCAATTCACCTTGTCGATGTCGAGACCTGTCAGGCCTGCGGCGGGACGGTACGGATCATCGCCAGCATCGAGGACTCGGCGGTTACGGGTAAGATCCTGGCGCATCTGGATCAAGCGGAGCAGGTCCGTGAAGGTTTGCGGCTACCGCGACGTCCCCCCCAATTTGAGTAGCACGATGATTTAGAGTCCAATCCCATAACCAGAAGGAGATTGGACATGAAGAAGCGGTATTCAGACGAGCAGATCATTGGGTTCCTGCGCGAGGCAGACGCC
>Ga0210124_1001442_pt1 | contig 10230 bp, 8 predicted proteins | sample Muzzi_PWC_D2_FD_185554 | JGI IMG/M metagenome (GOLD analysis project Ga0210124, IMG submission 185554) | Wetland microbial communities from San Francisco Bay, California, USA, that impact long-term carbon sequestration - Muzzi_PWC_D2 (SPAdes) | ecosystem: Environmental > Aquatic > Marine >...
TCGCCGGCGCGATGATGTCCTGATCCTCTGTGCCGAGATGGCCGCCTTCTCCGGCATGCGGATTCAGGCCGCAAACAACGATCTCCGCTCCCGGAATCCGAAATTTTGACCCGAGATCCGCGTGCAGGACCTGCAGAACGCGGACGATGCCATCCGTCGTCAGGCTACCCGGTACATCGCGCAGGGGCAGGTGCGTAGTGGCGAGCGCGACACGAAGTTTGTCCGCAACCAGCAACATCACCGGCATGTCGCTGCCGGTAATCGCCGCGAGGAATTCGGTGTGGCCGGTAAAACTGATTCCGGCATCGTTAATGACGCTCTTCTGCAGCGGCGCCGTCACAAGTGCGGAGAACTCGCCGGCCAGGCAACCCTCGACAGCACGTGACAATCCATCGAGTAATGACTGCGCGTTCGCAGTGTCGAGTTTCCCGCAGGTGGCAGCCCTCGCGAGCGGCAGGTCAATGACGGTAATTTCGCCGGCGCGGAGAGCTGCTCCGCGCTCGTATACGTTGAACCTGACAGCGCTGCCCAGCAGGGCCGCACGTTCTGCCAGCATGTTCGCGTCGGCAATGACGACGACGTGGCGCGCCCACAAGGTATCCGCCAGCGCCAGGCAGATCTCCGGGCCGATACCCGCCGGCTCGCCGGCAGTGATCACGAGGGGACTTATTGAATTACCGGACGACACCGGTGTGCTCCACGATCAGATGCGCGTATCGACGTAAGCTTCGTCGCGGATTCTCCGTGCCCACAGCTCGGTCTCATTATTCAACTTGCCGTTGCGCACGCGCTGTACGCAATTGCTCTCCTTGAGGTCCTCGGTGTTGTCGTACACGCGCCTGTCCATCACTTCAAGAATGTGCCAGCCGAATCGGCTGCGAAACGGCTTGGACAGAACGCCGATTTCAAGTTTATCTGCAACTTCCTCGAATTCGGGAACGAACGTGCCAGGATTGGTCCAGCCCATCTCGCCCCCCGTGTTTGCCGATCCCGGATCATCGGACAACAGCTTCGCGACTTCACCGAAATCTTCGCCAGCCATGATGCGATCATAGGCGTCCTCTAGTTTCTGCTTGGCCGTCTCCTCGTCCGTGATCTGGTCCGGCGTTACCAGAATGTGGCGGACCAGTGTCTGGTTGACGGTGCTGGTCTGATTGACACCCTCGATCTCATTGACTTTGACAATGTGATAGCCGCTGACCGCCCGAATCGGCTTCGACACGTCTCCTGCCTCCATGTCGCCGACAACATCGAAAAACAATGTTGGCAGCTGATCACCCTGACGCCAGCCGAGGCTGCCGCCTTCCAGTGCCGTATCGCCATCCGAGTGGCGGATGGCCATTTCCGCGAAATCGGCACCATTTTGCAGTTCGTCATAAATTTCGTTGGCTTCCGCTTCCGCCTCCGCGTATTCCTCCGCCGTTGCCGAACCGGTCACCGAAATAAAAATATGTGAAAGGTTGTAGCGGGAATTCACCACGGCGTTGTCTTCGAGATCCGCAACGCATTGCTGAATCTCGCGTGGTGAAACGGATATGCGATTGACAACATCGATGCGGCGAAGTTGTTCCAGGATCATTTGCTTGCGCATGTCGCGTCGGTACTCGGCGTAGTCGACGCCATCCTTGGCCATGACGGCCGGCATATCCTCAAACTTCAGCCCGGCATTTTCGGCGAGCTGCGCGATGGTCGTGTTCAACATCTGGTCGGAGACCTGGATGCCGATGCGGTCCGCGCGTTGCAACTGGATTTGCTCGAGAATCAGTCGCTCGAGTACCTGCTCTCGCAGAATGTGCGCCGGAGGGAGTTGCATGCCCTGTTCCGTCGCTCGCTTGATGATGAGATCCTGTTGGCGATTGAGCTCGCTTTTCAGAACCACACCTTCGTTGACGATCGCCGCCACCCCGTCAATGAATTGACCCGTCTCTGACAGTTCCTCGCCCAGCGCGACCTGCGCCGTGAGTGTCACAGCCAGGAAAATAGATAATTTATTGATTGTATTCATAAAATTTGATTCTGTGGAACGTGTCTGGCGTTGGATGGGAGATCTTAGTTCAGCTCGCGCGAATAACCAAGAATTCCGCGTTCCAGCAGTTTGTCCGTTGCCGTTCCGAGGCTCGTCATGCCTTTCAGTACTAACTGCAGACCGATGGATGAGTCACGGGTTCCATCGCGCGTGGAGATATACCGCCTCGACACGAGCCTGAGTCCCCAGCAGCAGCTCTCGAATTCCAGTCCGTAGAACTGCTCCAGCGGCTTGTCGTCACGGAACGAATAATTGTAGCGGCCAACGAAATTCCAGCTCTGAGCGAGCGGCCAGGACCAGGACACGTCGCCCTGTTCCAGTGAATCCCTGCGGTAGCGATATCCCAGGTTCAGAATCCGGTCGTTAGCCGGTCGATACTGCAGCCGGGCCTCCGATTGCGTCGTTCCTCGGTCGCCTTCATTCCATTGGTGACCGACATTGAAATTGATGTTGTCGTAAAGCAGGAAACGAACCTCGGCGATGTAGTCGGAGGATTCTGCAACGCTCATCGTCTGGCCGGGAATGTTGACACTCTGTGTGCTGAGGTAGCGTGCCTGCCCGATGGTTGCTGACATCAGCTCACGACCAGAGCTGGTGGCTATGATCCGCGACGTTATGCCGAGACTGAGCTGGTCCGTGTCGGTGATGCGGTCGACACCAAGGAAACGATTCTTTCGATAGAGCTGTACCAGGTTCAGATCGGGCAGGATGGTGTCGAAAACCGGCAATTCCGACTGGTCACGGTAGGGCACATGCACGTACAGGATTCGTGGTTCGATCGTTTGAATACGGCTCTCCCGTGAATTCATCAAGCGCTCGAACTGCAGGCCGAGATCCACACTCGCAATCGGCAAGGTCCTGGTCGGTTCCTGGTTTTCGCCCGGCAACGTGTTATCGAGCATGTAGCGAGTGTGATCCAGCCGAATGCCCGGCTTGATAAACCAGCCGGGTCCCTCGATCGGCAGCTCCAACTCCGGTGCGGTGTTGAGCCGCCAACCCGTAACACCGACATTGCGATCGAAATAGACGACTTCGTTGTCGAAGCGGGCGTCAAGGCCGAGGAATGCATCGGGCCAGTAGCCATCTACGCGGATTTGCGGGAGTCGCCGGTACGGTTCATCCACCGGAGCGATCGCCTCGTCGATGGTCTGGTAGTCCTGGAACATGGCCAGCAAGGCCCAGTTGTCGCCGTAATAGTCAAAGAGCAGGCTGCGATTGAGATGCGTAATACTGGAGGCGCTCAGGCTGCCGCCAAGATCCTCGAAATACTGGTTGTCGGAGACTTCGCGAAAATCGATTTCGTTGCGCCAGCCATCACCGAACTGTGTCTGATGCTCAAAAGCGACCAGGTGGCGGTTTTCGTTGGTCTCGGAATCATTATGGAGGTATTCGAATTCGGCGATACCTGAACTGCCCTGGAACAGGTAGCGTAACTCGGTGGCCATCTGTATGCCGCGTGCGGTCAGGAGGCGCGGCGTCAGTGTGGCGTCATAGTTCGGAGCGATATTCCAGTAATAAGGCAGGCTGATTTCATTACCGCTGCGCCCGGTGCTGCCGATTTCGGGCGTCAGGATGCCGGACTTCCTGGCGTCGGTGATGGGAAAAGACAGGTACGGCGAATACAGGATTGGGATACCCTTGAATCGCAAACGCATGCCCCTCGCAGTGCCGACACCCGTATCAGTGTCGAGGCTGATGTCCTTCGCCTCAATGATCCAGTCTTCTGATTCGGGCGGGCAGGTCGTGTAGCCGACATCGGCAAGCTGCAGCCGACCATCCTGATTGATTTCAAGGACACCCGCCGAGCCACGCGCATTGCGCTCACCGACCTGAAACTCCGCACCTTCAAAGCGGACGCGACCGGTGTCGTACGCGAATTCCGCCGACTCTCCCGAAACAGCCGACCTCGGACCTTCATAACGCACGCCGCCCGTCAGGAGCAGTGACCGCGTACGCGGGTCATATGTTGCGTTTTCCGCGCCCGCGAGACGGTCGCCGCGGCGCAACAGGACGCCGCCCGACATCGATACGGTCGGGTTGTCACCGAAAGTGGCTTCCATTTCGCCGGCCTGAAATTCAATAGCGTCAGGATTACCCGCACCGAAGGCGGCGAGCAGGGATTCGTCGGCTATTTCCGGCGGCGGCGGCGCCTCACATTGCACGCGCTGCTGGGCGACTGCGGGCGAAAACGCCAGCAGCACGGAAAAGCCGGTAATGAAAGTGAATAATTTTGACAAGTCGCAGCGTAAACTTTGCTAAAAGTTAATCGGGACAGGAAGTTACGAAGAATTGATGTTATCAGTTATTGCAATTTGCTACCTTCGCACAGTTCAACACGCCCTTCAACGGGATGAGGAGTACAGAGATAGCGGGTCAGGATAATAGCAGGGACACACGTCTCGACGATCTGACGGCCTGGGTCAGGCAATTTGCGGGATTCGAGGCTGCGATGCCGAAGCCCGCCTCCGGCGACGCCAGCTTCAGGCGCTATTTTCGCGTCCGGGGCGACGTCAGCTGCATCGTCATGGATGCGCCGCCACCGCAAGAGGACTGCCGACCGTTCGTGCAGATCGCCGACTACCTCGAAAAGATGGGATTGAACAGCCCGCGAGTGCTGGAAGCGGACCTGGAGCGCGGTTTCCTGCTGCTGTCAGATCTCGGATCATTGCCGTACCTCAAGGGGATCGAGCAGCACCCGCAGCGCGCCGCTGCGCTGTACATGGACGCCATCGATGCGCTGCTGGTCATGCAGACAAAAGGCGCCGAGTATCAGAGCCAGCTGCCAGCATACGACGATGCATTGTTGCTATCTGAATTGTCGTTGTTCCGGGAATGGCTGTGCGAACGACATCTCAAGATTCGCTTTTCGGCTGACGATGATCGGCAGTGGAAAGACTGTTGTGACGCGCTGGTCGACAACGCAGTGAATCAACCACAGGTATTTGTGCACCGGGACTATCATTCCCGCAATCTCATGGTCACGGCATTCAACAATCCAGGCATCCTGGATTTTCAGGACGCAGTGGAGGGACCGCTGACCTATGACCTCGTCTCGCTGATAAAGGATTGTTATATCAAGTGGCCAGTGGATCGGATCGTGCAATGGGTGCTCTATTTTCGCGAATACTCGGATATTGCGGCACAACGCGATCGCGATCAGTTCTTGCGCGAGTTCAGCCTGATGGGAGTGCAACGTCACCTGAAGGCGGCCGGAATTTTCGCCCGGCTCCTGCACCGTGATGGTAAGTCCGGGTACCTGCATGACGTGCCGAGAACCCTTAGCTACATCATCGATATCGCACCGCGCTATGAAGTGCTGAGTTTTCTTGGCGACCTCATCCTGCATCGTGTAGTGCCGGCACTTGGCGAGGCGGGCTGATGGTCGGGATGATTCTCGCAGCCGGCCGCGGCGAGCGCCTGCGCCCGATTACAGACACGATACCCAAAGCGCTGGTCGAGGTTCGCGGTGAACGCCTGATCGATCGCCACCTGAAAATGCTCGCGCGCGCGGCTGTCAGGCACGTCGTGATCAATCTCGGCTGGCTTGGCGAACAGATCGTCGAGCACGTCGGGTCCGGAAACCAGTTCGGCGTGCAGGTTGTTTACAGCCCGGAATACGACAACGTTCTCGAAACCGGCGGTGGAATCGTTCGCGCATTGCCGATGCTTGGCGCGAATCCGTTCTGGGTGGTCAACGGCGATATCTACACCGACCTGGACCTGCCGACAACCGAGCTTGACGACGATGCGATTGGCGAGCTGGTGTTGGTGCCGACGCCCGCACACAAGCCGACCGGTGATTTCGATCTTCATAATGGCCGTGTCCGGTTCGCGGAAAACCCGGGCCTGACGTTCAGTGGCATTGCGCGATACCAGCCGTCATTTTTCGCAGGTGCCGGAAACGGTCGATTCTCCGTTGCGCCGATGCTTTTCGATGCAGCGAAGCGTGGCGAACTCGGCGGAATTCTTTATGAAGGGGTTTGGGAGGACGTTGGCAGCCCGGAGAGACTGGAGCAGCTCAACCGGCGTTGACGATTTCCCGATCAGCCATATTCAGGTGCCGGAGCAAATGTTTCTGCACGCCTGCCTGAAGGGCATCGCGTTCCGTGTCGATTCCCAGTGCCCTGAGGTGAGTGACTTCCAGGTCACTGAATCCACAGGGATTTATTCGTGAAAATGGCTCCAGGTCGACATCGATGTTGAGCGCCATGCCGTGAAAACTGGCGCCGCGCCTGACCCGCAGCCCGACGCTGGCAATCTTCCTGCCGTCCACGTACACGCCGGGCGCATCTTTTCGAACGGCGGCGGCGATGCCGAACCCGGCGACGAGGTCGACGACGCACTGTTCCAGCGCGGTCACGAGATCGCGCACTCCCAGTTTCGCGCGTTTCAGATCAAGTAACGGATAGATCATCAACTGTCCTGGTCCATGGTAGGTCACCTGTCCGCCACGATCGACCTGCACGACCGGAATATCGCCAGGTGCAATGAGATGATCGCGGCTCGCATTCATCCCGAGCGTGAAAACAGGCGGATGCTCCGTGAACCAGATTTCGTCGGGTGTGTCGGCGTTTCTCTCGTTCGTGAACCGCTGCATTTGCCGCCACATCGGTTCGTAGTCCTGCCGCCCAAGTGATCGAACGATCATCGCGGACCGATGATCATAGGGCAACGAGGATTTCTTCGTGATCCGTCAGGTCCTGGTAGATGTTGTCCAGCTGTTCCTGACTTTCCGCGATGATGGTAACTGTGACCGAGAGGAAGTTGCCTTTCCGGCTCGGGGCGACGGTAATTGCATCGTCGCCGACTTTTCCGGCGTGTTTCTCTACGAGCAGCACTGCGGTTTCCTGGAAATCCTCACTCACGCGGCCCATCATCTTGATCGGAAATTCGCACGGAAATTCGAGCAGTGATTCTCTGTTTTCGTCGCTCATCTATTCGAACCAGAGTTTGACTCCGTCGCGCGTGCGCTGCCAGAACGAGCCATCAGGGTTTGCCTCGAGCGCTCTTAGTGGCGTGTTGATCAATTGGTCACCATTCAGGCTCACCTGTAATTCGGCGAGCGGTTGACCCTGCGCGACCGGCCCGATCAGTGTTGCCGGCATATTCAGCACAGACTCGACGTCATCAAACGACCCACGGGGAATCGTAACGTACAAATCGTCGGGCAAGCCGATCGGAGTCAATTCCTTCTGCGCTTTCCAGATCCTTGCCTGGGCAACCGCCTCGCCCGCACGATAAAGAAGGCGCGTTTCGAAAAATCGAAAACCGAAGTTGAGCAGTGCCTGGCTGCCATCTGTTCGCGCCTTCTCGCTGGCTGTGCCGAGTACCACGGAAATGATTCGCATGCCGTCGCGTTTGGCTGCGGACACGAGGCAGTAACCTGCATCGTCGGTGTGGCCGGTCTTGATGCCATCGACACTTTCATCGCGAAACAGCAGCGTGTTTCGATTTGGTTGTTCGATGTCGTTGTACTTGTATGACTTGACGGAGTACCAGCGGTAATAATCAGGGAACTCGTTGATGATCGCCCTGGCCAGCGTTGCGAGATCGCGCGCCGACGAATAGTGATCTTCCTCCGGCAGGCCGGTCGCGTTCTTGAAGTTGCTGCCGGTCATGCCGAGTTCCGCGGCGTACTGATTCATGACCTGTGCGAACACAGACTCCGTTCCGGCCGTGTGCTCCGCCAGCGCAACGCTGGCGTCGTTGCCGGACTGCACAATCATGCCGAGGAGCAGTTCTTCGACACTGACTTTATTGCCGACTTCGATAAACATCCTGGAGCCCGGAGTCCGCCAGGCTTTCTCGCTGACCGTCACCTGGTCGTCCAGCGCGATCTGCCCCTCCTTCAGCGCCCGGAACACCGCGTATGCCGTCATCAATTTGGTGAGGCTCGCCGGTGCCAGCCGTTCATCCGGCTTCAGCGATGCCAGCTCGGCACCGGTATTGCCGTCGATCAAAAGATAGCTCTTGGCGCCGATGATGGGTGGCTGCGGCGGGGGCATGCCCTGGGCAGTAGCGGTAGCTGAGGCGAAGGCAAGCAGAAAGGTAATATAAAACAGCGAAATACGTACTATTAAGGACATGGGCTCAGGCGATAGGGGATTAGAAGGCGCGTATTGTAGCGCCTATGGAGGAAAAAGTGAGGTCGGTGACATTGCCACCGAATCGGGGGAGTTCGGCGATCGATGCGCAGCGCTTGAGTTTCATCTGCTTCCGCGATTTTCGACCGACGCCAGGAACGAAGCGCGTTGTTCACGCAGCCCTGTCTGCGCTTTGCGCCACGGCGACACTCCGCAGAATATCAGCCAGACAAGTTCATTCGGCAAACAGTTCGATTACACTAGCCCGCGTTTCGGTGCGTTCAGGGGAATGACGATGGCAGGAAAGACGGGGACAGCCTTTATCCACAGACTGTTTATTCTTCTCGGATTCGCATCGATGTCCGCATTTGCGCCCGTCCAGTCGCAGTCAGGCATCGATGACATCGTCAATGCGATCAACGAATATCGAAGCGATCATGAAAAAGCCATCGTCGAGGATTTCGTCAATTTGTTATCGATGCCGAATGTTGCCGACAACGTCGCCGACATGGATCGCAACGCCGACTACATCACCGATATGCTCGTTGCGAGAGGATTCACAACGCGACGACTGAAGGCGGGCGGCGCGCCCTACCTGTTTGCGCAACTAATGAGCCCCGGCGCCGCCGAAACCATCATGATTTATGCCCATTTCGATGGCCAGCCAGTGCAGGAAGAAAACTGGGCGAATCCACCTTTTGCACCAACGCTGCTGGATGCGAGTCTGCAGGATGGCGGCAAGGCCATCGACATCGACCGGATGAGTGGATCGTTCGATCCGGAGTGGCGCTTGTACGGGCGATCCGCGGGCGACGACAAGTTGCCGATTATTGCGCTCATGCATGCGCTGGATGCCATGACGGAAAACGGCATAGATCTGTCGGTCAATCTGAAGCTCCTGCTGGATGGCGAAGAAGAGCAGGGCTCTCCCACGGTCGGTCGCATACTCGACGAAAACCGCGAGTTGTTCGATGCGGATCTCATGCTTTTCTGCGATGGCCCGATGCACCAGTCGCGCCAGGCACAGATCGTCTTTGGTACCAGGGGCGATGCCACGATGGATATAACGACCTACGGCCCTATACGGCCATTGCATTCAGGGCACTATGGCAATTGGGCGCCGAATCCGATCATGCAGCTTGCATACCTGCTGACGAGCATGCGCGATGAGTCCGGTCGCATCCTGATCGATGGCTACTACGACGATGTCGCGCCGCTGAGTGAACTGGAGCGCGCCGCCATCGCCGCCATGCCGGATATCACGGAAGAACTGCAAGACGAACTCTCGATTAATACACCCGAGGGTGATGGCAGGCGGCTGGAGGAGTTGATCACGCTACCGGCGCTGAATGCACGTGGCCTGGTTGCGGGCGGAGTGGGCGACAAAGGCCGTAACATCATTCTTTCAACCGCCACCGTTTCGCTGGATTTACGACTTGTACCGGGACAGACGCCGGAAAAAGTGCGTGAGCTCATCGAAGCGCACGTTGCCGGGCAGGGCTTTCATGTCGTTCACGATGACCCTACTCCGGAATTGCTTCGCAGCTACCCGAAGGTGGCAAAGCTCGATATGAGCGACCCCGGCTATGCCGCGCTGAAGACCGAACTGGACCTGCCGACATCGTTGCGCCTGACCAGACTGTTGCGCACGATCTGGCCGGATCTGATTGTCACGCCTTCGATGGGGGGCAGCTTGCCGCTGATTGAATTTGGCAGCCGTCTGTCGGCGCCGATAATCATTCTGCCGCTCGCCAATCACGACGACAACCAGCATGCCGAAAATGAAAACATTCGCCTGCAGAATCTCTGGGACGCGATTGCGACCATCGGCGGTGTGCTGGCGACTTTCGGCGGGACCTAGTATTTCGTTGCGTCAGCCAAAGACGACTTTCGGCACTCCTGGTTACGCATCAATCTTCCTTTGACCCTGCAGCGGATTTCGATGAATCAACATATCGACGATCGAAGGGTCTTTGCTTAGTATGGACCGTTAACCCGTTACGAGATCACAATCCAATGACTTTTCGCCTGACCTATTCAACGATGTTCAACCCGCCTTCGGAGCTGCACGAGCGATTCGAGACGGCTCTGGAAAATGTTCGCGGCAAGCTGGGCGAAAGC
>Ga0210124_1001446_pt1 | contig 10215 bp, 9 predicted proteins | sample Muzzi_PWC_D2_FD_185554 | JGI IMG/M metagenome (GOLD analysis project Ga0210124, IMG submission 185554) | Wetland microbial communities from San Francisco Bay, California, USA, that impact long-term carbon sequestration - Muzzi_PWC_D2 (SPAdes) | ecosystem: Environmental > Aquatic > Marine >...
AGGGAACTGTCAAAAGAGAGGCTTGAGATTGAAGGCATCACCGTATATATCCCTTCCCCGAAATACTGTACAGACAATGCCGCAATGATAGGCTCACTTGGGGGATTTATGTTCCAAAAAGGAGAGACTTCGGAGCTTAGTTTAACACCGTTTTCAACTTCCCGCCCCAAGTACGGGAGAGGAAGGGGCGGACAATCCGAAATAGCCTAGTGTGAAAAACATTAATTTTCGTAGTCTACGACTGCCCTGTCCGACCTGATTTCACCTACAAAATCAACGATCTTTACGTGCTCCGGATGATTCTGATACGCCTTTAACCCTTCACGGTCTTCAAACTCCGAGTATAGAACCACGTCAAAAGCAGCATCCGATGGGTTAAAGTTGATTCCGACCTCGGCCGCTATTAACGACGGGACCAAGTCCAGCAAAGATTCAAGCGATTCCTTTAATTTAAGAGCGTTCTCTTCTTTGGTAGCCCCTGCCGCTTCGTCCTTCAGTCTCCACATCACAATGTGCTTGATCATAATTTACTCCTTTTATTTATCTGAAATGATTAAATAATATACACTAGGGAATAGCTTTGATTTTTTACAACTAGCAAATAGACTTTAATATTATCTAAAATTAAAAACCATAGTCAACTAGGCTTCAAGCATATGGGAGAAATAACAAATTGGCGTTAATGGATAACGAGGAAGTAAAAAAAGGTAAAAAAACATATGATCTTAAAATCATAAAATGGCTATATAGTTACACCGGTCCGTATAGGACTTTTATGTTTCTGGCGCTCGTTTTTATGATTATTACCGCAGCCCTTGAGCTGACCGTTCCCTATATAGCCAAACTGGCAGTCGATAATTATATCTATCCGTCCTGGAGAATTGCTGAGCTGAGCGGCAATGAAACAGATACAAAGTTGCTCATGGATATCAAGAATGAATCCCCGGGGTCTGTTGTGCCAATGGATGAAAATTCCTATTTAATCGACACCTCCGAAATTGATAACGTAGACAGGCAGAATCTTGAAAAACTCGGTTTGGTTTCAGAGGAAAGATATCTCGCTATCAATCGCAAAAATCTGGATGCTGAGAATAATAAGGATTTAATCGGGATCGTGGCCGAGAACAGGGACTTGTTTGAAAGTGTAGACTCATACGACTATATAAGCTATACAAATCTGGCTCAGTTAAAAAGAAGCGATATCATAGTCTTAAGAAGTGATGAAATAAAACACGTCGTAAGATTTGCGGCGTTACTATTCCTCTGCCTTCTCGGTATTTTTATATTCAGCTCACTCTTTACATATCTTCTGAATTACTCAGGACATAGAATCATGCACGGAATGAGGGTAAACGTATTCTCTCATATCATGCGGCTTCCGCAGAGCTTCTTTGATAAAAACCCGGTCGGCAGACTTACAACAAGGGTAACAAACGATGTAAATGCTATAAATGAAATGTATACGTCTGTTATGGTGCAGTTTTTCAAGGACATTCTTGTGGTTATCGGAGTTTTTGGGGTGATGTTTTTTATGAACAGGGCGCTCACTGTCTATGTATTTATTCTTACCATGCTGATGCTTGTTTTCGCAAGCCTTTTCCGCATGAAGCTTAAGACGGTCTACAGGGATGTTAGAATCTCGATTGCGAAATTAAACGCATTTGTACAGGAAAGCGTAAGAGGCATCATCCTCATTAAACTGTATAACAAAGAGATTGAGAACTTTCAAAAATTCCAGGGAGTTAACAGCGAGAATTTCAAGGCAAACATGGATCAGTTATGGGTCTATGCTACGTTCAGGCCGTTTATAGAATTCACAAGCGTTTTCACGGTGGCTTTTGTGCTATGGTACGGCGGTCTCAGGGTTTTGAGTCTTGATTTAACGCTGGGGGCGTTAATTGCCTACCTATACTATGTGAGGCTCTTATTCCGGCCCATCATGGAGCTTGCAGAAAAATATAATCTATTCCAGTCAGCGGCCGCAGCCAGCGAACATCTCTATGATTTATCTCACTCAGCTCCCGAAAACAATTTAGGCAAAAACGAGGGTGATCTTGTCGGAAAAATTGAATTTATAAACGTATGGTTCTCATATGACGGCAAAGAATGGGTGCTTAAGAACGTGTCATTTACCATAGAGCCGGGGGAAACGGTAGCGCTCGTTGGGCTCACCGGATCGGGTAAAACCACGATTGTAAATTTGATTCTGAGATTTTACGAAGCGCAAAAAGGAGAGATATTACTAGACGGCGAAAGCATAAAAAATTACAGTCCTGATTATTTAAGAGAAAATATATCGGCGGTATTTCAGGACTTGTTCTTATTTGGGAAGAATGTTTCAGAGGGTCATGATTCGGGCACCGATAATTTCCCATCGCTCAGAAGCATCGCGCGGCTTTCAAACAGTAACAGAAACTCCATTTCATCCGGAGAAAAGCAGCTGGTTTCTATAAGTCAGGCCCTTACAAAGGATGCTAAGTTTATGATACTCGATGAAGCGACCTCAAATATCGACGCGAATATTGAAAAGCGTATACAGGAAACAATAAAAAATCATAAACACGACACGACAACATTAATAATTGCGCACAGGTTATCAAACGTCAGAGAGGCAGACCGAATACTCGTAATACATAAGGGGGAGATATCTGAATCCGGAACCCATCAGTCGCTTCTGGAACAAAAAGGTATTTATTTCAACCTGTATAACCTACAAAACGAGATCCATCATTTTTCGGCCCTGTCGACTTAAAAAAAGACCATGCAGCTCTATAGCTTGAAAGAACAAATTGAGTATCTTGTAGACTATCTGGAGAAACGTGAGAAGTTCGACTACTCCAGCGTGAGAATAGTCGTGTCTCCATACCGCATCTCGCCTCTGGGCGCTCATATAGACCACCAGGGTGGACCTGTTATAGGTATGACTATTAATGCCCGGAGTGTTTTGGCTTACATCCCGAACATTGACGGAAAAATCAGACTGTACAGCGCTAACTACCCTGGGATGGTGGAATTTAGCATGGATAATGTTAAAACGCCCAATAGGGATGACTGGGGAAGGTACGTTATGGGAGCCGCCAAGGTATTTAGGGAGCGGAAGGACATTAAATTGGGATTTACCGGTGTGATAATGGGAACGCTGCCCGCAAGCGGGCTCAGCTCATCCGCTTCTGTTGGGCTTGCGTATATTAAAGCGCTCGCGGATGTAAACGGCTTTGAGCTTACGGATAAGGAATATATTTATCTGGACTCCCTGATTGAAAATGATTTTTTAAAACTGCAAAACGGAATACTGGATCAGTGCTCAATTGTGTATGGGAAAAAGAATCACATATCATATATAGATACAATATCAGGAAACGCCACACTACATCCAAAGCCCGACTTGGTGGAAAAATTTAAAATGCTAATATTATTTACCGGACTTACTCATCAACTAACATCTTCAGGATTTAATAAGCGAGTGAAAGCATGTGATAAAACGGCAATGTTGTTGGGAACAATGGGCGGATTAACGTCTGCAAGGATATTCTCGGATATTTCTAAAAAGGTATATTTGGCAAACGAAAAAAGGCTTCCGGCCGAGCTCAAACCCTGGGCAAAGCATTATTTTTCAGAAGTTCACAGGGTTGAGAGCGGAATAAAAGCCTGGGACGAGGGCAATTGGGATGAATTGGGCAAATTAATGAATCAATCATCTCTAAGTACAATTGAAAATTATGACAAAGGAAGCGCAGAGGCCGGCCGCCTTTTTGAGATAACTGTTTCACGGAGCGGTGTATACGGCTCGGCAATCAACGGCGGGGGTTACGGAGGGTGCGTAGTAGCTTTAGTAAATGAGGGTTTCTCAGAGAACTCGGCTTATGAAATAATGACGCAATATAAAAATGAATTTCCCAAGCTAAAGGCAAAAGCTGAAGTATTTTTTGCAGAATCTGACCAAGGGCTTAGAATAATATAATAAATCCTAACCAGCACTATCGAAGCGGAGACATTTAATGACAGACAATATCGAGAAATTTATGACGGCAAATAAAAAATATGCCGAGGACTTTGGAAAAAAAGGAGACCTCGCCGTAAGGCCGGCAAGACAGCTCATAGTACTAACATGTATGGACTCTCGACTTGAACCGATGAAATTTCTGGGATTGGATCTCGGCGACGCCCATATAATCAGAAATGCGGGCGGGCGGGCCAGCGAAGACGCCATACGCTCGCTTGTAATCTCAAGCTCTCTGCTTGAAACCAACGAATTGTTAATAATTCACCATACTGATTGCGGGCTTGAAATGTTCACTCATGAGAAGATGGCCAATCTGTTAGAAGAAAAATTAAACACAACCGAAGGGGAATTTGTAAACTGGCTATGCATCACAGATAAAATAGAGAGCGTGAAAAGCGATGCCAGACGCATCAAAAACCATCCTCTTGTGTCCAAGGAAATAAAAATCTCAGGTTATTTATACGATGTTAAATCAGGCGTGTTGGAAGAAGTAATAAGACTATAGATCAGGAACCTGAAGCAGATGTAAATTGTATTTTCTCGGGAAACGGAAATCTTGTGTGCTCTTCTTTTCCGTCAAGCTCTTCCACACTATCAGCGCCAAACTCTTTAAGCCTGTCAATGACTTCAAGCACGACCGTCTCCGGAGTTGAAGCGCCTGAGCTGAGCCCGATTACCATATCACTCGAAAACAGATGGCCGTCAAGATTATCCGCCCCTTCAATGAGATACGCCTTCTCCACACCGTTAGCTTTCGCGACTTCGACAAGCCTGTTTGAATTTGAGCTCTCGGGCGAGCCCATAATGAAAATCATGTCAGCTTCTTTTGCCAAGGCTTTTACGGCGTCCTGTCTGTTTTGAGTGGCGTAACATATATCAAGCTTTGAAGGACTTACTATATTGGGAAATCTTTGTTTAAGCGCCGCCAGTATGTCTCTCGTATCGTCAACGCTTAATGTTGTTTGGGTTACATAAGCAATTTTATCCGGGTCCGGTACCGTGAGTTTTTGAGCTTCCTCAACAGATTCCACAACAATGACCCTCTCAGGTGCGTGTCCGCTTGTGCCGATCACCTCCACATGATTGCGGTGCCCTATTAAAATGATTGTGTACCCAAGATCGGCGTAGTGTTTCACCTCGTTATGGACTTTTGTAACCAGCGGACATACAGCATCCACTACCTCAAGATTATTATGACCCGCTTCGTTCCAAACTGCAGGGCTCACACCGTGAGCGCTGAAAATCACCTTCGCCCCTACGTCTTCTATCTCATCGAGGTCCTCAACAAACTTAACCCCTTTCTCAATCAGGGATTCAACAACCCTTTTGTTATGGACTATTGCGTGGCGGACATAAATAGGCGGCCCGTAAGTCTCAAGCGCTCTCTCTACAATTTCGATCGCCCTGTCTACTCCCGCGCAAAATCCTCTTGGTTTGGCAACAATGACTCTCATAATCAGTCCTTACTAAGTGAATTTACAGCTGAAAACCGCTTTCCTATGAAAGGATACCAGATATATCGGCTTTTATCCTATGTACTTCCATTTCAAACTCTTCCAGGCAATCCGCGACCTTCTTGGCCCCTGTCTTTCCGACAAACAGAAAGTGATTTCCGGTAGTTACTCTACTTAGCCTCTGAGATATTCCTTCAATACAATTTGCCAGTTCATATAGTTTCTGATCTGTGAATCTGAATCCATTTCTTTGAGCCTCTACAACGTATTCATGGTAAATCTTCCTGGTATTCAAAAATGCCCATGATGCACGATCAACAATCGGGTGGTAGGGGACAAGAGAAGAATTGCCAGATATAATCGCGACCAGAGGGTATTCGGTGAATGAAAAGAATCCTTTATCCTCAAATGCTCGTGATACATCTTCAATAAACACTCCGTCCTTAAAAAACTCGTTTCCGCCTAACAACGCAACCGGAATATCGCCGAGAATAAAATCCGTATACTGTTTCTTGTTCAATATCGGAGAACCGTTTAAACAGCCCTGCACTTCCAATTCTCTCCAAAATAATTCATAATGGAAATCTTGAAGACTGAGCATATTTCTATCCGTTTTTTTTATGCCGAGTCTCCGGTCACTTGGAATCTCAAGTGCGGGAGAGGCCTCAATTCCCAAAGTGAAGAGCACATTAATTCCCATCCTCTTGCATGCAGCGTTAAACGGTCTGATAACCTGCCCGGAAGCGCTCCAGTTTAAGCCAATTACATTTTTATACAGTTTATTGCCAAGGATAATCTGCCCCGCAATATCAGCTGCCATCTTCCCCCAGTCATTTATACTGAATTCGGGATATACATCAGAGTAAACCGGATGATCAATAGGATACGATACCGCCAGGAAAGGGTATCCTTTTTTCGATATCCAGTGGGCCGGAAAATCTTTTTCATCACAACCCGGAAAACCATAGCCAATCCTTCCGAGATGAGACCATCCCGGAAAAAATACAACCAGCGGCTTATCAGGATCTCCCTCAAAAAATCTTATGAGAGATGGATATCCATCTCCAAAACGAATTTCCTCATTTTCAAATATTAAACTCATTTGAAATCCAGATTGCAATTTTATAATTGCCTTTGTATTATAGGTTAATACTTGCCAACAAACTGTATTAAAATAAAGGATTTGAATGAAAGCCTCAACTTTTACTCGGAGGGATAAATGAAGCTACAGGATAAAGTTGCAATAATTACAGGAGGCTCTTCCGGAATAGGGAGAGCTATTACACTGGGTTTTGTCAGGGCCGGAGCAAAAGTTGTGATAGCTGCTCTCCATGAAGATAAATGCAAAGAGGTTGTTCAGGAAGTAAAAGACATGGGTGGTGAAGCCATATACGAAACACTGGACGTTGGGGATGTCAGCGCACACCCGGGACTGATTCACAAATCCATTGATGCTTTTGGCAAAGTGGACATTTTGGTAAACGACGCGGCATACTCGAGAAGAGAAACAGTTTTTGAGGTAACGCCAGAGAACTGGGATAGACAAATAGATATAAGTTTAAAAGGGCTTTTTTTTCTTTCACAGCATTTCGCGAAGCATATTATCAATCAAAATTCTACAGGACGAATTATCAACATAGGGTCAGTTGCAGGCGTAATGGATTTCCATCCGATCTCTATAGCTTATCATGCAGCCAAGGCAGGAGTGATGATTATTACAAAAGTAATGGCAGTCGATCTGGCCCCCAGGGGAATAACCGTAAACTGCATAGCGCCGGGCTCAATCGAAACACCAATGTCTTCTTCCGCTGATCCAAAATATGATGTATATATGACAAAGGGAATACCCGAAGGTAGACGTGGAACACCAGACGATATAGTCCCCCCCGCTGTCATGTTCGCTTCTGACGAGGCTCAATACATTACAGGCCAGACTATATTTGTAGAGGGAGGAGCCCTATCGGTTTATCTGGGCAGAGACGAGCCCGAATTCAAGGAATGACTCAACCATTTTCAAGAACCGCATCAGCGCCGTCCTTGTGTGTCTTCATGTATGGAAGGTAGTGGTCATAGAATATATGCTTTTTCTGAAGCCAGCCTGAATGATCGAGATGCCTTACCGTCTCATCCCGTCTCTCTGCTCTCTCAAGTGCTACTTCCCTGGGCACATCGAGAAATACCTTGAAGTCGATAAACTGGTCCAGCTCTGAGCAACACGAAAAAAGTCCTTCCAGAATAATGTATTCTAAGTCGCGGGCGTCAATCTCAAGCTCGTCGTCAAAATGTCCGTTTGAGAGGTTGTAAAGACCCTTTATTGTAAAAATCCCGCGTTTTCTTGATAATTCAAGCGCTTCCTTAATCTTGTGCAGATCATACCACTCTGAGAGATTAATATCGTCATCAGCCAGTCTTTCTGTCCATTCGCTCCTTGGTACTCTGACAAACAGGTCAGTGCTAATAAGCAGCACTTTAGAGTTAAGCTCTTGTTTGAGCTTCTCCGCCTCGTAGCTCTTCCCGCTTCCTATCATTCCCTCAAAGGCAATGATATAGGGGATATTCTTATCCTGTTTTAGAATATCTTGAACCAGTTCTGGTAATTTCATTCCGAGCTCTTTTCTAATTTACAACAAATATTCTTAAAAGTAACCCCATAGCAATAAATCGCATCGTTGACATAAAAATTCAAAAATGATATTCAATAGATAAATAGGAGGGTTCGGATGGCTGTAAAAGCATCTTCTGAGAACAGAGCTAAGAATGTAATTGCCGGTTGTGTGGGAAATGTTCTGGAATGGTACGATTTCGCTCTGTACGGATTCTTTGCGCCTGTAATAGCCAAGCTTTTTTTTCCCTCAGATAATCAATTAACCGGACTATTGGCCACCTTCGGGATTTTTGCAGTAGGTTTTCTAATGCGTCCTGTGGGATCTGTTATCTTCGGTATCCTGGGAGATAAGATCGGACGCAAGAAAGCGCTTGAGATTTCCGTCATCATGATGGCGGTTCCGACAACTCTGATCGGAGTGCTTCCAGCCTACGAAACTGTAGGAATACTGGCGCCGATCTTGCTCACGATAATCAGACTCATTCAGGGAATATCAGTAGGCGGTGAATTCACGGGCTCCATTTCGTATGTAGTCGAGAACGCCCCGCACCCTCCACCGCAAAGAGGTTTTTATGGTAGCTGGACGATGTTTAGCTTACTTGGAGGAATCCTCTTGGGTTCGGCTGTTGCTTCAATTATTACCAGCATTTTAACGGAATCGCAGGTGCATAGTTTCGGATGGAGAATTCCATTCTTACTCGGTCTAATTATAGGAATAGTAGGCCTTTATCTAAGATCGGGGCTCGACGAATCACCCGCTTTTAAGAAATTAAAGGAATCAGGTCAGTTATCCAAAACGCCTATATTTGATGCGTTTAAATACCACTGGAAAGAAATAATTACAGTTGTCGGTGCAACATGTGTAGGATCAATAAATTTTTATTTGATATTCGTATATCTTACAACATATCTCTCAACTGAAACCCATTTACTCTTATCCTCAGCTCTCGAAATTAACACAATAAGTATGTTCGTGTTAATGGTGCTAACCCCTGTCATGGGATATCTGTCAGACAAGGTTGGCAGAAGACCTATATTAATAACCGGATGTCTGATACTGGCCATACTTTCGTACCCCCTGTTTGTGGTTCTTACAGGGGATAATTTTACATATGATCTGTTGTCTCAATTTGTTTTCGCTCTGGGACTAGCCATGATTTTCGGACCTTTTGCGGCAATGATGGTAGAGCTGTTCCCCGCGAGGATTCGGATGAGCGCTCTGTCTATTGGATATAACATAGGATTTGCTGTTTTTGGAGGAACAGCACCATTTGTGGCTACGTATCTAATAGACGCGACCGGAAACAAGCTTGCCCCGAGTTTTTATCTGATAGCAGCGTCTATTGTTTCTCTTATAGTGTTTTTTATTATTCGTGAAACTTATAAAGATGAAGTCGGTTGATCAGATAGAATCAAAATACTCCCAATAACTTTAATGCAATAATGAAAATCACAACTATCATAACGTAGCGGATAACTTTTTCCCCGCCTTTTACCGAAATTCGGGCTGCCCACCAGCCCCCTACCCCGTTGCCCGCAGCCAGAGCAAGTCCAAATATCCAGTCTACGTTACCTGACCACATAAAGATCAAAAGAGCAGGAATCGTGAATATGAGAGTAATGAAAACTTTATGCATATTAACAAATACGAGATTCATCTTCATCAAGTGATAAAGAGCGGCCATAATTAAAAACCCGACTCCGACCTGTAGAAAACCGCCATAAAACCCGATTGCGAACATCGCAGGATAAACAAGCCATGTCTTTTGTCCTTGTTCAGTGGTAACAAGATTCTTGCTCTGCGGAACCAGCATCGAGATTATTATGCCTATCATAACTATGCCGAGAATTATCTGAAACCATCTGTCGTTAATCTTAATAGCGAGAAATGCTCCCAGAATGGCCCCCGGAATGGTAAGTGCCGCCAGTCTCAAACCCAGTTTCAATCCTGTTATCTTTTCCCTTCGGAACGATAAGGTAGCCAGGAGGCTCTGGATCAATATACCTATCCTGTTCGTACCGTTTGCGGTTGCGCTATCGAGACCAAGAAAGATAAGAGCCGGAAGTGTAAGACTCGACCCCCCGCCTGCCATAACATTAATTACTCCGGCTAAAATTCCGACTCCGAAAAGTATCAGAAGCTCTATGTATTC
>Ga0210124_1001449_pt1 | contig 10207 bp, 8 predicted proteins | sample Muzzi_PWC_D2_FD_185554 | JGI IMG/M metagenome (GOLD analysis project Ga0210124, IMG submission 185554) | Wetland microbial communities from San Francisco Bay, California, USA, that impact long-term carbon sequestration - Muzzi_PWC_D2 (SPAdes) | ecosystem: Environmental > Aquatic > Marine >...
CCCCCACCGCGACCCTCCCCCGGGGGGGGAGGGAGCCTGCCACCGACCGCGCGGCGCAAGTCCCCCCTCCCCCCGTGGGAGGGGGACAGGGGGAGGGGGTGTCGAGATCCGGCTTCCCGTCTCTCCGCCTCATCTGCGACGGGCCACTCCCGTCCTTTCTTCAACAATTTCTCGAAGACATCGGCGCACCGTGCCGCGAAGCCTCACCGTGGCACCTGAAGGTCACCCCGGGGGGCGACCCGACACCGCGCCCCCTCCTGTGGGACCTCGGCGACCCCCTCCTGGCCGGCGCCCCGGGCGTCCCGGGCTGGGCGCGCGGGGTGAATCCCGTGGCCACCGGACCCCTCGATCGGGTGCTCGCCCGGGTGGACGGTGCCCCTACCATCGTCGTCCATCCCACGGCCGCGGGAGAGGAGCTGGTGATCGGCGCCGATCTGGCCGCCCCCGGGCTGCGGGACGACCCGACCCTTCCCCTGATCCTGGCCCACTGGGTCGAGGCCGCCGCCGCTGCCCCGCCGCCGGCCCGGCCTCGCGACACCGCACCGGAACCGCCGCCGGGCGCCTGGCGCTGGCTCACCGTCGCAGCCATCGCCCTGCTCTGGCTCCCCCTCCCCCGCCAGCGGCGCTGGCACCTGGCCGCCACCCTCCCCCTCGCCGTGGCCCTGGTCGCCCCCACCCTCCTCCACGGCCACGGCGCCGGCCCGCGCACCCTGCTCCTCGACATCTCCGGCAGCGTGCGGCAGGTCGACCGCGACCGGCTGGTCGCCGCCGCCGGGGCCGCACTCGATGGTGTAACCACCGCCGCGGTGGTGGCGGTGGGGGACCGCCCGGAGGTGTGGGTCCCGCCCGGGAGCCCGGCCGATGCCGCAATAGCGCGGCTCCGCGCCCTCCTCGACGCGGCCCCGCCGACCTCCCGCCGCAGTGCGCTGGACGAGGGGCTGGCCATCGCCCACGCCGCGACCCCGGCGGGCGACGTGGTGGTGGTCAGCGATGGCCGCGGCCCCATTTCCGCGGCGCCGGCCGATCGGCCGATCCACGCGCTGCTCATCGAGCCCGCCTCACACCACCCGGAGCCCATCGCTCTGCGCCTCCCAGCCCGGGTTGCGACCGGCGACGCGACCGTGGCCCTCCTCCAGCTCCACGGCCCACCCGACATCCGCATCCCGATCACCTGGCAATCGGACGCGGGTGTCCCGCTCCAGGAGGCCACGATCACCGGTGCCGACGGCTGGGGCGAGGCCCGCGTCGCCGTGGCGCCGGGGGTTGGCGGCTACCGCCGGCTCGCGGCCCGGGTAAACGGCGCCCCGCCCTTCGCGGCCCTCGTCCAGGAGGCCGGGCCGGTGGCGGTGGCAATGGTGTCCGATGCCCCGTTCGACCTGCCCGCAGCGCCCCCCGGGTTGCGGCTGGAGAAGGTGCCGCCCGCACGGCTCGCCGGGCGCCTCGACCAGGGGCCGCCGCTCGCCGCCCTCGTCCTCGATGACGCCGCGGCCGGCCGCCTCGCGCCGACCACCCCGGCGCGTCTGGAGGAGCGCATCCGGCGGAACGGCCTCGGCCTCCTCCTCCTGGGGACCCGGAGCGGGATGGCCGGGGGCGGCTACGACGAGAGCGCCCTCGCATCCGCCCTCCCCATCCACCTCGAACCACCCACCGGACGCGCGCCGATGGCCATGGCCGTGGTCCTCGACCGCTCCGGGAGCATGGTGGAGGGCACGGCGGCCGGCCTCGATCTCGGCGTCGGCGCGGTCCTCGCCCTGCGCCGCGGTCTCGCCGCCACGGACCGCTGGGCCCTGTTCGCCTTCGACGTCGCCCTCCACCCCCTCGATCCCCTCGGGCCGGTGCCGGACCAGGAGCGCCTCGCCGCGCGCCTCGCCACCCTGCAAGGGGGCGGCGGCACCGACCCGTGGCGGGCGGTGAGCGAGGCGGCCCGGCGCCTGGCGACGGCACCCGAGACGGTGCGCCACCTGGTGGTGATCACCGACGGCCAGATCGGCCCACCGCCCCCCGGCTGGCAGGCCGACACCCTCACCGGCAACCGCATCGTCCTCGACCTGGTCCAGGTGGGGACGATGGCGCCGTCGGCCGCCGCCGTGGCCCTGGCGGGCGCCACCGGCGGGCAGATCTACCCGGTGGCCGACGCCGCGGCCCTGCCGGCGACCATCGCGGTGGCCGCCGACGCCGACGAGCAGCAGCGGTATCACGCCGGCGACCTTCCCTTTCAGCCGACCGGTAGCCCGGCGCCCTTCCCGGCCGCAGCCGGCAGCGTGGGCGGCCATTGCCCGACCCGCATGGCCCCGGGCGGGGTCGAGATCCTGCGCCTCGCCGGTGGCACGCCATTGCTAGCCCTGGGCCGCCACGGCCTCGGCCGGACCGCCTGCTGGACCGCTACCGGCCCGGAGCTGGCGGGCCACCCCGACCTCTGGCAGGGGCTCCTGGCCTGGCTCGCCCCACCGGCGGCCGGCGATGGCCTGGAGTGCAGCCTGGACGGCGCGACCCTGCGGGTGAGCTACCAGACCGCCGATTCTCCGCGCAGCGGAGGTCCCATCGCCCCCCCTCCCCTCGGGAGGGGCGGGGGGGACGGGGTGAGGGAACAGCAGCGCGTTCGGCGGACCACCGAACCAAGTGCCACGTCCCACCGCCCCCACCCCAACCCTCCCCCGGGGGGGGAGGGAGTCGCAGCCCCCTACTGCCGCATCGAGTCGCCTGACGGCACGGCGCAGACCCTCGCCCTCGCACCCACCGGCGACGTGTGGACCGCCACCACCGAGCTGCCGGCCGCCGGTACCTATCGCGTGGCCGTGGCCGCCGCAGCAGACGGCCCGGCCGCGGCGGAGCAGCTCGTCCTCCTGGAGCCCGACCCGGAGTGGGCCGTGACCCCGGCCGCGGGCAAGGCCGCCCTCGCCCGCCTCGCCCGCACCAGCGGTGGCCAATTCGTCGTGGCCGGCACGCCCCTGCCCCCGCCGCCCGCCGAGCGCCAGCCGTGGTCCACCCACCCGCCGCTGCTCCTCCTCGCCGGCGTCCTCCTCCTCCTCTCGCCGCGCCCGGCGCCGTTCCGTGGATGAGCGCCGCTCGGGCTTGGGAAAGATGGGCGGCGACCGTGCCCATTGTGCATCGATCTGGCCGGGCAGGCGGGTTTCTCGCCAAGACGCGAAGCCGCCAAGATGCGCTTAACAGCCCTCTGCGCCTTTGCGTCTCTGCGAGAGAAAAAAGATAACTCATACGACCGGATGCCCCGATGACCTAACGGGATCTGTGTTCATCTCTGTTCATCTGTGATTTCGTTCGCATTCGGCCTCGCTGCCCTCCCCTCTGCCGCATCCCATGAACCTCGCCTTCTCCACCAACGCCTATACCCGCCACTCCCTGGAGGAGGCCCTGGAGGGGATCGCCGCGGCGGGCTACCGCTCGGTGGAGATCCTCGCCGACCGCCCCCACCTCTTCCCCCCGGAGTGGGACGCGCCGCGCGTCGCGGCCCTGCGCCAGCGCCTCGCCGACCTCGGCCTCGCGGTGTGCTGCCTCAACGCCAACACCGCGGTCGGCCTGTACCGCGACCCGCCGCCCGAGCCTCTGTTCGGCCCCGGCCTGTGCAACCCGGACGCGGCCCGGCGGACGGCCCGCATCGACTACACCCGCCGCTGCCTCGAGCTCGCCGCCGAGCTCGGGGCGCCGTGCATCACCATCACCAGCGGCCGCGCCGTGCCCGGCTGTCCGCCGGAGCAGGCCCTCGGCCACCTCCGCATGAGCCTCGCCGCGCTCCTGCCCCATGCGGCGGCGTGTGGTGTGCACCTCGCCATCGAGTACGAGCCGGGACTCCTGGTGGAGCGCGCGAGCCAGGCCCTGCGCCTGTTCGCGGCGGCCGGTAGCCCGTGGCTCGGCCTCAACCTCGACGTGGGCCACGCCTGGGTGGCCGGTGAGGAGCCGGCCGAGGTGGTGCGGCGGGTCGGGCGGGAGTGCCTCTTCCACCTCCACCTGGAGGACATCCACGACCGGGTCCACTACCACCGCATCCCGGGCGACGGGGAGATCGACTTCGCCGCGATCTTCGCCGCCCTGGACGCCGTCGGCTACCAGGGCGCCGCCGCGGTCGAGCTCTACACCTGCATCGACGACCCCTCGGGTGCGGCGCGGCGCTCCCGGGAATACCTCGGTCGATGGATCGGATGAGCGCGGCGACCACGCCGCCGACAGGCGCAGGCCTCGCGTGGGCCCAGCTCCTGCGCGTCCCCAACCTCTTCACGGCCGTGGCCGACGTGGCCGCGGGCATGGCCCTGGCCGCGGGCCCCGTCCCCGGGTGGCTCACGGTGGCCGCCCTGATCGCCGCCTCCACCGCCCTCTACGGCGGCGGCATCGTCCTCAACGACGTGTTCGACGTGGAGGTCGACCGTCGCGAGCGGCCGCGCCGCCCCCTGCCGTCGGCGCGGGTCATGGTGGCGGCGGCACGGCGCGTCGGTCTCGTCCTGCTGATCGCCGGGGTGGCCCTGGCCGCGGTGGCGGGCGGGCGCGCCGCCCTGATCGCCGTCGCCATCGCCGGCCTCGCCTTCGCCTACGACGCCGGGCTCAAGCGCCACGCCGTCGCCGGCGCCTTGGCCCTCGCGGGGTGCCGCTACCTCAACCTGCTCATGGGGGTCGCGATCGTGCCGCTCATCGCCGGGAGCTGGCTCCTGCCCCTGCCCCTCGCCCTCTACATCCTGGCCATCATGCCCATGAGCCGGGTGGAGGTGACGGGCGGCCGACCCACGGCCCCGCTCCTCTCCGCGGCCCTGGCGCTGGCGGCCCTGGCCGCCGCCGCGGGTCTCGCCGTGAGCGGCCGCCTCTACCACCCGTGGGGGGTGGTGGCCGTGGCGCTGGTCATCGGCCTGGTGGGCGAGGCCATCATCTCCGCCGTGCGCGCCCCCACGCCGGATCGCCTTCAGTCGGCGATCCACCGTATGCTTCTCGGGCTGATCCCCCTGGACGCCGCCCTCGCCGCGTGCGGGCCCCACCCGTGGGCCGGAGCGGCGATCGTCGCCCTTCTCCTGCCGGCCCGCTGGCTCGGCCGCCGCATCCCGATGACATGACCCGCCTCGCCGACACCGACCGCACCCTCCTCGACCTCCTCCTGCCACGCCTCGCCGAGGCGGGCCGTACGGCCCTGACCGCGGCGCGCGCGGAGATCCTCGCCGGTGGCGACGACCACACCCTCGCCCGCCGCTTCGCGGCGATCGCCCGCCAGGTCGGCCGCGGGCCGCTCGTCGACGGGCAAGCGCCCGCCCCCCTGGCCGGGGTGACCGACCCGGTGGACGTCGCCGACTGGAGCCTCCCCGAGGCGGCACGGGCCTCCCTGCTCCTGGCCGCAGCCCGCGCCGCGCCGCCCACCGCCCTGGAACGGGCCGTCCCCCTCTACGACCGCGGCGAGACCGGCGAGCGCATCGCGGTGCTCAAGTCCCTCGCCTTGTTGGAGGAGGCCGACACCGCGTTGCCGGCGGTGCAGGAGGGGTGTCGCTCCAACATCCTGCCCCTGTTCGACGTGGCCACCGCCAACCCCTACGCCTCGCGCTGGCTCTCGGACCACGACTTCAACCACGCCATGCTCAAACGCGCCACCCTCGGCGTCCCCCTGGCACCGGTGTTTCGCCTGACCGAGCGCGGCGGGCCGGAGCTCGCCGCCATGCTGCGCGGTCTGGTCCGCGAGCGACAGATCTCCAATCGCCCCGTCCCTGCCGATGCGGTACGGGTGGCGAAACAACTCGAACCCCAGCCCTGATCCCCCATGAAAATCTTCGATCCCCACATCCACTGCTTCTCCCGCACCACCGACGACTACGAGCGCATGCACGACGCCGGCATCCGCATCGTCAACGAGCCCGCTTTCTGGCTCGGCCAGCCGCGCACCTCGGTGGGCAGCTTCAAGGACTACTTCGACACCCTGCTGGGCTGGGAACGGTTCCGCGCCGCCCAGTACGGCATCCTCCACGTCTGCACCCTGTCCCTGAACCCGAAGGAGGCGAACGACGACCGGGTGAACGACGCGGTGCTCGAGCTGCTCCCCGACTACCTGGAGAAGGAGAGCGTGGTGGGCGTCGGCGAGATCGGCTTCGACGAGATGACGGCGAAGGAGGAGAAGTATTTCCGCGCCCAGCTCGCCCTGGCCAAGGAGCACGGCCTGGTCGCCCTCATCCACACCCCGCACCGCGACAAGAAGAAGGGGGTGGCGCGTACCATCGACCTGGTCCTGGAGATGGACCTCAACCACGACATGGTGATCATCGACCACAACACCGAGGAGACCATCCCCATGGTGAAGGACCGCACCTATTGCTGGGCGGGCCACACCATCTATCCCCAGACCAAGCTCACCCCGGAGCGCGCCACCAAGATCATCCAGGAGTTCGGTACCGACCGCATGCTGATCAACAGCTCGGCGGACTGGGGCGAGAGCGACCCCCTCAACGTGCCGATCGCCGTGGCCAACATGCGCCGCGCGGGGCTCTCCGACTACGAGATCGAGAAGGTCGTGTGGGACAACCCGGTGGAGTTCTTCTCCCAGAGCGGCCGCCTCGACCCCGCCGACCTCGACGCGCTCGACCACCCGGACAAGTCCGGCTTCTTCGAAGGCAACACGGTGCTGCGCCGGTAGGAGCCGAATCCCTTCGGCGATCGCCAATCGTGTGTAGGGGCACGGCATGCCGTGCCCCTCCGGCGCCGTAGGTCGTTGTAGGGCGGGTTTCAACCCGCCAGGTACGGCGCCGGTTGGGCACGAGTCGGCCGAATGAATTCGGCCCTACAGGTGTAAGACCGGCGTCTTGCGGAATTCCCGCAGGCGGAACTCCGCCCGACGCCTCAGACGACGGCACCCGGATCCAGCACACCTCCCGGGTAGGGGCACGGCATGCCGTGCCCCTACGGCGACTCGCCCGGCGCCGCCCGGAAATCTCCCCCCAACGCCGCGGCCGCCATCCCCCGGATCCGCGCCACGTCCTCCGCCGCGTATGCCTCCCGGCCCGGCGCCCCCCACACCACCCCGGGCCAGCAGAAATCGTCCCGCCGCCGCCCCACCACATGGACGTGGAGCTGGCTGACCACGTTGCCGATCGCCGCGACGTTCAGCTTGTCCACCGGGAACGCCCCCTTGACGAACCGCGACACGGCGTCGACCTGCGCCAGCAGCGCCTGCCGCTGCGCCGCCTCCAGCTCGTACAGCTCACTCACCGCCACCCGCGGCACCACGATGAACCACGGCACCAGGGCGTTATTCAGGAGCAGCAAGAGGCTGGAGCCGAGGTCGCCGAGGACGAAGCAGTCCCGCGCCAACTGCGGGTCGAGGTGAAAGTCGGTCATTGCGTGATCCGGAGGCGTGACGCGCGATTCATCCTAACCACGAAGGGTACGAAGGGCACGAAGGCTGGCCGGTCGGCACCGATCTAGACCGCCTCGCGATTCTCGTGTCCTGGCGCGATCCGCGTGCGACCGCCATGCCCCTCCGCGCCTCTGCGCCTCTGCGCCTCTGCGTTAAGGAGTTCTGGCACCGAAGTACGGAACGCCGCCTCAAGCCCCGTGGTGATGAGGCACGTCACTTCCGATCACTGTGCCCGAGCGACCGCTCCGGTGCGATGCGATCGCGCACGAGCTGCTTCAGCTCCTTGGACTCGGGGAACCGCCCCTCCGCCTTGCGCGAGAAGACCAGCTCGCCGTCGACCTTCACGTCGAACGTCCCGTCCGCCGCCGGCACCAGGGCCACCTCCCCCAGCTCCTTTTCGAAGGTGGTCAACAGCTCCTGCGCCATCCACCCCGCCCGCAACAGCCACCGGCAGCCGGTGCAGTAGTGAATCTCCACCCGCGGCGTCATCGTGTCCATGGCGGCCATCGTAACACCAGGGTCGACACCACGACACGTAGACGGCGCCAGAGATATTGGTCTCTCGCAAAGGCGCAAAGCCGCCAAGGGACCGGATCGAACCTAGGCAGACAAAGGGCACGATCCGCCTTCGCGTGCTTTGCGACTTCGCGAGAGACCATCCTCACGACGTGCCACCCACCCGTCACCGTCGCGGGGATCATTGACCGCAGAGCCATCGAGATCACCGGCGCGAAGCCCCGCAAAGACCTCTGTGCCCTCTGTGTCTCTGTGGTGAAAAACGGTGCTTCCGTATCCCTCCACCCCCGCTACAACCGCCCCCAGACGATGAGGTGGCGGTCGCTCGCCTGTCGCGCGGCCAGATGGCCCAGGCCGGCCGCGATAAGCTGCGCCTCCACCTCCTCCACCTCGTAGGCGGCGAGCAGAGAGTGGAAGAAGTCGCGGCGCAGCACCTCGGGCTCGCCCGCGGCATACTCGTCCACCAGCGCCTGCGCCCGCTCCCGGCTCTCCGGCCGCAGGAGATCCATCACGAACACGTGGCCGCCCTCCCCACCCCAGCGCCGCACGGACGACCACAGCACCTGCGGATCACCGAGGTGGTGCAACAGGCTATTGGACAGGATCAGGTCATACCCTTCACCAGGGACCACACCCTCGGGCAGATACGCCGGGACCAGCGACACGCGCGCCTCTAGCCCGGCCCGCTCCACCGCCGCCCGCCCATGGCGCAGCATCGCCGCCGACCCATCCACCCCATCCACCCGCCACCCGGGGAACGCGCGGGCAAACCGGATCGTGACGTCCCCCGGCCCGCACCCCAGGTCCAGCGCCGATCCGGTCGCTCGCAACCCGGGCAATTTCTCTCTCAGCAGCTCGATGCACCGCGAGTGCGCCTCGGCGAAGTCGGCCTCCGCATAGGCCCGCGCCTGGGCGTCGTCCTCCATCAGCTCCGGCTCTGGGACTCGTTCCATGACTCAACCTGCAAGGTGCGCGACCGCGGGGTCAACCGTCATGGGCGCTCGGCCTCCCGCTTGATCGCCTCGTTCATCGCGACGAATCCCTCACGTGTAGGTCCGTCGAGGGACCGTTTGAAGAGCGGCACGAGCACCCCGGAAAACAGCTCGCCGTGATGAAAGACCACCCGGCTGTCGGCCTGCGACTCCACGACGAAGAAATGCTCCCCGTCGAATAGCCCGGGTAGCAGAAGCCTCCCCTTCCACCGAAACTCCCGCTGGGTTTCGACGGCGAGCACCCTCGGACGGAAGGTCATGCCGCCGGAGCCGGCGGGTTGAATGACGACGCGCAACGCCTCGCCGACCCTCGCCACCCCGTCGATCGAACGGACAAATGGATTCCAGCGGGCGTATCCTGGACACAACCATCAGGGTCGACCAGACGCGCTCGGCCGTGGCATCGATCTCGATCTGGGTGTCGAGACGGTGCACTGGTGAGAACTAACGATAAAGCGCAGGCGACCCGGCAACCAACGAGGTCCCGCGTGAGCGATGAGACACGGACTTGGAACTCATGGGAATGTACGTGTTGCGGATCGCCTGGAACGGATGGTCAGAACCCCTCATAGGGCCTCGATTATCTCTCGGGTTCCTTTGATCATTTCGCCTACGTCGCGGATGTCAAAGTCTTCCCATTGTGCGTGTAAAGCGCTGTTTCTCACTCCCGCATAGCTTTTCCACCGCTTTGCCTTGACCTGTGTGACGGCACCGCACTTGGTAAGGTCATCAATGACTGCGTCGAGGGCTCGACCTGCTTGCTCGACGGTCATCTTCATAGCGAGGCGACGGACAGCATCCTCGAATACAGCGCTTGCTAATACCGATGATTCAATCTTCTTACCCGCCTTATGAAATTCTGATGCGTGGTCAAGGAACTCATCGAAGGTAGACGCAACAAATACATACTCGGCCTTTTTCATTAGGCCATGCTTCATCTCTTCGAAAACGGACTGGAGCAACCCCAAAAGCTTCTGTACGGTGTGGTAAGGAACACCACCGGATAACTCTTTCGCTTCAACAACTCGATTTGCTTCCTGCAAGAAGTACGTGTCGGGTGTTGCGCACAAGCGGAAAAAATTGGCGGTCGAAGCAATCCACGCTTGCAGGGCCGGCACGTCTTCAGGGTTGAACCAATAGTTCGGGTGTCCTTCATAGACACGTATCTTGCACGCCAGAGACCGTCCACGTTCAATCAGTTCCTGGCAGCGTGATTCAAGGTCAGGCGTCATAAGAGTTCTAGACAGTATGACTCCCGCGTCGGGAGGCTGACCCCCGGTTGATACGCGGGTTAGCTAGCCTGAAGCCAGCGCCGCACAGTGATTGCGCATCACGCACTCGAACTCGGGGGTCAGCCATGGATCAC
>Ga0210124_1001451_pt1 | contig 10202 bp, 12 predicted proteins | sample Muzzi_PWC_D2_FD_185554 | JGI IMG/M metagenome (GOLD analysis project Ga0210124, IMG submission 185554) | Wetland microbial communities from San Francisco Bay, California, USA, that impact long-term carbon sequestration - Muzzi_PWC_D2 (SPAdes) | ecosystem: Environmental > Aquatic > Marine >...
CATGCTTAAAAGTTTAAATCTCATTCTGTTTTTAGTTTAGTTCATTGTTTGGTACCAGACTACACGACATAACACAACACGCAATTGGCAATCGAAGGAGGCCTGAGTGGGGATTGGAGTCGAGACTTTAACCGGTCTAATCTGTCTTAATGGCCGGGTTCAAGTGAGCTTGTTCTGTACGTCGATCTCGACTTGGCAGAGGCAGATCGTGGCAAGTTCGACTTTTATGTGGTGGGCGACCTGATGTGTTTCAGTTGGTCATCAATGAAAAGCCAATGTCGCCGGTTATTGAACCTCGATTTAGCCTTCTGCAACCCTTCTAATCTTTCAGAGGATGTTTCTCTGTGACTGGTTCGACCAAGAGCGTGAGACCGCGGATTTCTCGAACCCGAACAACCTTCCCTCTGTCAATTGGTGATCCCTCTCCCATCTGCCTGGCCCGCCACAATTCGCCATGCACCCGGACAGACCCTATTGGAGCCAATTGTTCTTGAACAATCCCCTGGCGACCAATAATCGATGTCGCTTCTCCAGCGTGATCCCAGTCATAGGCCCGCCAAGTCAAGGGAAACAGGGCCACATCTTTGATAATCCAGATGATAACAAGACCCCAGGTAAACCAGGCTGGAAGCTCAACCCACTGTTGAATCACGATTAGGCCTATAGCGATCAGAGCTAAAGCAGGTATTTGGAGAAATGTATATCTCAATACAAGCCGTGCCGTCCAATCTTGCTTTTGATGAGTTAACACAACTGTACGGGAACGAGTGAAGAGCTTGGCAATACCTCGAATTTTATCTTCCACCTGTAGGCATCCACTTTAAGCCTTTGAGGCCGCCTTTTCCTTCTAATCGTGAAGGCCATAGAATATCCCATTTATCCTCTTGTCACAACCTTTAACGGTCTGATTTTACAGATAACGTGAGTGCGTGTACCCAGACGTTCAGCAGGTACAATGTGGCCATAGTAGGTTGGCTTGCCAGTGTAAAAGTGCGCTATTTGATCAAGTTGTTCTATTGCCCCTTCTTCAACAATCTCACCCACAACACCTCGTACTTCGAGATACCGATAGGGATTTTGGGGATCGAGAACCATAACACTAACATCTGGATTAGCCTGTATATTCTTTTCCTTTTGCAAACCACGACTGGTAATAAACAGGATATGACTACCGTCATAATAACGCCATATGGCCGTAGTATGAGGTTTTCCGCTGGGGGTGATGGTGGCTAATGTGGCTACAAGCGGTTGCTCGATTAAATCTTTGTGAGTTTCTGGAATCTGAATTATGATATCAACCCATGGCGACGCAGGATGCTTGTTAATCCGCTTGTTGCATAACGTAATCCGTCGTGCATACCTTCTCCATAGGAATAATCACCCGGCGATACACTCTCCAATTTTTTGGAATTTATCTGCTGCTCGTTCAACAAATCATTAAGCAGATCGATCAACTCTTGACCTAACTGTTCAAAATTCTCATTCTCCATAGATAGCACTCTTATTACTCATTTAGTACCATATGACCCAACCTGAAAAGTTTTCAGATACCATGTGTCAGTCGTTATTGGATCAAATTCAATAACTTTTCGATTTTAGCTTGGTCAAATCCAACTATGTGCTGTCCATTAATTACAAGCAATGGTACTGCCTCGACACCGAACGTTTCAAGAATATATTGCTTGGCATCCAAATCATAACGGATATTATGCTCGGTGAAGTTGATGTTTCTTTGTGAGAGAAACTCTCTCACTCGGGAGCACTCCTGTCAACGCGGACTCACATAGTCTGTCTCAGTCGAATATAGAATAACTTGTTTCATCATTTGAAATCTCCTTTCTGAATTATAGTCTTGTACTATCTTTGAATAGATACAATTATCATCAATTTTGCTAAACTATGAGCGGTTCAGGATTGTAAGGTGGTTGTTCATTAGAGGCCAAGTAAACAGCCGTATTGGCAATCTCTTCAGGCTTTATCATACGCCCCATAGGTTCATTAGCCTCGTATTGCCGCCTTGCCTCCGATGGGTCGTCAGCCTGGGCAAAAAACTGACCAAGCAAAGGTGTATCAACCGCAGTAGGGCAAAGCGCCCAAACCCGAATGTTTTCGCGGGCATAGTCTGCTGCCAGCGAGCGGCTTAACATCGTTACCCCTCCTTTTGTAGCACTGTAAATCGCACTACCAGGCCAACCCCGCACCCCGGCCACCGAAGCCAAGTTGATTATGGTTCCACCGCCCGAACGCTGGATGGCAGGTATAGCATACTTGCAAGTCCAAAATACCCCGGAAAGGTTCACCGCAACCACTTGATCCCAAAGATCATCTGCCACTTCCTCAATTCGCCCTCGACCGGGAATGCCCGCAGAATTTACCAATGTATCCAAACGATCAAATTGGGTTTCTACTTGCGCGATTAGTGACTTGATTTGTGTAGGTTGACTCACATCTACCGATAAAAATATCCCCTCACCCTCATTTTGCAAAATTAAACTTACCGTTTCTTGACCGGCCTCCGGTTTTACATCGGCAACGATGACTCGGGCTCCTTCAATGGCAAAACGAAGGGCAATTGCTTGACCGATGCCGCTTCCTCCACCGACAATGAGTGAAACTTTTCCCTTTAAGCGCATTCATCAACTCCTATCTCTCCAGGCCAAGCACACGCGCTCCGTTATTCCAGAGCATGTTCTGCCTTGAATTTGGTTGTAGGGGAAGTAACCGAAATTCCTCCAAGGCTTGCTCTAATGATCGGCTCGGATAGCAAGAGGAATACAACATACGATGGGAAAGAAACCCATTTGCTGCTTGGACGTAATGCTCCGCACCTGGCATATTTGGCAAGTACATATAGAACTCTGGCATAAGATAAACGTTATTACAACGCATTGCTAAAGCACAGGCCTGGGTGGTCCAGGGCCAGCAGCCGTGTCCAATAATGAATGTCAATTCTGGAAAGTCTAAAGCAACCCTTTGGATATGAACTGGTATGGAGTAATTCATATCCGACCCAATATAATGACTACTGGTGATCATCACCGGGATTTTGAGCTTATGGCATGTCTCATAAACGGGATAAACAACCTTGTCATCATCATGAAGTGAAGGGTCGCTCCAACCGGGCAAGATGGAAACACCCTTACACCCCAGCCCTTCGACACTACGATGCAGTTCATCTATTGCACCTGCCTCTAAAGGATCAATACCGGCAAATCCAAAAAATCGCTTGGGAAAACGCCGTACCAACTCTGCAATATCGTCATTATCAACCCTACCCCATTGTCTGGCCGCCCGTTGACCCATAATTACAGCCACATCGATTCCCGCCTCATCCATCTCCCGCATAAAATGCTCAATTGATTGTTCATCGAAGGAAGCGCACGATCGGCGTCCGATTGCAAACGAATTGCCAGTCACCGGATCCTCAATAGCCGGACGCGGCCGAAAAAAGTGTATGCTAAGGAAGCTTTTGAATGGCGGCTGCACTCGAAAGTCGATTATCATCCACGCCTCCCAGTTACAACGTGCCTGAGGTCATCAAATCTACACCCCCGCCCACATAGAGATGTTGGCCGGTGATAAAGCTTGCCTCTTCCCCGGCAAAGAACAGCACCGCATGAGCCACATCTTCTGGTTGTCCCAGACGGGGGATTGGCTGTGACTGAGCCTTCTGCAAATCACGTTCCTGTTCCTCTTTTGGCATACCGAGAAACAGAGATGTAACGACCAGGGTCGGTGACACACAATTTACGGTAATACCATATTTACCCAGCTCAATGGCCAGGCTACGGGTCAGGCTAACCACCCCCCCCTTGGAAGCGGCATAGTTTGACAGACCAGTTCCACCCAGCCAGGATCGTGATGCGATGTTGATGATCCGTCCAAATTGCTGCTTTTTCATAAAAGGCACAACAGCGTGGCAGCACAAGTATTGAGATTTCAGATTGACCATCAGGATCTTATCCCAGGTTTGCTCATCCATTGCATCTATTTCTGCTTCCGGAGCGATGATGCCGGCATTATTAACCAATATGTCGATCCGTTGAAATTTCTCGATAACCTGCTGGCACAACTCTCCTACACTTTCAGATTTACTTACATCAGTCCGCACACCGATGGCCGACCCGCCAGCAGCTTCAATCTCTTGCACAACCCTTTCCATAGCTTGAGCATCAATATCAGCCACACATACATTGGCTCCGGCGCGAGCAAACGCTTTAGCAATGCCTGCTCCAATTCCACTTCCGGCACCGGTCACAATTGCTGTTCTTCCCTGAAATTGCACCTTACTTAATCCTCTCAGTTAACTATGATGCGTTGAAACATTGTCTAGGTCGATAAGATCAGATGACACCAATTTTACCGGCAAAACCATCGGCGTTAATCGCGCGCGCACTGATAACATCCAAGACCACACCTGCCTCTGACACTCGTATTTCTTCGAGCGTGGTACCATCAAAATCAAGCACTTTAGCGAAAATAGCGTCACGCTCAATCCAATCTCCTACTGAGACTTGGGGCGCATACAAACCCATTTTAGTAGTCTTCAGTAAGACGCCATGATCGAGTTTGACCGGAATGCCTGCCCAGGGTACGGGTTGACCCGCCTTGATACCAAGGTGCTTTAGGCCATTTTGCAGCGCGTTAAATGTAGCAGAAATATGACGTTCATCCAACAGACCACGGCCTCCTGCCTCAAGCGTCACTGCTGGCCGACCCCCTTTCACGGCTTCTGCCGCACCGGTGCCTCTTCCCAAGACCGCACCACCTGCATCGGTAACTTCCACAAATGGAAAACCCAAGGCCATTGCCAGATCAATGGTCTTCTTGTCTAGCTCTTGATCACCAACCGCATGGGTAATAATAAAGAGGTCGATGGCCTCATCGAACTCCCCTCCATGGCAATCTATTACCGCATCGGCCTTGTTGATGACTTCGTTGGTAATGGTATAAGCGATAACCTCGGTAAGGGTTCCATCCTTTTTACCGGGCCATACTCGATTCAAGTTTTTACCATCAATAGGATTTGTGTATTGGGTATGCTTGCACAATGCTGCTACATCTGCCGCCAGCACAACATAGACGTTGCCGGACAACTCTTCAGGGTCCAATGAGTGCCAAAAACGGGTCACCCCTTCAAGAGCGGCATATTCTGTGGCGTGAACCGCTCCAATTGCAGCCAAGGTAGGGCCAGGATTCTTTCCTTCGACAATGCCTACCGGGACAAACGTCTCGAAATTATTATGAACATCTTTAACCGGGAATTTCTTAATGGTTTTGCTAGCCATTGCAGTTAATCTCCTTATTTTAATTATTTAGTGGCAATAACTCTAACGTGGTGCCGACATATTCCATCGTACGCTCTTCGCCGCTTTTGGCGACGTGGTAAAATCCAATTGGCGCACCGACACGTTCGCCGGTCGGATCGAAATTAATCAACCCGCTCACCCCTTGAAAATCTCGCAGATTGCGTACCGCTTCAAGAATTTTGGAGCGATCAGGGCGTTCTACTCTTCGTAACGCCTCGGCAATAATCATGATTGAGTCGTAGGCTTCGGGGCTGTAGGTGCTGTCTTCTGGAAAACGGGCAGTGTAGGCTTGACGAAAAGCAGCAGCGCTTGAAAGTCGACGAAAATCTGCGCCAGAATAGGTATGGTATGCCTCGGCACCTGGCTCACCTCCACCCAAGGGAAATGCGGGCTTCATGGCATCAGTGCCCAGAAAAGGTACTTTTAATCCAGCCTGGCGCAACCCAGAAGATATCATCAACCCTTCACGCGGATGAACCACACAAAAAACAAGCTCTGGCTCAGCAGCTGCGGTTGCCTGAATCTGACGGTCAAAGTTATCACCACCATTTGGAAAGCTTTGTCGCTCAACAACCTTGCCGCCCAACTTCTCGTATTGGTGTACAAAAATGTCGGAGGTGGTGGTGGCCCATGCATCTTCGGCATGGATGACCGCCACCTGAGAAGCCTTTAAATAGCCATAGGCCATGCGAGCCAACTCACCCCCCTGCGCATCCTCGTTCGCAACCAATCGAAAGAAGGTCCGGTAACCTTGCTTGCATAAATCCGGATGAGAAGCACAAGGGCTAACCTGAACCAAACCGGCCTGATTAAAGATCGGTGCGCTGGCAAATGCTTCATTACTACCCATAGGACCAACCACCCCAATGATGGTCGGGTCGGCCACAATTTCTTCCGCATATTTCTTGGTCACTTCCGCATCGCCATTATCATCAAACACTTTCCAGTCCAGACTGATGGGCAAACTGGTGTCATTTTTGAGCTCATCAATAGCAATTTGTGCCCCTCGATAGATGGGATTTTCCTCGGCTGGACGCTGAGGGCGCGTTGAAATTGAAAAAGCAATGTAAGCCGTAGCTTTGTTGTTTTGCATTTCGATCTCCTTGAAGCTTTATGATAGGAAAAATTGACGGATCTTCTGACCGACTTTTTCGACTTCTGTTCTGGTTAATTCAGGATAGGTTGGTAAACAGAGAAGTTCGTTGGCTACTAACTCGGTTTGTGGAAAAGAGCCGGGACCATCCCCCAGATATTGATAAATAGGCTGTAGGTGAAGTGGCGGCACATAGGTTAATCCGGTCCAAATACCGGCTTCCGCCAAATAATGCATCAGACCATCACGCCGGGGGGAACGGATAACAAATGCTCGAAACGCCGGTTCCGAGTCAGGAGTATTCTGGGGCAACAACACGTACTCAGGCTCTAAATCGGTCAACAACTCACGATAAAGACGGGCATTTTCCCGGCGACGTTGGACCCAAGAATCGAGATATTGGAGCTTTACCCGCAGAACCGCCGCCTGTAGTTCGTCAAGTCTGGCATTGTGTCCTTCTTGAATATACTCAAATTGAGCGCCAATAATCCCCTTCTCAATGGCCTCAAGACTGGTCAGGCTAAACCCATAACTAGCAAGCACTCTGACTCGCTCGGCCAGGGCGGCATTGTTGGTCGCTATCATTCCGGCTTTACCCAATGCCCCCAACATTTTGCCGGGACTAAAGCTAAAACACCCCAAATCAGCAATGCTACCCACCCGTTTTCCCTGATAAGTCGCTCCCGTAGCTAGCGCAGCATCTTCAATCACCCCCACGCGATGTTTAGCGGCAATTTGCTGAATAGTGGACATAGCAGCCGGATTCCCATACATATGCACAACTACAATTGCTTTGGTTTTGACTGTAATTTTAACTTCGAGAGCCTGAGGGTCCAGATTGTAAGTCCGGGGGTTGATATCGGCCCAAACCAGATGCCCTCCGGCGTGAGACAGCGGCGCCGAAACCGAAATATCGGCATTGGGGGCCAAAATAACCTCACCGCCAGGTCCAATCTCCAAAGCCCCGAGGGCAAGCATTAATGCGGCACTACCAGAACCAACTCCGATCGCATATTTTACCCCAACATATTCGGCAAACTCTCGTTCAAAATTTTCAACTTCAACAGACGGGGTAAAAACCCCTTTCTGCATAACACGGGCAATAGCTTGGTCGAGTTGATCTTTAATAAGCTCGTGTTGTTGCCTCAGCCTAGAACCCGGAATTATCATTTGATCTTTGTCACCTATAATCAAAGGCCTTAGGCACGTCTTGAACGAGGATCAAACAACTCGTTGAGGCCGTCACCAATATAGTTAGACGCGGCAGCCGTCAGAACCAAAGCAATACCAGGGAAGAAGGTTAACCACCAGGCCGTATCCAAATATGAGCGGCCATCGGCCATCATATTGCCCCAGGTTGGTGTTGGAGGCTGGGCTCCCATCCCTAAAAAGCCCAGTGATGACTCGTAAATAATTACCTTACCTAACTCAAATGATGCAATCACAATTAAGGGTCGAGCAACATTGGGTAAAATGTGTCGCATCAGAATTCGAGCATTGTTACAGCCCAAACAACGCGCTGCCTCAATAAATTCCTGCTCTCGTAAGGCGAGCGTAGAGGCGCGTACGGTCCGAGCAAAAATGGGCCAGCCAGTGACGATAAAAACCAAAATCACATTTGTAACATTTGGACCAAGCAAGGCTACAATGGCTAGGGCCAACAGAATTAAAGGTAGCGCCAACTGAAAATCCGCGAAGCGCATGATAATGTCATCAAAATAACCACCAAAGTAGCCCGAAACCAAACCCAAAATTATTCCTACCATCCCGGCTCCACCGACCGAGATAAAACTTATCGCCAGCGATAGCCGGGCTGCCAGAAATACCCGGGTCATAATGTCTCGGCCTAGTTGATCAGTTCCAAAAATATGGGTAAAGCCAGCATTGTTAACCCAGCCTGGAGCTTGCAAGCGAGCAAACAAATCCTGCTTAAATGGGTCAAAGTGGGAAATTTCGGGAACTAAGATTGCAAGCATGATAATAAGCAGCAGTACAACCGCGCCAAATAAAGATAATGCCGCTCGTCGAAAAAGGGGGAAGAACTTTCTAAATCCCCAAGCCTTTCGTGCGTTCATTTTATTATCTGCTTTGGCAATCTTGCTGGTAATGTTATTCATTTATTTCTATACTCCCACCAATTCCATAGGCCACAGCACCTTATCAAATACTATGTATTTCATTGATAACGAATCCGCGGATCAATCACCGAGTAAAGAATATCAACCACAAGATTAATCACCACAAAAATAAGGGCCGATACTAGAACAACTGCCTGCACAACCGGGTAATCTCTGTTGTGAACGGCGTTTACGGCCAGTTGTCCCACCCCCGGCCAGCCAAAGACTGTCTCGGTAATGACAGCCCCACCCAGTAAGGCTCCAGTTTGCAGACCAAGTATCGTTATAATGGGTAGCATAGCGTTTTTGAGCGCGTGTTTAAATAGAACCGGAGAAAGCGGAAATCCTTTAGCGTAGGCGGTACGAATATAATCCTGACTCAAAACATCCAAAAAACTGGTTCTGGTAATGCGGACAATAATACCGGCCAAGAAAGGAGCCAATGAACAGGCCGGTAAGATGAGATGCTGCAAACCACCACGGCCGGAGGTTGGCAAAAGCTGCCAACGAAGGGCAACAACCGTAATCAGAGTTAACCCCAACCAAAAACTAGGAATCGACTGCCCCAACAAAGCCAGGAAAAGCGCCAGGTTATCGAACAAACTCCCTGGTTTTAGAGCGGCCAGGATACCTACTGGAATCCCCACCAAAACGGCCAAAAACAGGGCGGCGGCGGTCAGTTCTAAAGTAGCAGGCAAGGCCACCATAACCAGTTCCGAGGTTGGGCGTACCGCTCGAATCGACATGCCTAAATCGCCCTGTAAGGCCCTAAACACGAATCTCAGGTATTGTTCGGGAAAGGAGCGATCAAGTCCCATCTGGGCCCGCACGGCTGCGACCTGCTCATCCGAAGCGTGTTCGCCCAGCATCAAGCGTACTGGATCGCCCGGGGTGATATGAATCAATAAAAAAACAACCACTGACGTTAAAAACAACAGTGGAATGGCCTGAAGCGATCTCCGAAAAAGATATCTAAAGCTCATAGGATTAATGAAATATTAAGGCCCGTTACGTTACTTGCAGCCGAGAGTACCACTTTCTCTGGGTAGCACCAGAGAGGTTTGAGGGCTTCACGCAAACGAAGCCCTCAAACCAACAAGCAAGCTAAAGTTGATTAATTATTGAAAGAATGCTCGATTAAAGAAAAAGAACTCATCTGGCCGAGCAGAGAATCCGCTTAGATTCTGGCTGATACCAAGAACCTCCTTGGGGATATACAGAAAAATCATTGGTGCGTCATCCCAAACAATCCCCTGAGCTTCTGCCAGTAGCTGCTTCAGTTCGGCATCGTCATTTGTGAGCGCAGCCTTTTTCAAAAGTTCATCAACTTGGGGGTTAGCGTAAGCTGTACGCGAACCGGTATTTTCTGAGACAAAGAGAAAGGTCATCATCAGCACAGGATCCTGAGCATCAGCGGACCAGCCCTGAAAGAAAGAGTCGAACGGAGAATCAACCCCTTTAGACTCGGACACCATGCTGGCATACTCACCCTGTTCAAATTTAACGTTGAGGCCCACATCCTGAAGATAGCCGGCAATGGCCTGACCGACCTGGTCATCATTAGGATACCGACCTCGTCCAACCGCAAAAATGATCTCCTCACCGGCATAGCCAGCTTCGTCTAAAAGTTGCCGGGCCTTGTCTGGATCGTATGGATAAGCCAGGTCCGAGCGAGCTCCGGTC
>Ga0210124_1001453_pt1 | contig 10198 bp, 7 predicted proteins | sample Muzzi_PWC_D2_FD_185554 | JGI IMG/M metagenome (GOLD analysis project Ga0210124, IMG submission 185554) | Wetland microbial communities from San Francisco Bay, California, USA, that impact long-term carbon sequestration - Muzzi_PWC_D2 (SPAdes) | ecosystem: Environmental > Aquatic > Marine >...
CGATCTCCCTGTATCACCGACACGCCCGGGTCAGGGTCATGATGGATGTCGTCGATCAAAACCTGATTATGGCGGTAACCGATGACGGACCCGGGGTTGATCCCGAACACCAGGAATTGATTTTTCGGCGCTACGCCCAGGGTAAGGAATGTTCTATCGTCGCGCGCAAGGGCCACGGTCTGGGTTTGGCGGGGGCCCTGATCCTGGCCCGGTGCCTGGGGGGCGATATCACCTTGGACAGCCGGCGAGGGCAGGGTGCCACATTCCGTCTGACGCTGCCGGTGAAATTTGAGGGTGAATGAAAGCAAGTGTATCAATTGTAAAAAAATATCAACCCATGATAACACGGCTTGCAGCGGTCCGGCCAGGGCGACAAGCGGCGGGCATGGGATTGCAAACCAATGCTACCCGGTTTCTGTTTCTTCAGCGTACCATCGGCAATCGTGCGGTCGCCAGGCTGGGTGCCCAAAAAAAACAGGCAGACTCGACCAAACGGGAACTTTGGCCGGTGTTGGCGCTGAGACCATCGGCCATGCCGGACCAGGCCGGGACAATCCCTCAAAATAAAATCCTGTTGAGACAGAGTCGGACTCCCGTTGCGGAATACCGCAGACAAAAAAAAGGGTTGCGTCGAAAGCTGGCCGGAATCAACAAAATTTCCAATTTATTGCGGAGAAGAAACAAGCAAAAAGAATTTATTAAGAAGATCCTCGTGCAGGTTTTGCACCATAACCCGTTTAACCGAATCGAGGTCAAGAAAATCAATGGTAATGCCAGAGCCCAGACGGAGTGGAGTAATCCTGCCAAACAGAATTTGGGGATCAAGGTCGCATTCGATGAGGGTATCTTTAAAGATCCTCTGCCTCTGATCATTGCAACGGTCATCCACGAATCCGTCCATGCAGACCAGCTGAAGGCGGGAATCGCATACTATGTTAATCCGGCCCTCCGTGTCGGCACGATCGAAGGCATTTATCGCCGGGCTGTCTATTGTTTTGCAGAGGCCGATGCCCGGATCGACACGTTACACAAATTTGACAGAGTGCTTCCCAAGGGGCATAAAACAAGAATCTTAAAAGAAATTTCGCTCATGCTTAAGAAAGCAGACAATGCGATCTACCGCATGGACTCATCCGAATATCAACGCCGCGGGAGCAAATACCAGAAATGGCTCGCCGCCCTGTTGACCGGAAACAAGCTCAAACGCGGCGGCAGTATTCGGACAATCTGGAAAAGAGACAAGGCCCATATCGGGCTAAAAAACGATTTGTTGCCGTGGAGAAAACTGCCTTAGGATATATGCAGGGTCTGGTAAGCGTGGCTAATATCACATCACGACAAAGCTCAATAGCCTGTGGTCGTCTGACATGTTTGGTTCCTCGATTTTTCATCGGAGACAGGAATTTTGAACCCCGGGTCATCCCACAAAAATGATTCTTCCGACGGATCATCGCTTGTGACAAATGACAAATGGAATAAGTCCCAGCTTCTTACTCCTTTAAGAACAAAACTCCACGTCCCTCCGCTGCGTTCAGGATGGATTTCGCGACCACGCCTGGACAAACGGATGGTTGAGGGGTTTGAGCGTAAACTTACCCTCATCTCCGCCCCGGCCGGTTTCGGAAAAACCACCCTATTAGTGGACTGGATCCACAGATACAAAATACCGACCGCCTGGTTTTCTGTTGACAAGGGCGACATCGACCCCCTGCATTTCCTGACCTATGTTATCCTGGGACTTCAGGGCCTTGAGGCCGGTACCGGTAAAGCTGCTTTGACGATGTTGCAATCGCCGCAGCCGCCGCCGATTGAACCCATGCTGATAAACCTGATCAATGATGTGAGCCGTATCCCCCCGGACATGGCGCTTATCCTTGATGATTATCATCTGGTCGATACCCAGCCAATCCATGACTTGATCTCGTTTATGCTTGAAAACCTGCCGCAGCAGATGCACCTGATCATCGCCACCCGATCTGACCCGCCCTTGCCTTTACTGCCCCGTTTGCGTAGCCAGAACCAGCTGACCGAGCTGCGTGCGGCTGATCTGAGCTTCAGCGGCGATGAAACCGCCAGTCTCTTCAATCAAAGCTTAAACTTGCAGCTCACCACCCAGGACATTCAATTGATAGAAACGCGTACCGAAGGCTGGGCTGCCGGTTTGCAGCTGGCAGCGCTGTCGCTGCAAGGGCGCACAGATCCATCGGATTTCATCAAAGGATTTAAAGGAGATAATCGCTATATTGCGGACTATCTGACCGAAGAGGTGCTGAACCGTCAGTCCGAGCACCTGCGTAATTTTTTGCTGCACACCTCTATCCTGGAGCGTCTGTCCGGCCCACTCTGCGATGCGGTCGCCGAACAGGGAAACAGCCGCCGGGTGCTGGAAACGCTGGAAAAAGCCAATCTGTTTGTTGTACCGCTCGATGAAGAGCGTTGCTGGTACCGCTACCACCATCTGTTCGCGGATCTGCTCAATCAGCGATTGCGCACGCAACAGGGTGATCTCTTGCCCCAACTCCATCTGCGCGCCAGCCAATGGTTGGCCGAAAATGGTTTTAAGAACGAAGCGGTGGATCACGCTTTTTTGGCGCAGAATTATAACCGGGCAGTTGCGTTGATAGAAGGAATTGCTGAAATGGACTGGGATCGTGCCCGGGAAAGCCGGCTGCTGCATTGGTTCAAAAAACTGCCGGATGAAAAAATAGACCCCAATCCGAAACTCTGTATCTTTTATGCCCGGGAGTTGTTTAAAAGCGGCTACATGGATGATACCGAAAAGAGATTGCAGGCAGCCGAACAAAAGCTTGAGACCATTTTTGTCAGCGATGTGAACAAAGCGGGCCTGCGGGGAAGGATCGCGGTTATACGCGCCTACATATCAACCCGAACAGGTGATCTCTCCCGTACCATTGACTTCTCAAGCCAGGCACTCAAGCTGCTCCCCCGGAGAGATTTAAACTGGCGCAGTGTGGCCGCCACGATGTTGGGGTTTGGCTACGGTTCCGGCAATCTGATTGAATCACAGCAGGCTTTTTCCGAAGCGATGGAGATTAGCAAAGCCGCCGGCAATGTTTATTATCACATCTTCGCCGGTAGTTGTTTGGGGTCGGTCTTGGCGAGGCGCGGCAAGCTTAAGGAGGCCAGGGATTTTAGCCGGCAGCTGCTGGATTTGGCGATTGAAAACGGTATTGAACAGACCGGTATTGCAGGCTCCCTGTATGGAAATCTGGGCACGATTTTATGCGAATGGGGCGATTTTGACGAAGGGATCCGCCTGATCAATAAAGGCATCGAGCTGAGTAAAGTGGGGTGTGATCCGGTGATCCTGGCCATCTGCCAGCTCAGTTTACTGAGGGCATCAATGTATCGCATGGATCTTGTCGGCGCGTTAAAACTCATGGAGAATATCAATGAACGCGCGGCTGATTTTGCACTGCCTCCCTGGGTGAAGAGTGCCATTTCCGCGATCAATGTGTTTTTTTTGCTGGGCAGCGGCAACCTCAATGCAGCCTTACTATGGGCCCGGGAACGCGGATTGCGTCCTGATGATAAGCCGGATGACTTGCATGAGGTGGAATATATCGCCCTGGCTCATATTCTCATGGCTCAAAACAAGCTGGATGAAGCGGATGAATTGCTTCAGCGCTTAATTGAGAATGCAACGGCCGGCGATCGTGTTTATATGCTGATCGAGATGCGATTGTGGAGAGTCTTGATCTTTACGCTAAAGGCGGATACAGCCGCCGCGTTGGCCGAGTTGAAACTGGCCTTAGTGCTGGCCGAGCCCGGTGGATTTATAATGATGTTTGTCAGCAAAGGAAAGCCCGTGGCTGAATTGCTGGAAGAAATTTTGGCAGTCAAAAAACGCGATCATGACGCTGTCAAAGCCGGCTTTTCTTTATCTTACGCAAAAAAAATAAGTTCTGCTTTCAAAACGGTCACACCACCAGCAGTCGAAGGTCTGATGGATCCGATCAGCGAGCGCGAATTGGAAGTTTTACACCTCATCGCGGCCGGATTATCAAACCGGGAAATCGCAGATAAACTTTTTATTGCTTTGAATACGGTAAAAACCCACACCAAGAACATCAACAGCAAATTAGACGTTAACAGTCGCACCCGGGCCGTCGCCCGGGCTAAAGAACTGGGACTGCTATAACCCCCCCTTCTTTTAATATATCTTCTTTTTTCATTAAAAAAATCACCCCTTAAAATCACCCTTTGGTGTGATGACCGATTGCGCCCGATTTCCTATATTTCCTCCAAACAACGTCAGAAACGCGTGTGCAGGCATTAGGAGAAATTTCCATGACAAATCCGCACCAATATCACGGCTCAACAGATTACCGGATCAAATTGAAAGGGTGTCTCGATCCTAATTGGTCGAGCTGGTTCGGGCAAATGGAAATTTCCACTGAAGGCGGCGAAACCATTCTGACCGGTCCGGTTGCCGATCAAGCCGCATTGCACGGATTGCTGATCCGCATCCGTTACTTGAATCTGATGCTGCTGTCAGTGGAACGTTTAGAGTCGGTTCGGCAGGCAAAGCCATAAGTCGCATAAAATTCTATTATTCAAGGAAGTAAGATGAAACCATTACAATTAAAATTAAGGGGGAAGAAAATGTTTGCAATCAAAACTGTTATCAATTTATTCTCGGTCAGATCCGCATCAATCTTAATTATTTGTCTGTGTATAGCCTTTTCATTAGGCTGTTCGGCAGAAGGCACAATTAGTGGCGGAGACAATAATTTTTCCGGAGGAGGGATTTCTGAAGACCCTTCCCTGGAATGGGTTGCACCGGAATCGGTAGGTTGGTCTTCGGAAGAATTAGAAGCAGCCCAGGAGTTTGCTCAACAAAGTGGCTGCACTGCAGTCATGGCGCTTAGTGATGGCAAAGTCTTTTTTTCCCGGGGCAATATTCACAAAAACTATGAGGTCCATTCGATGCGAATGCCATTTTTAAGTGCGCTTTATGGTATTCACATTTCGCGGGGGGAAATAAATCTTAATGCCACACTGGAGGATTTAAATATTGACGACATTACTCCAGGCTTAACTCTTTCTGAAAAGCAGGCCAGAGTAGAGCATCTATTGATGTCTCGTTCGGGTGTTTACCATGAAGCGGCTGCTGAGGACCAGGCAATGATTGATGAAAGACCGGCCAGGGGAAGCCATGCCCCTGACACTTTCTTTTATTACAACAACTGGGACTTCAATGCATTGGGAACCATTTTTGAACAGGAAACCGGTGAGGAAATATTCAAAGCTTTCAAGAGGGAAATCGCCGATGTTTTGGGAATGGTGGACTTCAGCATCGACAACGGTTTTTATCAATATGAATGGGATAAATCCTTGCACCCCGCCTATCATTTCAAAATGAGTGTCAGAGATATGGCAAAATTTGGCGCACTTTACCAGAACAATGGTCGCTGGCAGGGTTTGCAGGTCATTGCAGAAGAATGGATCGATGATAGCACCATGGCCTTTTCAACCATGGAGGACACAGATGGTTTAGGCTATGGTTATATGTGGAAGATCATTCCAGAGGATTCAGAGATTGGGCAAATGATCGGCTATCCAGGTTATTATCATACCATAGCGGATGGCTATGTACTGGTTGTTATACCGGATTTAAAGCTGGTCATCGTGGAGCGCTACGATACGGATCACAACTGGGAAAACACCGAAGATGATGCATTTGAGCTGAGCATGCTGATCATTGATGCCCACATAGAGGAATAGAGGTGATGCATCACCTAAAATTTTAAGATTTTGATAAAATGATTATCGATCTGTCACTTGAACAACAACATAGAAGGTTGAAGCAATCTTTTTATAGCCTAATCGGGTTCAAAATAGTTGCCTATGGAGAATAATATGAAAAAAAGACTACCAATCTTTGACACACCTGATGGTCGAGCAAAATATATCGCGGCTTATGATGCCATGTTTGCTTTATGGAAAGTGCCGCATGATGACATTGATGTAAAAACAAGCTATGGCTCTACGCACATCAATGTCAGTGGGCCCGGCGATGCGTATCCGCTGGTTCTTTTACATGCGGCCGGTTTGAGTTCAACCGTCTGGTTTGCCAACATCGCCGAATTAAGCGCCCATCACCGTGTCTACGCGGTGGATGTGATTGGAGACGCAGGTAGAAGCGTGGCTGATAGACTAATGACGAAGCGGACGGATTATGCCCAATGGCTGAGAGAGGTGTTTGACGGGCTCAACATCGAAAGATGTGACCTGCTGGGGCACTCTTACGGGGGGTGGTTAACGCTGAATATGGCACTTGCTTATCCGGAGCGGTTGCGGAAAATCGTTTTGCTGGCCCCGGCAGCATCCTTCCGTCCATTGGGCTTTATAACGAAGCTCATATTGTATTTGGGGCAATTCAAGATTCATCCCCCGGCAGGGTCTATGTTAAAGGCGATAGCAGCGAAAGGAACGGTGCTTGAGGAGACATTTATTCATCTTATGGAGATGGTCACACGCTATTGTTCACCGGCCACCATGTATCCGACAGTCTATACCGATGAAGAATTGAAGCAGATCGATCGACCCGTCCTCCTGTTAGTGGGCGCCGGAGAGAAAATTTATAATCCCCAAAAGGCGATAGAACATGCGCATCGATGGATGCCTGATCTTACAGCCGAAATCATTCCAAACGCAGGTCATCTCCTGGTAATGGATCAGCCTGAGATCATCAACGCGCTTATTCTGAGATTTTTAACCAGTGACTAATACCAAAGATTACGACAGGTGCTTAACAAAGGCATTTCTCTCGAAGGCCTGAGGTCTTCGAAAATTTTTTAGCCTGCAGCTTATCTCTGCAGAACGGCAATTGAACTCAGCATATCAATGTCATAGATTTAAAGATTGGCGAACGCTATCTCTAATTTGGCACGAGTTTGGACTTCGGCTAATCATTCGAAAAAATTCACCTGCCGTTTGCTAATCCCAAATTTTTCGAGTGCCATTAAAGATTCGATTCAGGCACGTAATCCACAATAAATTGAGACTAAAAAAAGAATGGGTTCGTGATTGGCTAATCTGCTAATTGATTAGCCACAGGTGGGGCACGTTTTTTAATGAGTCAGACCATGCTTTAGAATTTGGAGAAAAAGGATACGATATCAATACGAACTTCCTATGAAATGTAGAGGGTATGCTTTGCATCCTGAAATTTGACAGTCGAAAAATCTTTGTGATACTCGAACCTTATCACCATACTTTTCGATAACTGTCGAACTACAGAGAATGGCAAGAAATCTGAAAAATGAAACTGAATAACCTCGAAATATCCCATCTATTCATTCAAAGTCTAATATAATTTTCACAATTTCAACTCTATTGCTGCTTCCCTGATGTCAAACTCGAGACTATGGAATAAATACCACAATGTGACACTTATTCCATAGTTCATATATACTTTATTTCATAGATTGTAGAATTGATAGTCTCAGAAATTACCGTATCCTTTTGATATATCATACAATATAGAAATTTCTTACAAATGAATTTTTATTGCATGATTTTTGCACGGCTTACCCTTTAACCAGTTACCTAATTACCCAGTTTTCTGTTAGCATTCGCCCTCTCATCCTAAAGTAAATCAATTGGCAGACTATTAGCTGATTTTATCTGGATGACTTCAATCTGGAAAACTGAAGCAGAAAAGAAGCAATTCTGCTTTTACTGAGACACCATATTTTCCAAAATTCGAAACATGAAAAGTAAACAATGAAAACTAAATTTCGATCAATTGTACCCCCATCGATTTTGGGTATTGCGTGGTTTTTTGGCGGTAAAGAATTACTCTTAACATCAGAGCCTGTCGCATTAATAGTGATTGGCTTAATATTAATTGGGTTTGCGAATATAGGCAAAAAACGGTTCAGAAAAAAGAGCTAATTAATTTTTCGTTATGCAGAAAGGCCTAATAGATATGACTTTCCGGCAATGATCAAATAATTTGACTGAAAAATATAACTTTTGTGCCTGTATAGCCAATTATTGTACCTGAATTATTCATTCCACATTAAGAAATTGGATTGATTTCCTCCGCCAGTCCAGATGATTATGCTACAATGAATTTCAGATTTTACAGTGCATTCTTACAAAGGACTACACAAATGAAAAAACTCGAGTATAGGTGTAATAGATGTCTGATAATTGAAGAAACGTGGGTTACTAATTCTGCAAAACAGTTTAATAGTGTTCCTTGTCATAAATGTGGTGGCTTAGCTATAAGAATCCCTTGGTCCAAGTCGAAGGATAGAGTTTTTGAAGATTTTCAAAAAATAGCGGGCTAACATCTAATTGGTGCCATCTACATAGCTTACTTAAAATTACTACCGAAGCCTGCTGCTTTATTGATGTCGTACTCTTTTTCCAAGGTGGTAACTGCGCCATTGACGATACCACAAAGTGGCTTTGCTTTACTCTCATAGTTCTTTTAACCAGAAAAGGCCGCGATGGTTAAGGTTATTTTAAATGATGCTCAAGAGCTGTTGTACAAAAAAAGCAGCATATTTTTAATATCGGAGTCGTGGGTCTGATAATCGAACGAAAGGAGATAAGACATGACTCGCCGTTTGTTAGTGGTTGTTATAGTGTTATTGGGCCATCTCATTGGGGCCCAGGCCGGGACGATCGACGTGGTGCTCGTCGCAGGAGACAGCCTGCCCGACGGACCGGGCACCGTCTACACCGTGGGAAAACCCGCTCTGGGCGACTCGGGGCAGCTTATCGTAACGGCATGGCTCACCACCAACGATCTCGGTTTCCAGGACGTCGCCATCTACCGGGGCGGAGTGGGGACGCCTCTCGTCTCGGTCGCGCGAACCGGCCAGGTGATCGACGGAGAGCAACTCCTGTCGACGAGCGTCTCCGCTCACTCGATCAACTCGCTCGACCAGGTTGCCTTCTCGGCCAATCCACAGGGGTCCGGCTTCGGGAACGGGCTCTATCTCTTCGACGATGCCCTCGGAGCGAGGCGCCTGGCCGGGATGGGAGATCCGATGCCGGACTCGGGCGGGGGATCGATCCTGGGCTTCCTCGGCATCGGGCTCGTTAACGACGCCGGTCAGGTGGTGCGGCCCGCCAACACGGGGGCCGGCAATGCGCTCTTGTCGGCAGACGGCTCGACCGGAGCGCTCCAGACGATCGCCCGCACCGGGCAACCCACCCCCAACGGTCCGGGGAGCTTCGCAAACGTGGGACTGAACTACTCCTTGAACGACGCCGGGCAGGTCGCGTTCACATACAACGTGACCGAGGGCGGCATCTTTACCGACATCTTGACTCTGAGAGCTGATCCCACGTTGAGCGGCTTCGACTTGATCGAGATAGCTCGCTCTGGGCAGCCCGCTCCCGGTAGCTCGGGCGCCTTCGTGTCGTCGACCGGCGCGGTGATCAACGCGAATGGCCAGGTGGTCTTCACCGCTGGACTCGACGTCGCGACGACGGGTACGCCGGGCTCGGTGAACGACAGTGGGATGTATCTCTACGACGACACTACCGGACTGCACGAGGTCCTCTCCTTCAGCGGCTCGAGTAGCACTTTCCGAAGCTGGCGCTCACCGCCGCAGTTCAACGCTACCGGACAGATAGCCTTCTCGGGCTCTCTGCGCGACGCGCCATCCTCCTCGAACAGCACCATGGTTCTCTGGGAGAACGGGGTATCCCAGATCCTGGCCCGAGAGGGCGAAACAGTGCCGGGAGGAGACGGATACATCTACAACTTCGGCACCAACGAGCACATCGCTCTGAACGACGCGGGCCAGGCGGTGTTCAATGTGAATTTGCTGGGCGTGAGCGCCTCGCCGAACGTGCTTGTTGGAGCTATCTATCGTTACAGCGAGGCCGACGGCCTCGTGGAGGTTGTACGCGCCGGCACCCCCCTGCTGGGCAGCACGATCGGCAATGTCAACTTCATCGGGAACGCCGATCTGAATGCCACCGGACTCAACGCCAGCGGTCAGATCGCCTTCACGTTCGCCCTCACGGATGGCCGGCAAGGCGTCGCCATCTGGACCGAGGGCGATGCTGGTAGCGACCCGAGCCTCACGATCACCTCGCCCGAGCCCGCTGAGGTGGTGGAGTCCGACGAGATCCTCGTTGAGGGCATCGCGAGCGACGACGGCGCGGTGGCGGGCGTGACGGTGAACGGCGTTGCAGCCACCCT
>Ga0210124_1001455_pt1 | contig 10178 bp, 10 predicted proteins | sample Muzzi_PWC_D2_FD_185554 | JGI IMG/M metagenome (GOLD analysis project Ga0210124, IMG submission 185554) | Wetland microbial communities from San Francisco Bay, California, USA, that impact long-term carbon sequestration - Muzzi_PWC_D2 (SPAdes) | ecosystem: Environmental > Aquatic > Marine >...
GAATCACTTCAGGGGCTTCCTCTTGAAACAGTTCAACAAGTTGCTCCAAGGCTGTATCTGTGATGTTAAGTGGATAATCTCCCCAATCCAGGCAACGGAAGGTCGCGCCAACGGCTTCAGCGGCTTCGGTTGCCTGGGCGTGCCGTATTAGTTTGACATTTTCGATAGTTTGGTTAGGCTCTTTCCACAAATTGCCCGACTCGCCTCGCTCCCCATAAGAGAGGGCAACCACGGTGGCACTACCGCCTTGAGCCGTGGTTACGGCTATCGACCCGGCGGCTCGCCACACAAAATCTGCTGAGTGAGCCCCAACCACCAAGAGTTTCTTTGCGCTCAATTTTTTCTCCTTAGAACCTATCCGCCGCAGGTAGGAGTGCAGACTTCAGTCTGCCTTTTTATAGGCGGAATAAATTCCACACTCCACGAATTTACGGATAGATACTTAATGCGATTTCAGCTTATAGTTAATTGGTTTTTAACGCCTCAAGCCGTCTAATCGTTGCCTTTGTTATCAAGGGCGCAACATTGATCTCGGTCAATAAATCTGCTGCTGCGTTCATCTCGTCTGTGCGGCGGGCGGCGTGAGTACGGCTACCTTCTACAAAACGGTCGATTAATGCCTCCTCTCGAATGACGGTCAGAAGCTGTTCTCTGGTCCATTCTTGGCAGCCTAGCCGTTCGGCAGCTTCCAGACACTCAATCACCGTAGCGGCAACACCTTTCATAAAGACACTGCGTACCAACTTACGAGCCGCCGCGCTGCCCACTTGCTCGTCCAACACGGTTACAGGCATACCATGCGGTGTTAGTAACGCATGAAATCTCTTGGCCCCCGGCCCCGATACCAGGGTTGGGGTACGCAAGCCTTTGGTAGATACCGGAGCCAAGAGAGCCACATCGGCGAATAGAACCCCACTTGGAGCCAGAATCTCGGCGATTTTACGCTTTGCCCCTGGCGAAGCGGTGTTGAAATCGGCATAAAGCTGACTCTTGGTTAGTACAGGCATAGCTGACCGAGCCACATCAGCAGCTACCGAGGCCAGATTTACGCTCAAGATAAGGTCAGCGCCACCGATAGCTTTATGGTCGTTTGCTTCCAACTTTACGCCTGCTGGAACATGCTTTGGCTGGGGATCCCAGCCATCTACAACGAACCCTACTTCAATGAGATCGGCGGCAATAATGCTTCCAGCTTCTCCCAGACCCAAAACTGCAACTTTAGTAGACAACTAGGCAACCTCAGAAAGTTCCTTGGCCGCCGGTTCGCTCAAACCGGCAGTTGTTTCGAACAGCACCTCGCCACTGATGCGAGCCATAAGTTAGATTTCCTTTCTCTTATTAAGTAACTCAAGTTACCACCTTACTTGGGTAACCAAGATAGACACCCGGTTTTTCCAAAATAGCGTCTCAATTCATCTCACCCCAGGTTCTATTCCGAATAAACTTGGCGTAATCGCGTAAAAACCGGGTGTCTAACAAACGGGTAGCAACTTAGGTTAAGTATTAGCTTGCGAAACCTTGACGACGACAAACGACTCATCTTGGAACCACAAGCCGCCGTGACGCTGTAAAACACGTTTGGTGGCTGCCAGATATTCGCCGGTGTGTAACTTTTCTGTCAGGCGATCATCATCGATTTGGGCCACATAAACGGCGGCATTCCAGGCTGCAAGCAGGGTTGAGGTGCCGATGGTGTTGCCCACTTCATTGGGCAGGGCGTGCAAATGATAGGTAAAGAGCGACCGGTCATCACCAAAACCGTCAAAGGTAAACTCCTCGGTATTGCTATTCAGGTTTTCTCGCATGGTATTGATGAGCAGGTGGCGTGGCGTGGCAAATGGCTGCTCATCCGGCCAAATGGTGCGAATAATCTCCATTCCCGGATCGAGGCCCGTGGATTGGACTACAATCATTCGTCCACCGACGTCTAGGCTTCGGGCCAGGGGGGCCAGAATTTTATCGACCTTGAATTCAGCCGACATGCGGCTGCGATATGGCTGGGCTGCAATCACCATATCATAATTCCCTTCATAACGAGCCTGACGCGGGATGAGATCGTGCAGCGAAAAGGCATGATCGACCCGATACAAGACCATCACCGAGGGAGTGATGTAAATGGGATTCCCCGTTTTTTTGCTGGCCGTGGTTTGCCAGCCCCGTTGCAGGCGGTCATCCAGTTTTTCAATCTGTTTGCTGAAATCGTGGGCTGTGCTCCCTTCCAAGGGGATATCCCACCAGTGTAATTTTTCACGGGTTGCTTCTCGATTTGGTTGCAGCCAGGGCGCTTCGGCATAGTAGAGATTGGTGATAACAATTACCATTTCCGGGTGTTCGTAAAAACGATCAGACAGCTTGTACAGACAGAGGCGAGTATCTTCTAAGCTAATCTCTTTGCCAACAACCACAAAGGGTACGGTCGGAAAGCGATAGTGCATTTCTCGCAGAACACGACTAAGCACTGTACCATTGCCCATTCCGGCGTCAAAAAGCTTGAGAGCGGGCGGCTTGGGTTTAATTCGATCGAACTCGCGGCCAACTCGCTCTGCTATGACCGCTTTTTCGCTGGTTGTAGTGACAAAAAGGAGGTACTTTTCCCGATTATCGAAGAAGCGAAATGGCTGGTCTTTGGATGCGAGAGAAAATACCGATAGCCTGTCCTGCTCTGCTGAGTTATTATCCATCATAAAAAGCTTTCTTGCCTCAAACATTTGCCGCTAAGAGCGCCAGCACAAATTTGTATCCGACCCCAGTTTGGCTGGACGCAAAAAATCCATTGGATACTCCTGCCCACCTGGTTGCCAACGAATTTAAACAAAAAACTCCCGACTTTAAACTATAAGCAGGGAGGCTAACTTATTTATGTATTTAACCTGTAAAATGATAGTGGGCATTATTTTCTCCTGTGAAAATAGCTTTTGTAGGGGCAGGTCTCAGACTTGCCCCTACCCATTTTCATTGTCGTTGCTGTCCCAATAGGGGCTGTCGCACTTCTTTGAAAAAGGTGATGCTTATATAGGCTGTGCAGAGGTTAAGGTTTTTGGTTTGCGTGTGATGCAAGCTTGACTTTTACAGGTAATAGCACATCCTTTATCTCAAAAGCGTAGTTCATCAAGTAACGACATTAGAAACGAGATTAAAACCCGGAACATGATCGAGTATAAATTTATGATTGCTAACAGTTCTTAGGGTTTTCAAAGACAACAGAGCGTGTTCGCGGGCCAAATACTCTGCCCGCAGCCCTTGGCGATTCTCAATGGCTTCGATAATTCCCGTGTGATGTTCCTGGGCCACTCGGAAAATCTGCCACGACTGGTCAATTTTAGATTGAGCGATAACAAAGGCATTGGGTGAAGCAAAGGGTAGGGTGACGATGCGCTCAAGCATTCGCTCAACCACAAAACTTTCCGACAGGGTAACAATTTGGTGATGAAAAAGATCATTGAGGTCAAGATAACGAGCAATATCCTCAGTTGTTAGATTTGCCTTGTCAAAAAGTAAATCATCAATCTGAGCGACACAGTCTTTAATTTTGCTGAGAGCGAGGGTACTTACGCCGCGTTCAGCGGCCAACCGAGCCGCCATGCCTTCTAGCATACCCCGCATCTCGATTGAGTCCCGAATATCATGCTCAGTGAACTCGCGGACCAGGTACCCCCCGCCAGGCATCTTCTCAAGCAATCCCTCTTCAGCCAGCCTAGCGAGAGCAGCCCGTATAGGCGTTCGTGATACCTTGAGACAATCGACCAGAGCAACCTCGCGTAGACGTTCGCCTGGGGCAAGCTCACCATTGAGAATGAGTTCCCTAAGCCTAACTAACGTCTTGACTGTCTGCGACATTCCTCTGTCTCCCAAATTTTATCAGAAATTCCCACATCAACCATCAGAGGGCAATTAGATGAGATTCTTGCAGCTAATCACTTCCGAATCTTCCAAAGCCGTCACTTGATGTTTGATATTCGGTGGAGCCAATAATGCTTGACCCGGTCCGAGTTCTTCAACTTCATCACCAATCTCCACCCGTATTTTGCCCTTAACAACAACCATAATTTGCTCATATTGGTGAGAATGCTCTTTAGCGCCTCCGCCGGTCTCAAAGTGGAGCAAGCTTACCTGCAGATGTTTTCCGTCAATTGGTCGCCCGGCAGCCGTAGAATAACTTACGGCTTCACCAGAGATTTTGTTTAAATCATAGAAGTACATTGAAAATCACCTGTTATGATTTTTTGAGGGGTAGAGGCATAATTCCGTTAAATATACACGATGTACACAAAAACGCAAATTTTACCCCTTATTATCCTCTACATGGAAAAAATAACTCTTTTTTGTATACAATAGGCTTTAATAAAGGGACAAAATATTGACACTAGTCGCTTTAGCCCGATGGCTTATGAAACTATTTAACACAATTTTCTGCTTCGCGCAGAACACGGTCGATGAATGCCTCCGAAGACCCCAGGTAGGCGGATTCCTCTTTCAAGGCTTGCCAATCAAGGGGGGCATCAGTTTTTTCTCGAACCACATCAACTAAATGCCGGTTCTGTTCTAAGACAACCCGAACCGCCTCGGTTACAAGCTTCTTGGCCTCCGTCCGGCTCATATACTCCGACAGGGCAAAACTCACCGCTTCGGCGAGCATCAAGCCATTGGAGGCGGCCACATTTTCCTGCATCCGCGTTTCATTGACAGCCAGATTTTTACTTAAATAGAGGGCTTTGTTCAAGGCGGCTGAGGTCAGGGCAAACATTTGGGGTAAATTTAGCCATTCGAGCTGCCAGCTATGGGTGGCCCGTTCATGCTCCTGTATCAGAGCATGGTGCATTGATGATAGTAACGAAGCATTGGTACGGGCGGCAGCAATGATAAGTTCGCTGACAATGGGATTACTTTTTTGGGGCATCGTGCTTGAGCCACCCCGCGAAAGATCGGCTGATTCCCGCACTTCGCCAATCTCGGTTTGAGCCATCAGGATGATGTCCTGTGCCATCTTGGCCAAACTACCACTGACCAGCGAAAGCCAACCGGCCAATTCGACCAAATTGTCGCGTTGAGTATGCCACGGCATTAAGGGGAGAGCGAGGTTTAATTCTGCTGTCAGGGCTTCCTGAACGGCAAGCCCGGACTCTCCCAACGAGGCCAGGGTTCCGGCTGCCCCACCAAATTGAACGGCGAGGACGCGTGGTTTAATCTCGGTTAGGCGTTGGTTGTGACGAAGTAAGGGGGCCAGCCAACCGGCTACTTTCAAGCCGAAGGTGATTGGCAAGGCTTGCTGAGAGTGGGTACGCCCGGCCATCAACGTATTCCGGTGACGCTCGGCAAGCTGGGCCAGGTTTTTGATGAGATTTAGCAGCGTTTGCTCGATGATGCCGAGGCTGGCCCGGATTTGCAAAATCAGGGCGGTATCCATAATATCCTGCGTGGTGGCTCCCCAATGGACATATGAGGCATCCTCACCCTCAACATGCTCCCGGATCTGCTGCACCAACTCGATGATGGGCAATCCGGCCTTTTCTGTACCCGTTTGCAGCCGTTCATAATCTACGGAAAGGGCAGGTGCTTCTGAGGCGATTTTTTTCGCTGCATCTGCCGGAATCACGCCCAGTCTGCCCTGCACTTTGGCTAAGGCCGCTTCGACTTCTAGTAAATACCGGATATATTGCTCATCAGAGAATTCAGCAGCGATGTCTGAATCGCTGAACAAAGGCGCGTAGATTTTGGAGTCGGTTGGTGAGAAGGTCATAATAGGTTTAAAGATCGTTACAGTTATTCAACTGTAACGGGTATTGTATCGAGTTGACTCGACTGAATATGGGGTTACAGTTTCAAAACTGTAACCATCGGCCAACATTTCCTTGCCACCTACCACCAGAATTACGGATCAAAAAACACCGTCTCACCATTACCTTGAAGATGAATATCAAAGCGATAGCAGACCAAATCTTCCGATTCTTCGCGGTTGGCGATTAAGGTTTGCCGCCGCTTCGGATCGACAGAGTTGAGGATCGGGTCGGTCTGGTTGGCGCTCTCATCGGAAAAGTAAAGGCGAGTAGTGGCATGGATCAGCATGCCGCGAGCAAAGACCCGGACATTCACATGCGGAGCCTGATCTTGCTCATCATCCCAAGACACGCTGCCGGGCTTGATGGTCTTAAACCAGAAGGTGCCGCCCTCGACGGTTTCGGAGCGGCCAAAACCTCGAAAAGATTTGTCGGCTTTCTCGTGGTTGGGGTCGGCGGAGTGGTTGAAATAGCCCTGGGCATCGGCTTGCCAGATTTCAACCATAGCATCCCTAACCGGCTCTCCATCACCATCTAAAACCACGCCGGTAATATAAATGCGCTCACCTTTGGTGCGGTCATTCACCAGGTCGTCTTCGCCGCCGCGAAATAGCCCGTAGTTGAAAAATGGGCCAATGGTTTGGCTGGCTGATTGTTGTAACATATCGACTATTCTCCTATTTTTCAAATGGGGTCTGGCGATTACCGGCCAATACAATATCGAAGCGATATCCCAAGGCCCAGACCGGTTGGGTAACGTCGTGGGCATAGGTTGAAATCAGACGTTGGCGGGCGTTTTCATCGGGGATGCCGTTGTAAATTGGGTCCAAAGCTAGTAGGGGATCGCCGGGAAAAAACATCTGAGTCACCAGCCTGGAGAGAAAGTTTGTGCCGAACACGGAAAAATGAATGTGCGGTGGTCGCCAGGCGTTGTCATGATTTCCCCACGGATACGCGCCCGGCTTGATAGTGGTGAAGCGATACTCCCCGTTTTTGTCGGTCAGCACCCGTCCCGCCCCAAGGAAGTTGGGGTCCAGCGGAGCATCATGCTGGTCGACTTTGTGGATGTAGCGGCCACAGGCGTTAGCCTGCCATACCTCGACCAGGGCATTGGGAACGGGGCGATTGCCTTCATCTAATACCCGGCCGGTCACAATGATGCGCTCTCCAAGGGGTTCGCCGTTTACGACGGCGTTTCGGGTGAGATCATTATCAAGGAGTTTAAGGTCTCCTGTGCCATAGACCGGCCCGGTCAACTCAGATAGGGTCTGAACCATTGGGATGAGAAGTTCTTTCGGGGCCCGTTTGACCGTTGATTTGTAGTCTGGGTGTAGATAGGGCGGCTGGATACTCCAATCAAGCGAACCCTGGCCTGTAGATTGTGTCATTGTACTACCTCCTATTTGTTTTTTGACATTGACTTTCTATTCATCGGACTCTTCAGCGAGTTCCGCATAGACCTGCTTGGTGATGGAAAACGCTGAGTTAGCTGCAGGTACACCGGCATATATAGCAAGTTGAATAAACACCTCCTTCACTTCTTCAGGGGTAACACCCGTATTTTTTGTGGCCCGGATATGCATGGCTAGCTCATTTTCCTTTCCTAATGCCGCCAGCATAGCGATGGTCAACAAATGGCGCGTTTTGCGGTCTAAGCCGGGTCTCGACCAGACAGAGCCCCAGGCTGTTTCCGTGATAAAGCGTTGGAAGTCGGCATCGAAAGAGGTTTTGTTGGCCTCGGCTCGGTCTACATGGGCATTTCCCAGGACTTCACGCCGAACCTTCATCCCCGCTTCGAATTTCTCATCAGACATATCCATTCTCCCGTAAAAACTGCTCTATCTTCATCGCCATCACCTCCGGTTGTTCAACACATGGAAGATGTGCGGCCTTTTCAATCTGCTCAAAACGAGCCTCCGGCAAAGCCTCTGCTAATTCGCGCCCAACACTTGGTGGCGTTCCCAAATCCTCGGCTCCGCATAAGACCAACGTTTTGGCCTTGATAGCCTTCAAAGAATCTCTTAGATCGGCATCGCCAAGGGCTTGACAAGTGGCTATATAGCCCTCGGCAGGCATCCGGGTAAGCATGTTATAATAACCCTGGTACTCAGCTGGATACTGCTCTGAAAATGCCGGGGCGAACCATCGTCCTAGAATTGTTTCGGCCATATTATCCAGGCCATTTTTGTGGACTGCTGTGGCGCGGTCTGTCCAAAATTCGGCGGTACCTATTTTAGCGGAGGTATCAGATAAAACCATAGCCTTGACATCATCAGGATGATTGATAGCATAATCGAGGGCAATCATGCCGCCGACTGAAATCCCTATCAGAATGACATCTTTAACTTGCAAATGGTCGAGAAGAGCGGCCAAATCGCTAGAATGGTCACGGATCGAGTAAGGTCCCGGTGGGCAATCGGAGAGGCCATGCCCCCGCTTATCATAGCGTATGATTGGAAAGTGTCCGGCGAAATGGGGGATCAATTTATCCCAGAGACGTAAATCGGTGCCCAGCGGATTGATAAATACGAGCGGTATACCTTCTTTTAGTCCGTCAAGGGTATAATGCACCGTGATACCTTCTACCGTGACAAACTTCATTTCTGACATTGATTAAACCTTGAGCATTTGGTGGTAAGGTTACGGGATATATCCCGACTTTGGTAGAATAGCCCATTCTATTTCAGGGAAAACAATCTGTCAAAAGAGCCAGGGACTTTCCCTTAAGGGTTTTTGACAAACAATGTTACCTGATTTATAATCCGACATAGAGAACACTGTTCTTTGTAGTGTACACCTTATTGCTGATTTAGGCAAGGAGACCCCTTATGAAAGCACTCCTGCAACTCCGGATAAATGGAGAACTCCACGAGACCTATACCTCTATCCATAAAACCTTACTTGAAGTTCTGCGCGAAGATTTAGGCTTAACCGGAACAAAACATGGGTGTGAACTCGGTGAGTGTGGCACATGTGCCGTTCTCATTGACGGCCAGCCCGTGCTTTCGTGTTTGGTTCTTCCAATAGAGGTTCAAGGACAGGCCATTACGACGATTGAGGGGTTGGCTCAGGGCAGTCAGTTGCATCCTCTCCAAGAATCTTTTGCCGATTTTGGCGCGGCTCAATGTGGTTTCTGTATTCCAGGGATGCTCCTTTCTGCCAAGGCTATGCTCGATAAGAATCCGCACCCCACCCGCCAGGAAATTCGAGAAACGTTAGCTGGGAATCTGTGCCGGTGTACGGGTTATACCAAGATAATTGAAGCCATCGAAGCGGTTGTATAGCTCAAATACCTGCATAAAGCGTAATGGAGGAAAATCATGACTGCGACAAAAGAAACTTTTAATGTCATCGGCAAGCCCAACCGCAAGGTTGATGTGATGAAGAAGGTGACCGGTCAAACTTTATATGCCGCAGATATTGAATTGTCCCGGATGTTACATTGCAAAATGCTGCGTAGTATCCACCCTCACGCCCGAATCAAATTTATTGATGCCAGCGTAGCAGAAGCCTTGCCTGGTGTTAAAGCGGTTCTGATTGGGAAAGACCTGCCGAACAAATATGGTATTTTGCCGGTTAGTGAGGATGAAGAGTCTCTAGCTGTGGAGAAAGTGCGTTTTGTGGGTGATCCCGTTGCAGCCGTAGCTGCGGTGGATGAAGAAACAGCCGAGGAAGCGCTTAAGCACATTCATGTTGAATATGAGCCGCTTGAGTCTGTCATGAGCATTGAAGAAGGTCTCCAGCCTCCTAAAGATGAACCCATTCATGATTACGGTGATCAGGACAACATCCATAAACTAGTCTCTTTGGAATTTGGTGAGATTGAAGCAGGCTTTGCCGAGGCTGATTTTATTCAAGAAGATACCTTCTACTACGAAGGCAACACCCATCTGCCAATGGAAGAGCATGCAGCCCTGGCCCACTATGACCCTAACGGCAAACTTACGGTCTGGACGTCTACCCAAACGCCGCACTATGTTCACATCGCTATGGCTAAAGTGTTCGATATGCCAGCCAGCCGTATCCGTATCATCGCGCCACCGACCGGTGGGGGTTTCGGGGGCAAAACTGATCCTTTTAACCACGAAATGGTTGTTGCCAAATTATCAATGATGACGGGTCGCCCGGTTAAAATTGTCCTAACCCGCGAAGAAGTATTTTATACGCATCGTGGCCGCCATCCGGTGTTGATGCAGGCCAAGACCGGTTTCAAAAATGATGGGTCAATCACGGCAATGCACTTTAAATCCTTTCTCGATGGCGGCGCTTTCGGCAGTTATGGCGTAGCCAGTACCTATTATACCGGCGCACTGCAAACCACCGCTTATGATCTCCCTGCCTATAAATTTGAGGGGTTACGAACCTTTACCAATAAACCCCCCTGCGGTCCCAAACGAGGCCACG
>Ga0210124_1001456_pt1 | contig 10177 bp, 6 predicted proteins | sample Muzzi_PWC_D2_FD_185554 | JGI IMG/M metagenome (GOLD analysis project Ga0210124, IMG submission 185554) | Wetland microbial communities from San Francisco Bay, California, USA, that impact long-term carbon sequestration - Muzzi_PWC_D2 (SPAdes) | ecosystem: Environmental > Aquatic > Marine >...
CCGTTGCATCGGTCGCGGCGCCGACGGTGACTATCTCCAGTCACCGCAATGGATCCACCCAGGCAGCGCCAATGACCAGGGGCAGCGTTACCTGGTGCGCAACGTCATGTACGAGCCGGCGGACGGTCGTGGCTGGGAGGCCGCCTGGCGTGAGGTCCGGCGCCGCTTCCGTGAGGCCCAGCCGGCGGTGATCTCGACCCACCGCTACAACTACACCCGGTCGGAGTCACAGGCCCAGGCGCTCCGTGGTCTCGACGAGCTGCTGGACCGGATCGGCCGCCGTTATCCAGGGGCGCGGTTCGCCGCCTCTCCGGAGTGGGGGCGATGGCTGGAGCGGGGCGAGCTGGCCGACGCGCTCACTCGCGGGACGTGGCCTGCGTTGCGGCCGGCGGCCGGCCCGCGTCGCGTCGCGGGGTTCCTGCGGCGCCTGTGGCGCCGCCACGAGAAGCTGCGCTGGCTGGCCGTGGGCTCCGGCCTCATCGTGCCCGGCGGCCTGTTGGTGATCCTCCTCGACGGCGTGGCGGCATTGGCCGGCCGGCCGGGAGTAGTGGGTGCGGACCAGACCGGAGTACAGCGTGGCTGACACCCCGACGATCAGCGTGGTGATCCCCGTCTACAACGGGGCTGCCTTCGTGGCGGATGCGGTGGCGAGCGTTCGCGCCCAGACCGTGGCGGCGCGGGAGATCATCGTGGTCGATGACGGCTCGACCGACGCCACCGCCGAGGTGGTGCGCGGGCTGGGCGAGGATGTCCGGTATCTTCACCAAGGGAATCGTGGGCCGGCCGCCGCGCGCAACCGCGGCGTGGCTGCCGCCGCCGGCGACTGGATCGCCTTTCTCGACGCGGACGATCGCTGGACCGAGGGCAAGCTCGCCGACCAGCTCCACTACCTCCGTGAGCACCCGGACGTGGTGCTGGTGAGCGGCGACATGGGGGAGGTCGACGACGACGGGGAGATCCTCGTGGAGTCGGTACTCGCCCGCCATGGCCAGCGGGAGCGGTTCCTGGCCCTGAACGGCCGGCACATTCCGGCGGCCGTACGGGAGCTCCTCGCGGCCAACTTCATCCCCACGGGTACGGTGCTGGTGCGGCGTGACGTCTTGGTCGAGGTCGGCGGCTTCAACCCGTATCTGCGGTATGGGGAGGATCTCGAGCTGTGGTGCCGGATCGCCGCCCGCTATCCGATTGCCTGTCTGCCTCGGGTGCTGATGTGGCGCGGGCGGCACGCCGCCAACCTCAGCGGCCGCGCGTTGCCCCTGCTGCGCGAGTTGGCGCGGGTCGGGGAGGTGATCCGCGGCTGGGGACACGGGGTGCTGGAGGTCCAGGGGGTTGACCTCGATCGCTGGGCGGCGGAGCGCCACACGGATCTCGGCTACGCCCTGTTCGTCCGGGGTCGCCTGCCAGAGGCCCGATCGGTGCTGTGGCGTGCCCTGCGGACCAAGGCCAGCCGCCGCGCCGGGCGCTATCTCGTGCTCTCCTGGTTGCCACGGCCGGTGGTCGCCGCGTTGCGCCGGGTCACGGGGCGAAACTCACCCACACCGGGCGGCCGCGTGCCGGGCGACGGCGCGAGGCCCAAGCGGGTACTCCTCGTGGAGAATGGCATTGGCTACGGCGGGGCGGTGATCTGCCTGCGCCACCTGGTGCGCAATCTCGATCGCCGCCGCTTCGATCCCCTGGTGGTCACGGGCCGTCGCGGCGGCCCGTATGAGGCCCTGGCGGGGGATGGCCCCTGGCGCCCGATCCGTGACCGACGGATCGACGTGGTGGCGTGGAAGGCGCGGTTGCAGGAGGCTACCTGGCCGGATCGCATGCCGGGGATGCGCTGGGTCGCCCAGCAATTCCTGGCGCGGCTCGACGACCTGGGCAACTTCCTGCCGTTCTTCGTGCAGCTACTGTGGGTCGCCCTGCGCTTCCGGCCGGATGTGGTACACGCGAACAACGAGCCCCTGTGCAATCGCGCGGCGATCTTCGTGGCCAAGGTGCTGCGCGTGCCGGTGGTCTGCCACGTACGCGGCCAGAGAGACGCCGGCGGTTTGCTGCGCTGGCTGTACCGGCTGCCGGACCATTACCTAGCCGTGTCGGCATGGGTGCGGGACGAAATCCTCACCCTGGGGGTCGACGCGAACCGCTGCGAGGTCGTTTATGACGGGATCGAGCTCGATGGGATGGACACCGCCGCCGATGGCGCCGCGTTTCGTCGCGCCCACACCATCGGTTCGGACCGGTTCGTCATCGGCCTGGTTGGTCTCCTCATCCCGTGGAAGGGGCAGCGGGTGTTGATCGACGCGGCGCCACGGATTTTCGCCGCGATCCCCAACGCGCACCTTGTGCTGGCGGGCGGGACCCCTGACGAATGCCGACCCTATGAGCGGGAGCTACGCACCCTGGTGCAGGAACTCGGTCTGGAGGAACAGATCCAGTTTCTTGGCCACGTCGCCGACATGTCTGCCCTCTACAACGCCCTCGACGTCGTCCTGTCGTGCTCGACATCGCCCGAGCCCCTGGGGACGGTGGTCATCGAGGCCATGACCATGGGCCGGCCGATGATCGGGCCGGCGCATGGGGGGGCCGCGGAGATGATCGAGGACGAAAAGTCGGGGTTGTTGACCCGGCCGGGTGACGCCGACGCCCTGGCGACCGCGGTCATCCGCCTGCATGGCGATTCGGACTATACCCGGCGCCTCGGCGCCGCCGCCCGCGAGCGGGCTTTGCATCTCTTTGCGGTGGAGGAGCATGTCCGCCGCGTACAGGCGGCCTACGATCGCCTCGTGCCGACAAGGGTGACGTCGTGAGCACGTCGACCTGCCTCGCGTGTGGCGGTTCACGGATCGCCCGCTCCGACTTTCTCGTCTCGCGTAGCCATCACCTGTTCAAGTGCCGCGGCTGTGGCTTCGGTTTTCTCGAGATGAAACAGGCGGAAACGGAGGTTCCGTTTGACGACTACTGGGATGAGATCAATGAACGGATCTACACCGACGACGCCGTCGTCCAGGAGCTCCAGGACAAGTATTCGCGCTACCTGTCGGTGATCGAGCGATCGGCACCCAACCGCCGGCTATTGGACGTCGGCAGCGGCGCCGGCATCTTCGTCGCCGCCGCGATGGCTCGTGGTTTCGACGTGGTGGGGGTCGAACCATCCGCGCGCGCCGTGGAGATCTCGCGCCATTGGGGTGAGCTGCCCATCGTGCGCGGTCTACTGGAGGCCGGTGATGATCTGCCACGGCAGAACGGTGCCCTGACATTGTGGGACGTCATCGAGCACGTGCCAGATCCGACGGCGTTAATCAACGCGTGCGCCGAACATCTCGCCGACGGGGGATTGCTGGTGTTGGAGACGCCGGATGAAGGCTCGTTGTTGCGTGACCTGGTGCGTACCGCCGCCCGGCTAGGGCGGCGCTTCGACCAGCGCAGTTACCTCTACTACCGGGCGCACCGGTATTACTTCACGCGACGAGCGATGGAGACCGTGTTGCGTCGTTGTGGGTTCGATCGCGTCGACTTCTATAGGGATCACACGATGTTCGAGAAATCGCTCCTGAAGCTGCGCCTCTACCGGGGACTCACGCCACGGCGGGAACGCCTGCTCGGGGCTGGCTACGGTGTACTGCGCCACCTGCCGTTTCTCGGCAATAAGATGGTGGCCGTGGCCCATAAGGCGCACCGCAGCCGGTGACGCGCGATGGCCGGGCGCCCGGCGTGGACCCGCTACGCCGGGTGCGACTTGGGGACGTCGAGGGCGCGGGATCGGCGCAGGGCAGGTGCGGGTTGACTCGCCTCTGCCGTCTGTAGTTGCCGGTGTTCAGCCAGCTCCGCCAGGGCAAACTGCTTGGTGAGCACGGCGATGAATACGATGTGGTAAAAGATGTCCCAGTAAGAGAGGCCGAGGAAGATGGTGCCGGTGGCATAGGCGACGAGGGACGCCCGCAACATCAAGGAGTAATTGTTCACCCACCCCATCTCGGGAACGTGACGGGTGAGGCGCGGCAGCCGCGTGAGGGAGATGAGGGATCCGAAGAGGAGGGAGAACCACATGGCGAACGCGATCAGGCCATGTTCCGCCATGATCTCCACGTACGAGCTGTGCCAGTCAGCCCGGGTCACGTAGCGCCATCCCTCGAAACCGGACCCCTTGAAGGGGTGGGCAAGGGCCCAGTGGAACCCGTCCGTCCACGTCGTGAGACGAGACATGGCGGAGGCGTCCTGCTCGTAGGTCTCCATCGTATGCATCCGGGCGAACCATTCTGCGGGTAGGTACTGGGTTACCAGGTAGAGGCCAATGGCGACCAGCGGAATGGCGACGAGCACGCGGCGGCGGCTATTCCAGATCAGGAACAGGGTGGTGGCTGCCAGGCTCAGCAGCCCACCGCGCGACCAGGAGGAGAGGGACGAGGCCATGCACAGGGGGACGGCGGCCATCAGCACGCGCCGGAGCCACTTGTTCTCGGTCTCCCGCAACCACAGGATGAGCAACGGGATGGCCATGTTGGTGGCCACGGCAAAGGCGTTGTTCTCGTAGAACTGGGTCCCCTCTGGCCCGTACACGCGGTACTGGAAGCCGCTCAGGATGGCCCAGATTCCGCCCTTGACGGCGATCAGGCCGATCGAGGCGGCGATGGTGATGATCAGGAAGTACAGCTTGCGGCGCGTGTTGATCAGCCACAGGGTGAGAAGCATGGGCAGGTAGATCTTGGAGACCAGCAGAAACTTGTCCCATGCCTCATGGGGCACCAGGGCGACCGTGGTGGTGAGAAAGAAGTAGAACCACAGGAAAAAGAAGGTCGGGACGCGCCAATCTCTCGGGGTCGGTTGCCGATCGTGGGTGGTAAGGAACGCCAACATCACGGCGAAGAAGATGATCTCGTAGGCGGGTACCGAGTAGCGCATGAACCCCCAGGCGAACGAGTGGGGGTTCAGATAGCTAAAGATTGCCAGTGCCAGGACGCCGTACCAGGCTTGGCGGAAGGCGGCGGTGACGCAGCCGATGAGAAACAGCAGGACGACGATATCGCGCATTAGATGGCAGTGTTTGGGCGGGGGGTGCTGGGATCCTGTTCCGGTTGGTTGATCGGCAGGGTCAGCTTACCCATGATGTCCCGGTCTCGTGGCGCGGCGTCGCAGCGGAGGCAATCTCACATTTGAAACGATACTCCGGCGCGGGACCGTTCCCGGGCCGGCGGGAAGAAGATGGGGCCCGGTGCCAGGGAGAGGGGCCGGGGGGAACCGTAGACTGTGGGCGGATCTTTCCGCCACCGATGAGTCAGGGACGAGTCATGGCAAACCAAATCGAGCAGGATAACGGCCTCCCTGCGCTTCTGGAACGGGTGTGCACGACGGTCCGCGAGGCGGGCGCCGTCGCCCTGGACATCTATAACCAGGCCGAGGTGAAGAACTGGGAGAAGGGTAAGGACAATCCCCTGACCGAGGCCGACCTGGCGGTCGACCGCCTGCTCCACCAGCGGTTGCTCGGCGAGTGTCCGGATTTTGGCTGGCTGTCGGAGGAGACCCTGGACGATGCCAGCCGGCTGGAACGGGAGTGGGTCTGGGTGGTCGACCCGATCGATGGCACCAAGGAATTTCTGCAGAAGGTCCCCCACTGGACGATTTCCGTCGGGTTGGTCCAGCACGGCCGACCGGTGCTCGGGGTCGTGTTCAATCCGGTGGAGGATCTGCTGGTGGCGGGCATCCAGGGCTACGGCGTGACCGTCAACGGCCGGTCGGCGGCGATGTCGACGAAGGCGGACCTGCAGGACGCCCGCCTCGTTGGCAGCCGCAGCGAGCAGAAGCGCGGTGAGTTCGACTCGGTCAAGGACCTCTACAAGTTCGAAGCGGTGGGTTCGATTGCGTACAAGATGGCGTTATTGGCCATCGGCCGGTGCGACATCTACTACACCCTCAGCCCGAAGCACGAATGGGACATCTGCGCCGGCCATCTCCTGGTGGAGGCCGCCGGTGGCAAGGTGTGTCAAAAAGACGGTGAGGAGATCCTCTACAATCAACCGCAGGCAAAATACCGTAGCGTCGTGGCGTCCAACGGACCTCTCCATGCGCGGCTACTGGAACGCCTGAAGGCCGAGCCGCTCTCCCCCGATCGTCACGCCCGGTAGTCCCCGGCGCCGGCATCTGGATTGCTGACATGACCCCGAAACGCCTAGATCGTCTCAACTTGAGACATCCCGTTGGCCGCGATCGCGGCTGCCGGGCTCCCCAGCGTGGAGGGCTCGTCCGTGGCTCCATCGACCTTCGTCATCCATACCACTCCCCCGAAGTCGCCCCGCGAGGGTGAACGAGAGATCGCCAGCATGCGCCTCCCCACAACTGCTACCTCTGCCGCCAAGGACCACCTGAATCCACCCTACGGCGGACAGCTCTGCGAGCTCCTGGTGAGCGCCGAGGCGGCGGAGATCTTGAAGGAGCGCTCGCAGGAGTTCCCCTCCATCGATCTGAATGACCGCCAGCTCTGTGATCTGGAGCTCCTCCTGTGTGGCGCCTTTTCGCCCCTCACCGGCTATCTCTCCCAGGCGGACTACGACTCGGTCGTGGAGGAGATGCGCCTGGCCGACGGGACGCTCTGGCCGATGCCGATCAATCTGGCGATCGACGGGGATCTGGCGGCACGGCTGCGTAAGGGGGAACGGGTCGCCCTGCGCGATCTCGAGGGGGTGATGCTGGCGGTACTCACCGTGCAAGACGTGTGGGAGGCGGACAAGGAGCGCGAGGCGCAGCGGATCTACGGCACGACCTCGCCGAATCATCCCGGCGTCCGCACCCTGATGGAGTGCGGGAGCCATTACGTCGGTGGGCGCATCGCCGGCATCCAGCTTCCCATCCGGCACGACTTCAAGACCCTGCGTCTCACCCCGGCCGACGTGCGCACCTACGCCGCACGCTTCGGGTGGCAGCGCCTCGTCTCGTTCACCACCCGCAACCCGCTGCACCGCGCCCACATCGAGATGAGCCTGCGGGCCAGTCGGGAGTCCAATGCCAACCTCCTGCTCCACCCCATCGTCGGCCCGACTCAGCCCGGTGATATCGACCACTTCACCCGTGTGCGCTGCTTTCGCAAGGCCGCCCAACGATACCCTCAGGACCTGATGCTGATGGGGTTGCTGCCGGTGGCGATGCGCATGGCCGGTCCGCGGGAGGCCCTGTGGCACGCCCTGATCGAGAAGAACTACGGCTGTAGCCATATCGTGGTGGGACGCGACTACGCCGGCCCGGCGTGCGAGGAGGGTGGCGAGCCGTTCTACGGTCCCTACGACGCCCAGGATCTCTTGCGGCAGCACCAGGAGGAGATCGGCATCGAGATGGTGCCGTTTCGCAAGATGGTCTACGTGCCGGACGAGTCGCGTTATCTCCTCGAGGACGAGGTGCGGGAAGAGATGCGGACCCTGGAGATCTCCGGCTGCGGCCTGCGCGGCTACCTGCGCGACGGGTTGCCCGTGCCGACCTGGTACTCCTATCCGGAGATCATCGACGAGCTGCGGCACGCCTACCCGCCGCGCTCCAAGCGCGGCTTCACGGTGTTCTTCACCGGCCTTTCCGGCGCCGGCAAGTCGACCATCGCCAACATCCTCCTGACCCGCCTCCTGGAGATGGGCGACCGACCGGTCACCCTGCTGGACGGCGACATCGTGCGGCGTAATCTCTCCAGCGAGCTGGGGTTCTCGCGTGAGCACCGCGACATCAACGTGCGGCGTATCGGCTACGTGGCGAGCGAGATCACCAAGAACGGCGGCATCGCCATCTGCGCGCCCATCGCGCCGTACGAGAAGACGCGCGCGTTCAACCGGGAGATCATCACCCAGTACGGCGGCTACATCGAGGTCCACGTCTCCACGCCCATCGACGTGTGCGAGGGGCGCGATCGCAAGGGCCACTACGCGAAGGCGCGCGCCGGGTTGATCAAGGAGTTCACCGGCGTGAGCGACCCGTACGAGCTGCCGGAACGCCCCGAGGTGCGCATCGACACCACCAATCTGAACCCCGACGAGTCGGCCCAGCAGCTTCTTCACTACCTGCGCCGCGAAGGCTGGATCGAATAACGGCCGGCCCATGCACCCGATCTTCGCGTCGCGTCCTCGGCCGGCGTCCTCGACGTACGACCAGTACGCCTGCGGGGCCGGCCTGCGGGTCGACGCAAATCTCGGGCACATGGACCGACCTACAGCCGGGGGTCTGACGGTGCCTGGGAAACGGGCTCTGCGATGGCCACCCTGACTGCCCAATCCTCAACCCGTGGTCCCACGCCCGATGTGAATGGGCGCCCCATCCGCCTCTGCCATGTCATCTATCGCCTCGATACCGGTGGGCTGGAGAACGGGCTGGTCAACCTGATCAACCGGATGGATCCGGGGCGATTCGAGCATGCGGTGGTGTGCGTCGATCGGTCCGGCCCCTTCAGCGAGCGCATCACGCGGCCCAGCGTGCCGGTGTTGGAGCTGCGCAAGCGGCCGGGCTTCGACGGGGGGTTCTACCGCCGTGCGTGGCGCGCCTTTCGCACCCTCCATCCCGACATCGTGCATACGCGCAATACCGCCGGCCTGGATGCCATCGCGCCGGCACGTCTCGCGGGGGTAGGGACCGTGTTGCACGGGGAGCATGGCCGTACGGCGGACGATCCCCTTGGTAGCAACCCACGCCACAACCTCCTGCGACGGCTCCACGCCCCGCTGGTGGCTCGGTTCACCACCGTCTCGGCCGACCTCGCGGATTGGTTGGTAGACACGGTCGGCATCGCCCCGCGCAAGGTGCAGGTGTTGATGAACGGGGTCGACGTGGAGCGCTTCGCGCCGGGTGCGGTCGACCGCCGAGCGCTGCTGCCGCAGGTCCCAGACGGGGCGGTCGTGGTGGGGACGGTCGGTCGTCTCGACCCGGTGAAGGGGCACGCGGTGCTGGTCGACGCGGTGGCCCGCCTCACGGCCCACGGGGAGGTGCCTATGCAACTGGTGATCGTCGGCGAGGGTCCGGAACGAGCCGCCCTCCAACAGCGCATCGATGCGGCGGGTCTGGGGGAGACCGTACACCTCCTCGGGGAGCGCGAGGACGTCCCGGCGGTCTTGCAAACCTGCGATGTATTCTGTCTGCCGTCTTTCGCCGAGGGGATCTCCAACACCCTGCTGGAGGCGATGGCCACCGGGTTGCCGGTGGTGGCGACGGCGGTGGGGGGCAATCGCGAGCTGGTGGTCGATGGGGAGGTGGGATGCCTGGTCCCCGCACATGACCCGGCCGCCCTCGCCGCCGCCTTGCAGCCCCTGGTGAGCGACGTGGGGATGCGCCAGCGCTGGGGGGCAGCCGCGCGCCGCCGCGCCTGCGAGCAGTTCAGCCTGGAGGCGATGGTCCGGCGCTACGAGGCGTGTTACACAGAGGTGATGAGCGAGAGAGTTCGCCATGGGTGAGGGTGTGCCGATATGGCGAGGGTGCAGCGATCCAGGGCGGCCCGTCGGACTGGACGCAATGACGGTAGACGCCCCCCTGAAGCAATCTTCCGGACGCCCAGCCACCGTCCATCCTTAGCCCCTAACTCCTAGTCCCTAATTCCTGCCCTCCCCTATGTGTGGCATCGCGGGTATCTTCCATGCGCAGCAACCGGGCCGGCCGGTCGACGCCGCCCTGTTGCGGCGCATGACCGACTCCCTCGCCCACCGCGGGCCCGACGATTCCGGTCTCCTCCTCGGCGCCGGGATCGGCCTGGGCCATCGCCGGCTGTCGATCATCGACCTCGCCGGCGGCCACCAGCCGATCTACAACGAGGACGAGACGGTGGCCGTGGTGTTCAACGGCGAGATCTACAACTTCGTCGACCTGATCCCCGAGCTCCAGGCCCTCGGCCATCGATTCCGTACCCGCTCCGACACCGAGGTGATCGTCCACGCTTGGGAGGAGTGGGGCGAGGCGTGCGTCACGCGCTTCCGCGGCATGTTTGCCTTCGCCGTTTGGGATGCGCCCCGCCGCACCCTGTTCCTCGCCCGGGACCGCCTGGGGATCAAACCGCTGTTCCACGCCCACCTGGCGGACGGCACCTTCATCTTCGGATCGGAGCTCAAGGCCCTCCTCTGCCACCCCGAGCTGGGGCGGCGCATCGATCCACGCGGGGTGGAGGACTTCTTCGCCTTCGGCTACGTGCCGGAGCCGCGTACCATCCTCGATGGCGTGGCCAAGCTGCCGCCGGCCCACACCC
>Ga0210124_1001460_pt1 | contig 10161 bp, 9 predicted proteins | sample Muzzi_PWC_D2_FD_185554 | JGI IMG/M metagenome (GOLD analysis project Ga0210124, IMG submission 185554) | Wetland microbial communities from San Francisco Bay, California, USA, that impact long-term carbon sequestration - Muzzi_PWC_D2 (SPAdes) | ecosystem: Environmental > Aquatic > Marine >...
CCCCGCCACGTCCGGCGCCCGGCTCATCAGGTAGCGCACCCCCAGGAAGGGGTGCAGCAGGGGGCGGCGGGCCAGGCCCTGGGCCACCCGGTAGTGGGTGCGCGCCAGCAGGTCCGTGGCCCCCACCGCCACCAGGAACTTGAGGTAGGCCGGGTTGTTGAACCGGTGATAGGCCGACGTGCCCCGGTAGCCCTGCACCATCGGGTCGTTGCGGTACACGGTGTAGTCCGACGGCGACGACGAGAAGGTCTTCTCGACCCGGTACAGCCCCGGGTCGGTCTGGCGCAGCCACGCCGCGGCGTCCGCCGCGTAGTCGTTGTATCCGGTCTTGGCGTGCAGGTCCGCCGCCGTGACCACCGGGCGCTTCGTCGCCCCGGGGGTGGCCAGCAGCAGCACCTCGGCCGCCACCATCGCCACCAGCAGCCCCGCCGCCAGGGGTCGCTGCCGCGCCCGCCCCAGCAGGGCGATCACCCCGGCGTAGGCCGCCAGCGCCCCCGCCGTGGCCCACTTGAGCCCCAAGTCCGGGGCGATCGTGTCCGGCGGCCAGGGGACGAGCAGGGCCGCCGCCAGGACCGCCAGGGTGGCGCCCAGCAGCGGCAGGTGCACCCGTCCGCCCCGCAGGATGCGCGACAGGGCCCCGGCCGCCAGCAGCAGGGGCACCAGGGCGGCCAGGAAACCCACCACCCGGTAGTAGTCCACCGCGAACGCCCACAGGGCGGAGCGGGGGTAGGGGAACACCACCAGCACCAGCGCCAGGGCCAGCGCTCCGCCCAGCACCGCGCGCCGCCGCCCCGTGGCGCCCACGAACGCCTGGGGGGCCAGCAGCAGCGTGGGCAGGCCCGCGTAGAGCAGGGGCGCGTCCAGGTACTGGCGCGTGCCCTTGAATGGGGTGCCCCGCCCCAGCAGGTCGTTGCCGAACAGCCTGAGCAGGGCCGTCTTCAGCTCCGCCGCCGGCGCCGGTGCGAACGGCGACCGCGCCAGCAGGTCGCTCCGCGCCGCCTGCCCGAGCACCCCGGAAACCCGGTGGCTGTGGAGCATCTCGTTGAGGATCGGCAGCATGAACACCCCGCCCGCGGCCGCCCCCACCGCCCCGAAGCCCGCCAGCCGCGCCACCAGCCCCGCCACCCCCTTGATCCCGCCGCCCCCCGCCCAGCCGTGCAGGTCCACGTGGCGCACGGCGGCGTAGAGGGCCAAGAACAGGCCGTGGCTCAGCAGGTTCACCGGCCGCCCGGCGGCGATCAGGAAGAAGGCCAGCACCAGCAGCCCCCAGCGCCCCCGCGCCCGGTAGCGCTCGAAGGCGAGCAGCAGGAGGGCCAGGTGCACCCCCTCGGTGGAGAAGATGGTCCAGCTCCCCCCCACCACCATGAAGCCCGAGAAGGCGTACAGCACGCCTCCCAGCAGGGCGGCGAGGGGCGCCAGGCCGACGGCCCGCAGGAAGGCGCAGAACAGCCCCCCGGCCAGGGTCAGCTTGGCCACCTCCATGTAGGCCATGGCATAGGGGATCCGGGGGCGCCCGCTGAGCACCACCGCCAGGTCGAACGGGTCGCCCAGGGAATTGGGGAACACGTTCTGCCCCAGCCCCAGGCGGAAGGTCCAGCCGGGCAGGTGGCCGGCGCGGAGGGTCTCGGCCAGGTGCACCCAGCGGGGGTACATGCCGTTGACCGTGTCCGCCCCCACGTCGGTGAACAGGAACGCCTGGTCGAGCAGCAGGAACCGGTGGTAGGCGAGCGCCGCCAGGGCGAGCACGAGCAGCGCGCAGACCCAGGCGGCGCGCCGCGTCGCGAGGCGGCCGAGGGCCGAGAGGGGGTCGGACGGGGCCCGGGGCTCAGCCGGGCCGGGAGCGGGCAAGCGCCTCCTCCACCAGCATCCGGCGCAGCACCTTGCCCACGATGTTCTTGGGCAGCTCGGGACGGACCTCCACCTCCTTGGGCACCTTGAACTTGGCCAGGTGCTCGGCGCAGAAGGCCTGGATCTCCTCCTCGGTGACGCTCTCGCCGGGATTCAAGACCAGGTAGGCGCGGATCTTCTCCCCCAAGAAATCGTCCGGCAGCCCCGCCACCACGGCCTCGTGGACCTTGGGATGGCGGAACAGCACCTCCTCCACCTCGCGGGGATAGACGTTCTCGCCGCCGGTCTTGATCATGTCCTTCTTGCGGTCGGCGATGTAGAAGAAGCCGTCCGCGTCCACCCGCGCCATGTCGCCGGTGTGGAGCCAGCCCCCCGCCAGGGTCTGGAGGGTTTCCTCGGAGCGGTTCCAGTAGCCCTTCATCACCTGGGGGCCCCGAACGACGAGCTCCCCCACCTCGCCGGGGGCCAGCTCCCGCGCGGTGTCGTCCGGGTCCACCACCTTGGCGTCGGTGGAGGGGAACGGCAGGCCGATGGAGCCCACCTTGCGCGTCCCCCCGATGGGGTTGGCGTGGGTCACGGGCGACGCCTCGGACAGGCCGTAGCCTTCCACCACCTGGGCCCCGGTGAGGGCCTCGAATCGCTCCTGCACCTCCCGCTGCAGCGGCCCCGCGCCGCTGACGCAGGCCTCGATGGAGCGCAGGTCGTAGCGCCCCGCCTTGGGGTGGTTGGAGATCGCCAGGTACATCGCCTGGATGCCCGGGAACAGGTTGGGGCGGGTGCGGGCGATGGTCTTGAGCACCTCCAGGGTGCTGAAGCGCGGCAGCAGGATCATCTCCCCCGCGGTGAGCACCGCCAGGTTCATGCAGGTGGTCATCCCGTACACGTGGAAGAACGGGATCACCCCCAGAAAGCGCGCCTTGCCCTCCCGGATCTGGGGGATCCACGCCCGGCACTGGACCGTGTTGGCCACCAGGTTGCGGTGGGTCAGGATCACCCCCTTGGGCGTGCCGGTGGTGCCGCCGGTGTACTGGAGCAGCGCCACGTCGTCCGCCGCCACCCCCGTCGGCGGCGGGGCGGCCGGGGCCGATTCGAGCAGGGCCATGAGGTCATGGGCCGGGGGGTGCTTGGCGAACGGCTTCCACATCCCCTCCCGGCGCGCCTTCAAGGGGTAGAGCAGGCGCTTGAGGGGCGGCAGGAAGTCCCGCACGCCGCAGTAGATCACGGCCTTCAGGCCCGACCCCTCGAACATCGGGTCGATGCGATCCCGGAACACGTCCAGGGCCACCAGCACGGTGGCCCCCGAGTCGGCCACCTGGTGGGCCAGCTCCTCGGTCTGGAACAGGGGGTTGGTCTGCACCACCACCGCCCCCGCCTTGAGGGTGCCGTAGTAGGTGATGGGGCATTGGGGCACGTTGGGCAGCATGATCGCCACCCGGTCCCCCTTGCCCACCCCCAGGCCCGCCAGGGCGGCGGCGAAGCGGCTGGCCAGGGCGTCCAGCTCGGCGTAGGGGATCGTCCGGCCGTAGAAGTGGATCGCCGGCCGCGCCCCGAAGCGCCGGGCCGCGTCCGACAGAAAGCGGGTGAGCGGCACCTCCGGCACCTCCACCGTGGGGGGGACGCCGGGGGCGTAGTGTGCGTGCCAGGGTGCTTCCATGCGCCGGATCGGGGTGGCCCCGCCTCTTCGCGAAAAAGGGGACTTCCGGGTCCCTTGTCGGGCGCCCCGGGGCCCGCCTTGACCGGTGCTTAGGGCGGTTTGTCCGGGCGCCGCCCCCGGTGGTAATCTGGCAACCTAGCGGCACGCCCTCCACGTGTCAACCGGCCCCGGGTCGCCGGGGAGCGGGATCGCCCGCCGGCACGGGGGCGGACGCCCGGGGGGAAAGTGCCGGGGACGGGGTGGCCGGGCGCCGTGGCGTCCGGCCGTGGAACCGGGCGGGGGCCCCGGGGGCGGCGGACGTCCCCGCCGGGCCCCCGCCGTTGTCTGAAGGCCGCAGCTACCGGCCGTAGATACGGGCCGTAGCCGCCGCCCCCATCCGGAGGACACGCCCGCCATGCCCATCCAGCGCGACCCCCGCCTGATCTCCCTGTCCCACGAGCACCACACCGCCCTGGCCCGGGCCCGCGAGGCCACCTTGGCGGTGGACGGCACCCAGAAGCGCGACCTGGGGGCCCTGGCGGTCTCCTGCGCGGCTTTCTTCGCCGAGCACCTGGAGCCCCACTTCAAGAAGGAGGAGGCGTACCTGTTCCCGGCCTACGCCGCCCGCTTCGGCGAGGACGACGAGCTGCTGGAGCGCACCCGGGAGGAGCACGCCACCCTGCGCCGGCTCAACGCCCGCCTCACCGACGCGACCGACCCGGCGCCGCTGAACGGCCGCCTGGCGGCCTGGGCCAAGGCCCTGTCGGACCACGTGCGGTTCGAGGAGCGGGAGTGGTTCGAGTCGATCCAGAACAGCCTGGACCCCGGGATCCTCGACGAGATCGGCCGCCGCCTCGAGGCCGAGGGCGGCCCCGCCTGCGCGACCTAGGGGGTCGACGGGCCCCGAGGGTGTCCGCGCGGGTCTCCCGAACATGGCCCGCGGGGGCGGCCACCGCGCGGGGCTCCGGCGGCGGCCCGGCCGGCTACCGGGCCGCGGCCCCCGTCAGCTCGGCGTAGCGGAAGCAGTCCACGGTGTGGTCGTTGACCACCCCCACGGTCTGCAAGAAGGCGTAGCAGATCACCGAGCCGGCGAACTTGAAGCCCCGCGCCACCAGGGCCCGGCTCACGGTGTCCGACAACGCGGTGCGGTCCGGGATGTCGGCCACCGAGCGACGCCCGGCCACCACCGGGCGGCCGTCCACGAAGCCCCACAGGAAGGCGTCGAAGCTGCCGTGCTCCCGCCGCACCTCGAGCAGCGCCCGGGCGTTGTGGACGGCGGCGTTCACCTTCTGGCGGTTGCGCACGATGCCGGGGTCGGCCAGCAGCCGCGCCACGTCGTCCGGGCCGAAGGCCGCCACCCGCTCCGGGTCGAAGCCCTGGAAGGCGGCCCGGTAGCCCGCCCGCTTGTTCAGGATGGTGGACCACGACAGGCCCGCCTGGGCGCCCCCCAGCACGAGCATCTCGAACAGCCGGGCGTCGTCGTGCACCGGCGTGCCCCACTCGGTGTCGTGGTAGGCGGTCATGCGCGGCGCCCCCACCTCCCAGCCGCAGCGCCGCCGGCCGTCGTCCACGGGCCCGTGGCCACTCAGGATGGGGCGAAGACCTTGTCGAGCAGGGGCTTGACCTCGCCCTTGGCCTCCATCTCGTCGAGCACGTCGGTGTCGGCGTAGAACTCGCCGCCGATGAACACCTTGGGCAGGGTGGGCCAGTCGGTCAGGCGCGACAGGGCCTCCCGCTTGGCGGGGTTGTCCAGCACGTTGATGACGGTGAAGGGATAGCCGTACTTCTGGAAGAACTGGATCGTCTCCACGGTGAAGCCGCACATGGGCGCCTCGCGGGTGCCCTTGCCGTAGATGACGATCTTGTTCTCGGCGATCTCCTTGGCGATCTCGGCCTGGATGGCGTCCGCGTCGGGTGGGGTCATGCCGTTGCGCTCCTTCGGTTGTCGCGGGCCGCGCCGGGCCCGGAGGGTCAGGGGGCCTCGCCCGCCTCGGCGGGGGTGCGGGTCTTCAATTCCAGGGCGTGGATGCGGCCGTCCCCCATGGGGCCATTCAGGGCCGCGTGCATCAGGCGGCGGCGGTCGAGCGGGTTCCGGCCATCGAACCCGGCCGAGACCACCTCCACCGAGTAGTGGTCCATGGTGCCGGTCAGGTCCGTAATGGCCACCCGGGCGTCGGGCAGGGCGTGGGTGATGAGCTTCTCGATTTCGGCCGGGGGGATCATGCCGGGTGCGGTGCTCCTTGCGAATGGCGCCCCGGGGCGCGTGGGGACGAAGCGCCCGCGCGCTGCCTCGCCCCGGCGTCCCGGGGCCCCATGGGGCATTGTCCGCCCCCCTCCGGGGGATGCGCAAGGGCGGGCCGCCCCGTTGCCCCGGGGCCCCTTCAAACGCCACAATGCCGCCCCGTGACCCCGCCCCCCGCCGAATCCGCCGCGCCTTCCGGCCCCGCCCCCCCCTCAGCCCCTTCCGGCCGCACCAACCCGGGCATCGAGGTGGCGCGGCTGCTGGCGGTGGCCTCCATCGTCCTGGCCCACTTCAAGCCGTGGGCCACGGGGGGGGCCATGAACGCCTACGCCAGCCTGATGGAGGTCCTGGGCAACCTGGGGGTGCCGCTGTTCTTCGCCTTGAGCGGCTACCTGTTCCGGCCCCGGCCGGAGCAGGGGCTCCTCCGCTACGTGGCGGGGCGGCGCTACCTGGCGCCCTGGCTCGTGTGCGGCACGGCGGGCTACCTGTTCATCATCTTCCAGCACGGCTGGCCCTACGTGCCCGTCAACCACCTGGACTGGCTGATCGGCAACCCGTCCATCTACTTCTTCCTGACCCTGCTGCTGGTGTTCGAGGTGTTCACCCGCCTGGTGCGAGAGGCGTCGCCGGCCGCCGTGCTCGGCATCGCGCTGCTGCTGGCCCTGGGGAGCACGAGCTACGCCGCCACCCGGGTGCTCCCGAACCCGAACGGGTTCTACGCCGGCATCAGCCAGCTGCTGCTCAACCTGAACCCCCTCAACTTCTACGTCTACTACGCCCTGGGGCGCCTGCTGGCGGCGGGCGGGGGGCTGGCGGCGCGGGCCCGTTCGGGACGCTGGGCGCTGCTGGGGCTGTTCGGCCTGCTGCTGGCGGCCAAGGTCGGCGAGACGTGGTGGCTGGTGAGCCACGGGCGGCCGTGGCTGGGCTACTTCTCGCCCCTCATGGTGCTGCTGGGGGGCGCGCTGATCCTGGCGGCCCACGGCCTGCTGACGGCGGCGCCGGACCCGCCGGGGTGGCTGCGGCGGCTGGCGTCCCTGGGCGTCTACACCTTCCCGGTCTACCTGCTGCACCCCATCGCCGTGGCGGTCCTGGACGCCGCCTTCCGCGCCCACCGGGTGCCCATGGTGCCGTGGCACCTGGCGGCGGTGGCGGCCATCCTGGCGGGCCTCACTGCCGTCGCGGCCCTGGCCCGCAAGGTGCTGCCCGCCCCCGTCACCCGCACCCTCATCGGCGCATGATCCGGCGCCTGATCCGGCGCCTGATCCGGTGCCTGATCCGGCGCATGGTCCGGCGCATGGTCCGGCCCTCTCAGAACGCCCCCGCCTCCAGCGCGAGCAGGACCAGGTAGGCGGCGAAGCACAGGAGCAGAACGGTCCCCTCGACCCGGTTGATGCGCCCCGGGCCGCGCACCCCGTAGGCCATCGCGAACAGGGCGACGGTCAGGCCGATCATCACGGGGAAGTCCCGCGTCAGCACCTCGGGGTCGAACGCCCCCGGGCCGATGGTCCCGGCCACCCCCACGGCGGCCAGGATGTTGAAGGTGTTGGAGCCGACCACGTTGCCCACGGCGATGTCGTGCTTCCCCTTGCGGGCCGCGGCGAGGGCGGCGGCCAGCTCGGGCAGGCTGGTGCCCACCGCCACGACGGTCAGGCCGATCACCAGGTCGCTCATGCCCCACCCCCGGGCGATCTGCACTGCGGACCACACCAGCAGGCGCGCCCCGGCCAGCAGCACCACCAGTCCCACCACCGTGCGCAGCAATGCCCGGCCGGTGCCGATGGCGGCGGGCATGTGGGCGGCGTACTCCGCCGTGATGGGGTCGGCCCCGCCCTCGACGCGCTCCCGCCGGGCCAGCACCAGGGTCCAGGCCACCACGCCCCCGAACGCCGCCAGCATCACGATGCCGTCGCCCCGCCCCAGCACCCCGTCGGCCAGCAGGGCCAGGGCCAGGAGCATCGCCGCCAGGGGCACCGGCATCTCGCGCTTGAGCAGCCCCGACTGCACCGTCAGCGGCGCGACCAGGGCGGTGGCGCCCAGGATCAGGGCCACGTTGGCGATGTTGGAGCCCACCGCGTTGCCCACCGCCAGTCCCGGCCGCCCGTCCCACGCCGCCAGGCCCGACACCAGCAGCTCCGGCGCCGAGGTGCCGAACCCCACCACCAGCAGCCCCACCACCAGCGGCCGCACCCCCAGGTTGCCGGCGACGGCGGAGGCCCCGTCCACGAACACGTCGGCGGCCTTTACCAGCAGCACCAGGCCGAGGGCGAGCCCGGCCCCGGCCAGCCAGAGGGATTCGGTCATGAGGGGCGTGCGTCCTGCCTGCGGCGCGCCCGGGTGGGCCCCGGGGGCGAGGCGCCATGATACCGGCCCGGCCGCGGCGCCGGAAGGGCCGCGCCGTTGCGGCGTCCCGCCCCCCGGTGTGAGAATGGCCATCCCATGCACGCCCTGCCCGTCGTCCACCCCGCGCCCGAGGTACCGCCGGAGGCCGCCGCGCCGGCGCCGCGCGTCCCCGGCTTCCCGCCGGGCACCCGCGTGTGCGTGGAGACCATGGGGTGCCGGGTGAACCGCTACGACGCGGCCCTGCTGCGGGCCGAGGTGGCGGCCCTGGGGGCCGAGATCACGGGGCCGGAGGGGCCGTTCGACCTGTTCGTGCTCAACACCTGCACCGTCACCCACCAGGCCGACGCCGAGGCCCGCCGCCTGGCGCGCCGCGCCCGGCGCCGCCGCCCGGACGCCCGGGTGGCCGTGACCGGCTGCTACGCGCAAGTTGATCCCGGCGCCCTGTCGGCCCTGCCCGAGGTGGACCTGGTGGCGGGCAACCACGACAAGCCGGAGCTGGCCGCGCGACTGGCCGCGCTGGCGCGGGGCGAGGCGCCCGCCGTCGCCGCCCGGGAGGCGGGCCGCGACTGGGGGCGGGACCGCATCTTCGGCGCCGGGGCGGAGCTGCTGGCGCGGCCGGCGGGGGACACGCGCTTCTTCCTCAAGGTGCAGGAGGGGTGCGACCAGCCGTGCGCCTTCTGCATCATCCCCACCGCCCGGGGCCGGGCCCGCTCCCTGCCGCCCGACGACGTGGTGGCCGCCGTGCGCCGCGCCGAGGCGGCGGGCTACCGCGAGGTGGTCCTGGCGGGCATTCACCTGGGCGGCTATGGTCGCGACTTGGCCGGCGGCGTGGACTTCGCCGGGCTCCTGCGGCGGGTGCTGGACGGCACGGGCGTGCCCCGCATCCGCTTCGGCTCCCTGGAGCCGTGGGGGGTGACGGACGCCTTCGTGGAATCATTTGCCGCCGAGCGGCGCCTGATGCCGTTCCTGCACCTGCCGTTGCAGTCGGGCTCCGCCTCGGTGCTCAGGCGCATGCGGCGGCCGTGCACGCCGGAGTTCTACCGCCGGCAGGCGGAGCGGATCGTGGCGGCGAAGCCGGGCCTGTTCCTCTCCACCGACGTGATGGCGGGCTTCCCCGGCGAGACCGACGCCGAGTTCGCCGAGGGCCTGGCCTTCATCGAGGCCCTGCCCTTCGCCCACCTGCACGTGTTCCCCTATTCCCCCCGGGCCGGCACCCCGGCGGCGGACTTCGCCGACCCCGTCCCGCCGGAGGTGAAGCGCGAGCGCGCCCACGCCCTCATCGCCCTCTCCGACGCCAAGAAGGCCGCCGCCCTGGCGGCCCGGGTGGGCACGCCGGCCGAGGTGCTGGTGGAGAAGGACGGCCGCGGCCACACCGAGGCCGGCTTCGCCGTGCGCCTCGTCCCCGTGGGCGGCGGCCCCGTGCCCCCGCCGGGGAGCCTCGTGCGGGCCCGGGTGGCGGGCCACGACGGGGAGCGGCTCGCCGCCGTCCCCGTGTAGCGCCCGCCCTTACGGCGCCAGGCCGTCCAGCGCGTCGAGCAGCGTGTCCATGTGCCCGGTCAGGCGGTGGTCGCCCCCCGGGATCTCCGTCAGGCGGGCGTCCGGCAGCAGGCGCGCCAGGCGGCGGGCCGTCTCCACCGGCACCGCCTCGTCGTCCGTGCCGTGCAGGACCCACACGGGGCACGCCACCGCCAGGGGGCGGTCCCCCGGCTCCAGGGCCAGGGCGTCGTCCAGGAAGGCGCGGGAGATCTCGTAGCTCTCGCCGGGGGCGTAGGCGTCCGGCACCGCCACGCGGCCGTGGGTTTCCAGGTGGGCCCGCATCGCCTGGGGCAATTCCCCCAGGCGGCGGGAGACGAAGTCCACCGCCGGGGCCACCAGGACCATCGCCGCCGGGTCGGCCAGGCCCCGTTGGACCAGCACCAGGGCGATCCAGGCCCCCATGCTGGAGCCCACGAGCACGAGGGGCTGCCCCGGCCGGCGGGCGGCGGCGATCGCCTCGGCGGCGTCCCGCACCGCCTCCGACACCCGGAAGGCGGCGAAGTCGCCGTCCGAGTCGCCGTGCCCCAGCCAGTCGAACCGCAGGCAGGCGTGGCCGTGGCGC
>Ga0210124_1001463_pt1 | contig 10155 bp, 8 predicted proteins | sample Muzzi_PWC_D2_FD_185554 | JGI IMG/M metagenome (GOLD analysis project Ga0210124, IMG submission 185554) | Wetland microbial communities from San Francisco Bay, California, USA, that impact long-term carbon sequestration - Muzzi_PWC_D2 (SPAdes) | ecosystem: Environmental > Aquatic > Marine >...
TGGCTACCCCGCCTTGAAAGGTATTTGTTGGCGTAACAACGACGCCGTTTCTAACTACTAAATCAACTGCCATCTGTATCGTCCTCTCGATTCATAAATTTGATAATTTTCCTCGTTCCCACGCTCAGCGTGGGAACGAGGAAGGTCATATTACTGTAAAATATGTCCCCACTGCTCCCGAACCGCACGGGCCTTATCGACCTTAACGATAGATTCTGGGAAAGTCTCGCGGCGCTCCCAGGGGATTGTCGCATCAATAATAGCCCGCGAGTTAAAGGGAATTGCCCCGTGTGGCACAACGGGGTCCAGCGGGCTACTCCAGGCGCGACGGATAAACTCAATGTCGTCTACTGGGTCGGAGCGGGTCAAAACAGCCCACAACACATCATTGATATCGTAGATGTTGATATCATCATCAACTACAATGACGTATCGTCCATTGTAGGCCGCAGCCCCGCATTGCGACGCGATATGGGCCACCTGCTTGGCATGGCCCGGATAGCGCTGCTTCAGGCTGACAATGACCAACAGGCGATTGCCACCTTCCGGGGGACACCAGACTCCGGTCACACCAGAGACACCCGCCGCTTCAATCTGCTGTTTTATCAAGGCCGATTTGATATAAGCCAGGAATTGGTTGTCCTCGTGTGGCGGTTTTCCCTGCGGACAGCCTAAAATAACAGGGTCACTCCTATGATGGATCGCCTCAATCTGAACAACCGGCACAGTTGGGGTACCACTGGCATAGTAACCCGTCCATTCCCCGTAAGGCCCTTCGATATGCATATCATCTCGGGTCATAAAGCCTTCGATGGCGATTTCGGCGGTGGCCGGAATTGGCAAGCCTGTTACCGGGCCTTTAATCACCGGCACGGGGCGACCCTGTACGCCGCCCACCCAATCCAACTCGCTGACCCCATACCGAATCCCCTCAACACAAGCCGACCAGAAAATGAGAGGATCACTGCCAACTATGACAACGATAGGGCATTTCTCACCCCGTTCAAAGTATCGCTCTCGAATCATGCGGCCATGCTTACCCGGCGAAATCCAAACGCCCAACTTATCTCGTTGTAGAATTTGGTTGCGATAGGTTCCCAAATTGACCCAATTGGTATCGGGGTCGCGCATGATATTCACGCTGGCCGTTCCAATAAATCGCCCTCCATCCTTGGGATGCCACATGGGGGCCGGAAACTTCTCTAAATCAATATTCGCTCCTTTGAGCGTGTTTTCCAGAATAGGGCCACTGCTCACCATTTCCGGCGAGATAGGCCGAAAATCATTCAAGATGTCCTGCCATCGCTCAAATAATGCCTCGTGAGTGGCCTCTTCGGGAGGCATGCCCAACGTAATGGCCTGACGGCGGCGAGAGCCATTACAATTGACAATCACTCGAAGGCCAGCCGGATAGCCAGGAATCTGGTCAAAGACAACACAGGGCGAATCGGTCGTATGGTCAAGCATTTCAGTAATGTTGCCGATATCCTCTTGCCAGGAAGCGCCCTCAACAACCCGCAACTCACCCTGAGCTTCAACTTCGGCCATCCACTCTCGCATATCATGCCAGGCCATTAGCTATCCTTCCCTCCATTTAATCGTTGTTGGGCCAATTTGACCGAGTCCATAATCTTGACATAGCTGCCACAGCGGCATAGATTACCGGCCAAGTATTCTCTAATTTCTTCTTCACTCGCATTCGGATGCTCTTCCAGCAAGGCCTTTGTGGTCAAGATGAAGCCCGGTGTGCAAAATGAACATTGAAAGCCAGTGCGCTCGATAAAAGCCTCCTGAATGGGATGCAGATCCCCATTTTCGGCCAGACCTTCAATGGTCACTATCTCTTTCCCTTGAACCTGAGCCGGGAACAATAGGCAAGTGCTGACGGGGTGACCATCAATCAAGGCTGTACAGGCTCCACACATACCCACGCCGCACCCCTCACGGACGCCAAATAGCTTGAGGTGGTCTCGCAAGACCCACAGCAATGTATGGTAGCTTTTCACTTCAAGCTGGTGGTCCTGACCGTTAACTCGCAAGACAATCGTCTGTTTCATGAAGCGGTCTCCGCCTTATTTTGCTCTTTTTCGCGTAACGCCCTGAGTACCTTTTCGGGCGTGATCGGTAAATGTTGTAGTCGCACCCCAACCGCGTTGTAAATAGCGTTGCCAATGGCCGGGGGTACGGGCGGCAGGGTCGTTTCGCCAATGCCATGCGCCTCGGCATCGGGGCTGTGGTCTTCAAATAGAGCCACGCCCAGGTCGGCTGGCACGTCAAGGAATGAAGGAACCATGTAATCAGCCAGATTGGCGTTAATCATCTGGCCGTTGTCATAGAGCATCTCTTCAAGGACAGCTTTGCCTTGCCCAAAAATAACGCTGCCTTCACTCTGCAACTCGGCATTAATTGGATTGATAGTTTTGCCGGTGTAGAGACTTGTTTGCAACCGTAGAATATCCACCTTGCCCGTTTCGATATCCACTTCCACTTCAGCCGCCGCCGCTGCCTGATGCCAGTGGACCGAAGCAATGCCTTGTCCGGTTTCAGGGTCAATGCCGCCTTTGGTGGTAAAGGTGCCATTGCCGTAAACGGTTCCTAAGCGGCCCTTACTAATCACCTGAGCTAGAGTAAGGCTTCGTTCCGGCGATCCTTTGACCTGAACCAGACCATCAACAACCTCCAGGTCTTCGGGAGCGGCCTCCAAGAGGTCGCTGGCTGCCTGGCGTAACTGCTGCTTGGCATCCTCTCCGGCCATCATCAGGGCCGTCCCCATCGAAAAGGTGGAGCGGCTGGAACTGGTGGTCAAATCATAGGGGGTGATGTCGGTGTCAGGGTCAACAATCTTGATTTTTTCCGGCGGAAGCCCAAAAGCCTCGCCAATCATCTGGGTAAAGACAGTTTTGGAACCCTGTCCCATCTCAACCGTGCTGGTTAAAACGGTGCAACTACCATCGGGGTTAAGACGCATCAAGGCCGCCGAGGTGGACGGAGTCACCGTCCCTTTGATAATACAAGTTACGCCTTTCCCGCGTCGTTTGCTGCCATTCGAGGGCGTACTTGACTTACCCCAGCCAATCCAGTCAGCCGAGGCTTGAGTCAGGGTAGAGAACATCGGCTCATGGACGACTTCGCCGGTGGCAAAGGTGTCGCCTTTGCCAATGAAGTTTTTCATGCGAAACTCTAAGGGTTCTATACCAAGCCGTTCGGCCATCATATCCATCTGAGTTTCATAGGCCCAGGCCCCTTGCGCCACCCCGTATCCCCGAAACGCGCCTGCTGGGGGGAGGTTAGTATAAACTGCGTAAGAATCGACCTTCACATGAGGAATCTTATAAGGGCCGGGTGAAGCATAGCCGCCATTCTTAATCAAGCGGGGGCTGATATCGGCGTAGGCCCCGGCGTTCCAGTAAGATTCAACCTCACGGGCCACGATGGTTCCATCAGCCTTTATGCCGGTTTTCATCCTGATTGTGGCCGCATGCTTTGTAATGGAGATTAAATCTTCAGCGCGGGTAAGGGTTAGCTTTACCGGTCTGCCCGATTTATAGGCCAGCATTGCCGTCAGTGGCTCGATTTTGGGATAGGTTTTGGCTCCGTAGCCACCACCGAGTGTCGGAACAATAACCCGCACCTGACTCTGTGGTGCCTTGAAGGTCTCGGCCAGTTGTGCCCGTACAATGTAGGGGGTCTGGGTCGAGGTCCAACAGGTGACGTTCTTAGAATTATCAACTTGAGCTACACAAACATGAGGCTCCATCGTGACGTGCTGGGAGGCAGGCGTTGAAAATGTATCTTCAAAGATGTGGTCGGCCTCGGCAAAGCCAATCTCAACATCCCCCTTGCGGAGCTTGAAGTGATTGCCAATATTGCTCCCATCTTCAGCCCGGAGAATAATATCGGCGAAACTTGTCTCGCGTCGCATTACTTTTTCATGAACCAAAGCTGCGCCGGGGGCCAGGGCCTCGTCCGGGGTGAAGACAGCCGGTAATTCCTCGTATTCTACATAGATGAGGTCCAAGGCTTCTTCGGCGGTATCCAGGTCAATGGCAGCCACGGCGGCCACCGCATCGCCCACAAAGCGAGCCTTATCTACTGCTACAATACCCTGGTCACGATAGACCGGACCAAAACGTGCTCGCACCTCCGGGTCATTGAGCAGGTCTGCACCGGTCAGAATGGTAAATACACCGGGCAGCTTCTCCGCTTCGGAGGTGTCAATCTCAACGATACGAGCATGGGGAAAGGGGCTTCGTAAAACCTTGGCATAGAGCATGCCCGGTAATTCCATATTGAGGACATATTCAATTTGGCCGGTGATACGTTCCTTGGCGTCAATATAACGTACTGATTGACCAACCGTCATTGCTCTACTCCTGCGGCTTGCATTATCGCTCGCCGAACCAATACTTCGATGACTTGTTTACGGTACCAACTTGAGCCTCGCATATCGGATAGCGGCTCGATTTCCTTGGCGTAACGCTGTCCAATCTCACGGGCCAGGCTTTCGGTGATTTTCTGGTCGCTGGCCAATGACTCTACTTCTGGTAGTTTTTGCGGTATCGCGGCAACAGCCCCCACAACGACATGCAAATTGTCACAGATATTGTCTTGCCGTCGCTCCACAACTGCCGCCACACCCACACAAGGGCGGTCTTCGGAGGAGCGGGTGACATATTTGATGTACGAAGTTCCGGTGCTGTCCGGGATTTCAGGAATGATGACCTCGGTGATAACCTCATCCGGGGCCAAAGACGTTTCATAAAAGCCCTGAATAAGATCGACCACCGGTACGGTTCGCTGGCCATGACTGCCAACGATATTTGCCTGAGCGCCTAAGCCAATCAAAACGGCTGGGGGGTCAGAGGCATAGTCAGCCTCGGCCAGAACGCCGCCTACGGTGGCCTGGTTACGCACCCGGATGTTCGCCACTTTGTGGAATACATCGGCTACAATAGGAAACTTTTCTTGCACCAGGGCCGAGCCTTCAACCGCGTGGTGGGTGGTCAAGGCTCCAATCCGCAAACCGGTACCGGCTTCGTGACGGATATAGTTCAAATCTTCGATACGGCCCAGGCTAACCATATAGCGCGGGGCAATTAGGCGCTGGGCATACATGAGGACCACGGCTGTCCCGCCGCCGAGGACTTTGGCCTCATCACCAAGCTCACTCAACAAACGAACAGCTTCATCAACACTTTTGGGTTCAAGAATTTCTAATTCGCGCACCAAACGCTCCCTGTGGTGGAGTTTAACTATAGTAGCATCGTGCACTTACTCAGCTGGTTTTCGAGAGTCTGAGCGAAAAGATCGAAACCAATTGCCAATCGTCGCCAGGATAGATTTAAAAATAATAGAGATAAGAGAAGGGGGTTCGGGCATTTGAGCTTGCGCCGAAGCAGAGGCTACGTTTGCCTCCTCTCCTTCACTACTCTCGGAATCTGATGGCGATGTAGATTGCTCGGTATTGGTTGATTCTTCAGTGATTTTGGTTTGCACACAATTGACAAAAATCTGGGTAATCTGTTTAGCGGTCTCACGGATGACTGCTTGTCCAAATTGACCCAGTCGCCCACGAATAGCGACATCGACCTTAAAAGCGACTTCAGTTTGACCTGGCTCAATCTCGGTCAGAGTCGCAGTGAAGGTAGCACTGACCATACTGGAGGTGGTTTTATCTTTACCTTGCGCGGTCGCCGTGAGACTTTGGGGCGGCGTAAGGTCGGTGAGGGTTGCTTGCCCACTAAAGTTGGCCTTGATTGGCCCCACCTTTACCGTCAGGGTTCCGGCAAAGGTATTGTCATCAACCTGCTCGACCTTCTCGGCTCCTGGTACGCAGGTGCTAACCTTGGGGATATCCAAGAAGAAATCCCAAACATCTTGCTGAGAAGCAGAAATAACAAATTTATCTTCGATGATCATACAAATTTCCTCTGGTCACTGAGGGGTTGTTGCTTGGTCAATGACCTTGTTTTCCGTTATTTTCGCGGATGACGAGGCCACTCTCGGTAATTTCAGCCGCATCTATCTTCATTGAGACTGATTTGAGGTGAGCCGCCATAGCCTGTCTGGCGGCCTCTGGCTCGCGCTGTTCAAGGGCAGCTAAAATTGCCCGATGGCCGGCAATCGTATGCTTGACTCCCTCATAAATACTTAGGCTGGCTCGTCTCATTTCATGCAGCAGGTCAGCGATATTGTCCATCACCCGCACCAAAATATCGTTATTAGTGGCGACCAAGATAGCGCGGTGTAAGTCGATATCGGCCTCAACCATACCATTCAAATCGTTGTTGGCGTAGCAGGCTTCCATTTTCTCAACTGCTTGCCGAATCTGTTTCAGGTCTGCTGCAGTTGCTTGGCTGGCTGCCGTTGCCACTGCGCCTGTTTCGATAATCTCGCGGAGGTTAAATAACTTTTTGAGGGTCTCCTGATCCATTAAGAGGGGATGGGGCAAAGCCGTCTCTACAAAATCAGCGACGGGATGCTTGACAAAAGCACCAACCCCAGCCCGAACCTCGATGAGGCCCATCCCTTCTAATGAACGCAGCGCTTCGCGGACAGATGTCCGGCTAACACCTAGGCTTTCAACAAGTTGTCGTTCACCGGGCAAACGGTCGCCAGGGTTAATCTGACGACTGCGGATAAGGTTTACAATTTGCTGAACAGCTTCTTGGGAGACACGAGTATATTCAATGGGTCTAAGCATGAGGATATTTTACTCTATCGGTCTTCTGGTCTGACCGGTATTATCAACATAGTTGCACATTTTATAGAAATGGTTAGATTTTGTCAAATCTATATTTATGTTATTCTATTGGCTGTCTATTTGACCAGTCATTGGTTCGTAATATACACATCATATATATGGAATAATATCATAATGAAAGAGTCTTACTCTACTATTACTCGACCACAAACCACGCTTAATCAACCCCACTATGTGACCACATTAAGTGATTCACAAAAACAAAGCCTCTTGATTGCCTTGATGATTCCCTCGATTATGACGGTCCTAAATCAATCTATGTTTGGGGTTGCTTTACCCACTATTCGTGATGCCTTCGGTATACAGACTGATATCACCGCCTGGTTAGTGATCGTTTATACCTTACCCATTATGATATTTCCGCCGTTGTATGGCCGGTTCGGGGACGAATTTGGCAAGCAACGTCTCCTCTTGGTGGGGAGCGCCATCTTTATGGTTGGGACCATCTTGACCCTGATCGCCCCAAATTTGGGACTTATCATGGCCGGGCGTATTATTCAAGGTTTTGGCGCGGCCAGCGTCATCCCCCTCTCTATTGCCATTATCTCGCAATATTTTCCAGCCAGTAAACGAGGTAAAGCGTTAGGGACATGGAACTCAATCGCCCCGGCTATACACATGGTTGGCCCTATATTAGGCGGCTTTTTGATTGATTATCTGAATTGGCGCTTGATTTTTGGACCGGTGTTGCTCGTCACGGTCATCGTTTTGTGGGTAGTGCGTACCTACATCCCGCCGAGACAGGGTGAAGTTCAGCCATATTTCTTCCAGACATTTGATTTCGGAGGGCTGGTCTTGCTCACTGCGACTATAATCGCAGTGATTTTTTATGTTTCCAGTAAATCACTGACGGGCGTGGCCGCTCTCCACGATTGGCGATTCTTGGGGTTGGCCCTGGTATTTTTGGGCGGTTTGATTATCTGGGAAAAGCGGCAAAAGGCTCCTTTTATTGCCTTAGATATCCTGGCGAACCAAATTTTTCGACGGGCTTCCCTCTGTGCGGCCTCACGGATGTTTGCGATGAGTGGCATTGGCTTTCTCCTACCACTCTATTTGGCCGATATTCATAAGCTAAGCGCACTATCAATTGGAGTCACCCTAACGCTGATAGCCGGGTCATTGCTGCTGACCTTACGGATAGGGGGGCAATTGGCTGATCGCTGGTCGAGCCGCTGGCCGGTGACAGTCGGCATGGTAGTACAGGTAATAGCTATGGTGAGTTTTGCTATCTGGCCCGCAGCAACCCCAATATGGGCGATTAGGGGGAGCGTCATTCTGCATGGGCTTGGGGCAGGGTTGTCTCTGGCTGCTCTACACCGGGCCTCGATGGAGGGAATCCCCGAAGAGCAGACCGGAACAGCCGCTGGTCTCTATACTTTAATTCGATTCGGTGGAACCGTTTCAGGGCCGGTAGTTGGCGGGGTTGTCTTACAGCAAGGTTTAGACCATCTGCTCTTACCCATCGATGCTTATCAAATTGTCTTTTGGCTCATAGCTGGGGTGGTGGGAGTTGGTGTTCTACTCGGATGGCGCTTACAGGAATGAAGCAATGCTCAACCGAGAGGTTGGTTAGGCTACCTTTGATAGATTACAAGATGTTTTTCTGAATAACTGTGTGGTCTTGGGTAGGGAAGCCTTCCGGCCACTGTGTTTGATGATTACAGCGAACTTGATTCAGATCAGCCCCATTTAGATTTGCTTCACGCAGGTCGGCCCAACTCAGGTCAGTTCCACTCAAGTCGGCTCCACTCAAATCCGCTTCTCTCAAGTTGGCCCAATTCAGAGAGGCACCATTCAGATCAGCCTGGCTCAGATCAGCCTCGCTCAAATCAACCCCGTTTAACGTGGTTTTGCTCAAATCAGCTTCACGCAAATCAGCTTCACGCAAGTTTGTTCCCATCAGGTTCGCCTGGCTCAGGTTCGCCCCGCTTAGGTTAGCACCACTCAGGTCGGCCCCATTTAGATCGGCGTTACTCAAATTTGCCTGGCTTAAGTCAGCCTCGCCTAGATTTGTGCCTGTCAAATTCGCTGCGCTCAGGTCAACACAACTTAAATTGGCCTTATTCATATTGGCTCCACTCAAATCGACCTCGCTCATATTAGTGTGGCTCAAGTTGGCCTCGTTAAACTTTGCTTTACTGAGATTAGCCTCACTCAAATTGGTGTATCTTAGGTTGGTAAACATCAGATTGGCACCGCTCAAGTCTAATACGCCACTCTCATCGACGTCATTTTCTGATTGTTCTATTAATTCTTTGATTTCCATAATTGACCTTACTTTCTATTAAAATTATTACAACTTTTTTAACCAACATTTTCATCTATAGGATGATTTCTATCTATTTTGCACCATCATCTGTCGCCTATCCAACCGTATCCTCGGCAGTAGTTTTGGATGCTCGTTGCGCCAACCATTCATCGCGCTCTTGGGCCGACACCCGCTTGAGGCTCAAACTTATACGTTGCCGTATTGAATCGATGCTCAGAATACGGAGAACAAGCTCATCGTCGGGCCGCACAATCTTATGCGATTTTTGCGGTTGCGGATCGGCCAATTCGCTGATATGAACCAGACCCTCTACCCCAACATCCAGGGCAACAAAAACCCCAAAATCAACCACGTTTGTGACCGTACCGCTTACTAACTCGTCTACAGTGTAGGTTTCCTGCACAATACTCCAGGGATTTGGTTGCAGCCGCTTGAGACTCAACCCGATGCGTTGCTGCTTATAGTCCAGATGCAGTATATATACATCTATCTCGTCACCAACTTGCAGTATCTCTTCCGGATGCCGGACTCGCTGCCAGGCCAGTTCTGAATTGTGAATCAAGCCATCGACGCCCCCCAAATCAATAAATGCGCCAAAACCGCGTAGTTGACGAACTGTACCCCGGCGGATTTCACCCTCCACCAGTTCATTCAGCAGGCGCTCTTGATTCCGCTGGCGTATTTGTCGTCTGGCTTGTCGTTCCGAAACAATTAGTTGATCCTTATCCTGATTTACAAAAACCACTTGTAACGGTAGTTTTTGTCCCACATATTCCTCTAGCTCAACCTTACGCCCGTTTTGCCACCTGAGAAGTTGAGAGCTTGGAACAAAGGCCTCGAGATGACCAAATTTTACCAGCAGCCCACCGCGATTGTAGCCGGTCACTTCTCCTTGCCAGATTTCACCTGTTCCCACCAATTCCTTAGCCCTGGCCCAATCTTCCTGGAATCTCATTTGATATAAAGATAGAATAAGGTTTCCGTTCTGATCTTCAGGGCGGGCCACACAGGTGGTAATCTTCTGGCCGGGTTCTAGCTCTGACACATCAATTTCTTCTTCCATCTGGTCAATATCTGCTCGCGGTACAAAGCCATCACGCTTGAGGCCGATATCGACGGTAAT
>Ga0210124_1001464_pt1 | contig 10145 bp, 5 predicted proteins | sample Muzzi_PWC_D2_FD_185554 | JGI IMG/M metagenome (GOLD analysis project Ga0210124, IMG submission 185554) | Wetland microbial communities from San Francisco Bay, California, USA, that impact long-term carbon sequestration - Muzzi_PWC_D2 (SPAdes) | ecosystem: Environmental > Aquatic > Marine >...
AGATGTTGTCTAATCAAATATAATATATATGTAATTATTATATATATACATATTATATATGGATTTATTGATTTGTCAAGATCAAATTTTATTTTGGGGATTATTGCAAAGCATACTTAAGAAGATAAGGAAAGAGCCACACCCGCGGCGGCGACCACGAGCGGGTAAAATGGCCTTGTACTACGGGTAGTTGAGGGCTATAATTAAGGGGCAAATGGTAATGATATCCGATATATTGGTCGCTGATTAATATTGTTGGACAGCTATCTGGTCGAACAAGGATTAAATATGATGTGGTGGTCTCAGAAAAATAGGCATAGTGCTACCTTGACAACCTTGTTGGTGGTGATTTCTCTTTCTTGCACATTTACTCCTGAAATATCTACACCAACAGAAGTATTGCCGTCGCCAACATACACACCACTGGCAACTCCTACACCAGCAACATTACAAGAAGGCGCGACATTTTCGATTGACAACTTGGCAATTACATTTTTAGAACACGAGGTAGAAGGATGCTTTATCAGCAAATATGACAATGAGATTTGCCCCGATTCAGGTGCAAGCTTTTTGTGGTTACATCTCAAACGAGAGAACAAGGGTAATTCATCTGACCTACCAATTTACTCGTGCTTTTGGTTTTTTCTACAATATCGTGGCGAGGAATTGGACTCAAACTCAAGCATTTATGGCGCGTATACAGACTCTTATCCAGATAGAAATAGTTGGGTTGGTGGTGGCTGTGAGCAACTTTACAGCGGCAAATCCGATGATGGATGGATTGTCTTTGAAGTACCCGCTGGCATTGTGCTTGATGAAGCCAAATTGCGCGTCGAAAGTTATGAAGGGCCCGAATTTAATCAACTATGGAGTTTTTAGATCGTTGTAACGGGTATTCCGCTGGCTTAAGTCAGCCCAATCTGAGCATGGAATGTGGATACATATCCGTACCCATAAGAGACCTGGGGTTGTTAGGAGTGAGGCATATTAGAGGAGGCTTAATGGTCTGGCGGGAATGTAAGAGATGCCACAAAAAGCTATTTTCAATTAGAGACCAACTACTACCGCATGACGGCTATTGTGAGGCATGTTACGAAGTCGTGACCGGCAAATGCTCAGCCTGTCAGGGGACCGGGCAGGTCCAGCGGGCGCATCTCGGTACAATGGAATGTTTGAAATGTGAGGGGAGTGGTCGAGCAATACAAGCTGACCTTTAGCGCAAAATGGTAGGTCAGTGTTGGTGATGGTTACAGTTTTGAAACTGTAACCCCATATTTAGCCGACTAAAGTCGACAAAATACCCGTTACAGTCGAATGACTGTAACGATCGTCACCTGGCTACAACGCAGAGCGTTGTAGCCAGGTGTTATTAACAGGAGTCCAAAAGTGCACTTTTGGACTCCTGTTTTAATCTCTGCCCAACTACCGGCCAATACTCAGTAACCGGCCATCACTGCGACCAAAGACTTCGGGGAAGTAGAACTCGCTGGCAACGGTGGGGATGACGTGATAATCGCCGGGGAGGGTGGCTCGCATGGTGTAACTGTACTCGTAAGTGCCTTTAGGCAGGTAGTCGGCAAAAAGAACGACCTTCTCATCGCGCAACTCGCTGCGAGAGTACCAGTTCCACCAGTACCAGTAATAAGGCCGCTCGAAAACGACATCCCCCCCATCCAATGAGCCACCGCGACTGGTCCGGCTCAGGGTCGGGTCCATCGCCAAGAGGCTGGTCGTTGCCAGGCCGGTGTCGATGGCCTCGGCTCCGGCGGGTAAGGGGTCTTCGACCACCACGTAATACAAATCATTGGGGGCAATGATGGTCAAATCAACCCGAATGACATCACCTAACTTGGCCTCGCGGACCTCGTTGCACACCACGCTGGCATCGGCAGCTTTTTCGGCCAGACAGGATTCCAGGGTATAGCGGCGGCTGACGATAATGCCGCGCTCCGCCGGTTCAATCTCGTCAACCGGCAGGTAAACCTTCAAGTGGGCGCTGTAGTAGAGCCGCCCGTTGCCGTCAGTTCGGGCCACGGTCAGCAGATTACCGGTGTCGGCCAGCAGTTCGGCGACGGGGATTTTCTGTTTGATGCTCTCTTGCACATTCTCTTTGGTGGCCGTCCCACTGACCAACTCGTCATTGTTAAGGAAGAGTGAATAGTCATAATCGGCATTCAACTCACCGGTTTCGAGCATCCAATCGGTCAGGCCGATGAGCGCCCAGGCGGTCTCCTGGGTTGTTTCCCAGATACCGTCCTTTCGGGCAATCATCAGCCAGCGCACCACATTGGGAATCAGTTCGTTTTTGGGGTCGAGGCGGGCCAGGGTATCCAGAATGATGGCCGTGGAGCGGGTATCGGTGTTCATGGCCCAATAATCGTAGCGGTCTTCCTCCCAATGCGCGCCGGTGGCGCTGAGAATAGCCGCATTATTGATATCAGACAACAACGTGTCGATATCGCCAGCATATTTCTGCGAGTCCGTCAGGTTGAGGGCCAGGGCCAGATAAGCCCGGCCATAGTGGGCCAGCTTCTCGCGGGCATCCAGGAGCGCTTCCAGCGAGTCGCGTGGAGCTACGCCCCCTTCGGCCAGAGCATACAGCACAAAGGCATGGCGATTGGCATCGAAGGTGGTATTCAACTGGCGGGTGGTTTGTAAGTGGTTCAGGAGGAAATTCTGGCCGTTAGCCAACACAGTCGCCGAGACATCGACGCCTGCCTGCTGGGCTTTGGTCAAAGCAAAAACCACGTAAGATGTCACATAAATATTATTCTCGCTGGTGGACCACCACCCCCAACCACCGTCCTCTTTTTGCTGGACATACAACTTGTTCAGGCCCTGTTCGACCAGACCGGGCAGCCGGTCAGCTAACTCTTTATTTTCAATTCCCAACGATTGCAGGGCCGCGAATGTCAACACATTAGGTAAAAAGCGGCTGATGGTTTGCTCGGTACATTCGTACTCATAATGTTCCAGATAATCCAGGCCATCGCGCATTCCGGCAGCCAGGCTGGGGTCGAGTTGAATATCGACCTCGCCGCGCCGCTCATCGAAATGGGGGGGCAAAGCCACCACTTCGGTGCGACTGCCACTGTCAACCAACTGGCCCGCCGTACCCACAATATCGGGGGAGGTATAGCGGAAGACCAGCAGCGTCCCATCCGGACCGGTGGTCAGGCGCGGTTTGGACGCATCGGAGTATTGGCCGTCGGTACTGACGGCAGCGAAGACCAACTCGGTTTGGGTGACATCCTGCACCGTTACATCCCAGGTGACTTTGGTCTCGCTGCGGGCGGGGATTATCGTAGTTTGTGCAGCAGCAGTCTCATCGCTAATGGTAACCCCTTTTGCGGCGAGGGTGACTTCGACCTCGAGGTCTTCGTCGGTGTTGTTGGTGACGTTGGCGGCCAGTTGAGCCTTGTCATCGACCACAAAGAAGCGTGGCGCCACCGGGCGAATCAAGAGGGGCATGGTTGAAACTAACTCCGTCGTGGCCTCGCCGACGAGAGTGTCATTGGTCACGCCGACGCCGCGCATCACCCAGGTGGTCAAGTTGTCGGGCAAGGTCAGCGTGACCTCAGCCTGTCCATTCTCGTCGGTGACAACAACCGGATTCCAGTAAGCCGTATCGCTGAACTCCCCGCGAACTTCGACTCCGGCCGGTATTTGGGCCTCGTTAGCAATAGCTCCTCTGGCGAGACCGGCATCATCTGCTGATACCTCTTTTTCAACCTGGGCAGACAAGGCCATCGGTGCTTCAGCCGGAGCCGCTTCCTCGAGCACTTCGCCACCGCCGCCAATACCCGACTGAGCCTGGGCTACAAATGCATCTTGCTCCAGACCTAAATCTTGAGCTATTTCTAACAGCAATTGGTTAACCGAAACCGCCAAGCCACTGGAGGTACTGATACCCAAACCGCGCCGGTTGTAATAGGCCTTGACAATCGCCTCAGGGACGCGTGGCTGCAGGCTGAGGACCGCTTTGTCAACCAAATCGAGTGAGAATTCAGCGACAATAGGCTTATCATTGACGTCCGTTACCTCTAAATCATAGCTGACTTCTTCTCCCGGCTGGGCCTGCTCGACATTGGGCGTTAAGTCAATTTTAAGCAGTTGGGCGCTAGGCGTGACATCAATGGGCAAGATGCCCACCTTGTAGTCGGCCAGCCGTGGGGCATCTCCGGATTGGGGGCCTTCGCGTCCTTGCACCAATACCACCGAGACATAGATATTAGGCGCATAATTCTCGGTGATGGGCAGGCGATAAATCTGGCTGTTGCTGGTCATTTGGATGACCTCTTGCTTGATGATGCGCCCCCGTTCAACAGTCACTAAGGCCACATGGTCCCCTTCAAAAGGCGAGGGGATGAGAATTTCGGCGGTCTCACCGGGCGCATATTCAACCTTATCGCTGATGAGGGTGATGCGGTTGTTATTTTCGCGCCGCCAGGAAACAGTCTCTTCACCGGTCACCCAGATGAATATAGACGAGCGAATGGGGGAAGTAAAACCGGTTTGTGATCGGCCACTATCATCTTTCTTCAATGAGTCGGCATCCTGAACGATAATCTGGTACGAGCCTCCGTGGGGCGGCGTGAAGCGAGCTACAGCCTCACCCTGGCTATCGGTGGTGATGGTAAAGTTGTCGATGAGTTCCTTTTTGGTTTCGTAGCTCCAGTAGCCGCCATTTCCCTGCTGAATGAAGGTATTAACCCACTCATAGCGAACAATCTGCACGTCGATAGTTTTGCCGGGCAGGCGTTGTGCATCCCAATCGACTGCAATCAGGTCGACAGCGGTTTCCTCGTTTGCATCGGCTACATGCTCTTGGGGACTGAGGCCGATGTAATAATCGCCCTTATGCAGAATGACGTTGGCTCGCCCAGAGATAACTTGATTATCGGGGCCGGTAGCCGTGGCCTCAATAGTTAAGCGGTAACTGCCGGTATCAAGTAAATTGTCGATTTGCTGGCCGTCAGCCGTGATAGCTAACTGCCCCCCAGCACCGGACGTGCCACTACCACTTAAGAGCGATTGAGGGGCGGTATCAAAGTGATACCACCAACAATCGAAGCAAATGTAAGGGTCATCGACGTCATCAAAGCTATAACTCCCCAGTTGGGGCGGATTAAAGCGATAATTTTCGGCTAACAGATTCCAGGTGATATCTGCCCCGGCGAGTGGCCCGCCAAAGAAATAGGTGGTGTTGAGATTGGCTCTCACATCCTCACCACGCAATAGTTCGGGTACTTCTGGCTCGACCACCACCTCAAATTCGGGCGGGCGATAGGCGGCTACCTGGAAATATTGCTCGGCATACTGGTCGGCAAAACTGAGCGCGATAACGTAGTTGCCTAGTGCGGCACCCTCGGCCAATTCCACTTCACCGTGGAAAGTCCCGGCGGGACTGACATCAATCTCTTTTTCTAGAACCTTCTCATAAGCCGCATCATATACCGTGACCATCACCCGCCCCAGGTCTGGGAGGTGGAACTCAACATCATCTTCGGTACGGATGATACCCTTGAAATCGACCATCTGGCCGGGGCGGTAGATAGGACGGTCCGTGTAGATATGGATATTGTAATCAGGTAGGGTGTAGGCATAATCCAGGCCAAAGTCGTAAGGGCTGACTCCTTGCGCCCAATTTTCGGAGACAGCGCTGAAACTCTGTTGATTGTCGCCGGGTAGCACCGCCGCCAAAATGGGGTTGCGGTTGGACCGCTTACCTAAGTCCAGTCGGGCAATACCATCGCTGCCTGTGGTGGCTGTACCTAACCGCTGGCGATTTTCATCATAAAATACAACATTTTGGCCCGCCAAAGGCTGACCACTGCTTAAATCGGTCGCCCAAACTAAGGCATCGCGTTGACCCACTTTCAAGGTGAGGTTACTCTCGGTGACGACGAGTAGATGACGATGGCGGTATGAATCTTGATTAGCAAGCTGGGGCGAGTTGCTATCCAACAAGTAAAGCCCTGGTTCAAGAGTACCCCCACCTTCCACCAGATCGATGGGTTGGAAAGCTTGCTTGTCGGCGGGCGTTTCTAATCGTTCCTGCCATTGGCGAATCAGAAGGGAGGAATCAGGCTGAAAATTGTACCACTCATAGGTTGGGCGCAGAATTTCCTGCGGGTCGAGCCGGTAGAGACTCAGGTTGATAGTATTGATATTGACATAACCAACCACCATCTTGGCAGGCAAGGCCGCATCGTAAGTGCCAATGACATCGGGGACCCGCAGTTGGTAGTTGGGTTGCAGCGGCGAAGTACGGAAGCGGACAGTCAGGTTGTCGGGAGTTGTATTGCCATAAGGGTCCTCGATACCGGGACTGATACGAACCACATAATCGGTTGACGGTTTGGCTCCAAAGCTAAAACTAAAACTGCTATTCCAGGGTGAGTAGGAAGTATAGACATCGGTGGGCGTGACGGGTAAAGACGGCGTCATCTCGATGTGTGACATCACCGTCGTTGGATTAATGGGCGTATTGAAAACAATCGTAAAGTTGGTATGGGATGGGGCATCGTTTTGGCCGTCGGAGGGATAGGTTTCCACAATTCTAGGCAGTGGTACGCTGGTAAAACGGAAGCTATAGGGATTGACCATACCCTTACCCCCGGCAGCCCCGGTGACCCCGACATCAATGGTGACTGCATAAGTGGTATCAAAATCAAGCCGCTCGGTAGGTGTGAAGGTCAGCGTATTATCGACAATCTCAAAATCGCCCTCTATGCCGCCACCAAACAAGCCTGTAGCACTGAGATTAAAGTTGTCCATCGCAGACTGAGCGTCAATGGGCTGGCTGAAGGTCACCTGAATGGCACTTTCTATCGGGATCAAGGTTTGACCATCGTTAGGGGTGGTGAAAACAACTTCCGGCGGCTGGGTAACGAACTGCCATTCGAAGTCATCAGCCAGAAGTGTTTTTCCGCTAACGTCTTGCAACCCGGCTTTGACCGTCGCCTTGAAGGTTGTTCCGCCGGGAATGTCCCCATCAGGCGTAAAGACATAAATTGAGGTATTCAGCCACTCACCCTTACCGGCGATGGCTGGCTCAAATTCCAGAGGTTGAGGAAATTTGGCCGACTCTTCGAGGGATGTGAGCGGTACAATGGGCCGGTTAAACATAACCGTGATGGTCGGTTTGGTTTCAACATCGACCGTACCATCAGCGGGTATAACCTGTGTCACTTTCAGAAATCCGGGCGTACTGAAGCGAAAGGTGAAAGGCTCGGCCAATGGCGCGCCATCCTCAGCAGTAGCATCTTGGGTGAGAACAACATCGTAGACTATGGAACGTTCCAATGGTTCACTTGGGGTGAACTGCATGGTACGCCCCTCGGAGTCAGGCCAGATTATTTCCCCCTCAATGGTTTGGGGCTGCTCTTCAGCAGTTTGAAGGGTGAAGGCAGAAGCAACCGCAGTCTGATTCATGGCCCGGTCAAAAACTAATTCAATTGTGCCATCCGGGGCTAACTCCTCACCGCGACGCGGAAAGCGCTGCACGATAATCGGCGAGACTGTCCCCTCTTCGACAGGGGTAAAGGTCACTTTAGGTGGAGGTGGCGGGCTGGTCGGTGTTGGGGACGGAGAAGCGGTAGCAATGGGCGTCACAGCTTGGGCAGCAGGCGTGGACTCATCGCCAGAGGAACAGGCGGGTACTAGTAACAACAAAATAACAAACAGCCACAAAACAAAACGATTAATGAATGTTGAATTACCGAAGGTAGTGAATTGTAAATTCGATTTTATGGGCACAATAGGTCTCCTTGATGATTACACTATAACTATGATACCTAGACGTTGGAAACGGTCAAGGTGTTCCCGACGATTTCGCAATCTGTCCTTTTTCATATCTCCGTGTTACAATTGAATCATGACAGAAAATGAACAACTTAACGAAACCGAATACGACAATCTGGACTCAGCGCCCCTGTTTGATGATGACCTACCGGCCAACCATCGCTCCGGTTTTGTGGTGGTGATTGGACGACCTAATGTGGGTAAATCAACTTTGATGAACCACTTTTTGGGCCAAAAGATTGCCATTGTCAGCCGCAAGCCACAAACAACCCGAAATCAGCTTTTAGGCATATTAACCCTTCCTTCAGGAACTCATCCGGAACTTTCCGAGGATGCGCCACCGGCTCAAATCATCTTTGTTGATACGCCGGGAATTCATAAACCGCATCACAAGTTAGGCGAATATCTGGTCGACACTGCTCTCGAGGCTATCCCCGATGCGGATGTGGTTCTCTGGCTGGTCGATGCCAGCGAACCACCCAAGGCCGGGGATAAACTCGTAGCTGAAGCCTTGAAGAGAGTACAGGATGAGACGACCCGGCAAAGTGAGCCTCTCCCACTGGTTCTGCTGGCGTTGAACAAAATCGACCAGGTGTCCCTCAAACGGTTAGCTGATATCGAAAAGCCATTTCTGGAATTATACCACCCGGTAGATGATTGGCTTCCGCTCTCGGCGACACGGGGCGATAATCGCAATGAACTACTGCGGCGTATCATCGACAATCTACCGCTTGGCCCTCGCTATTACCCGGAAGAGCAAATCACCGACCAGCAGACCCGCTTCATTGCCGCCGAGCTTGTCCGCGAGGCCGCCCTCAACGTGTTGCACCAGGAAGTGCCCCATGCCCTGGCCGTCTATGTCACCGAATTCAAGCGACGCAACGAGAGATTAACCTATATTAGCGCCAATATCGTGGTCGAGCGTAACTCGCAAAAGCAAATTGTCATCGGCCAAAAAGGGAAATCGCTGAAAAAGATAGGGCAACGGGCGCGTCCCGAGATTGAGGATTTGGTTGGGACAAAGGTTTATCTGGAGTTGTGGGTCAAGGTCAGGCCAAAGTGGCGCAAAAAAGAAAATGAATTACGCTGGCTGGGGTATGTGAAGCCGGGGTAGGATAATGACTCCTAAAGAAAAAGCAATTCAACTTTTCCACCAACAGTTTGGCAGCGAGCCGAGTCATTGTTTTCGCGCACCGGGGCGGGTGAACCTTATTGGCGAGCATACGGATTATAACGGTGGGTTTGTGCTACCCTGCGCTATCAACTACGATACGGTGGTTGCGGCCAAGCCCCGACCTGGTAAAATAATATCGGTGATGGCGACTGACTACCAGAGACAAAGCAGTACTTTCAGCCTCGAAACGGAAATTACTCAGGACAAGGCCGCACTCTGGAGTAACTACGTGCGCGGGGTGATGTGGGCCTTACGACAACGAGGCTACCAGCTTTCCGGGGCAAACCTGGTCATCGCCGGGAATGTACCGAGAGGGGCTGGTTTAAGCTCATCGGCCTCATTGGAGGTGGTAGTCGGGACAGCTTTAGCCCGGTTGAGTGGCCTCGACATTGATGGCAAAACCATCGCCCTCAGCGGTCAGCAGGCTGAGAATGATTTTGTCGGTGTTCAGACCGGCATTATGGATCAATTTATCTCCGCCTTGGGGCAAAAGGGTCATGCCCTGCTCATCGACTGCCGTAGTTTAGATTATCAGACCGTCCCTATTCCCGATGGGACAGCCATTGTCATTGCCAACAGTAACGTCAAGCGTGGCCTGGTAGACAGCGAGTACAACACCCGCCGCCGGGAGTGTGAAGCCGCTGCTGCTCACTTTGGTGTTCCTGCCTTGCGCGACGTACCGCCCGACATCTTTGCTCTTCACCAAGATGAGTTAGAGGAAACCGTCGCCAAGCGGGCACGCCACGTTATCAGCGAGAACGCCCGCACCGAGGCTACCGCAGAAGCCCTGGCGCAAGGCAATCTCAAACTTATGGGTCAACTGATGGCCGAGTCGCACATCTCTATGCGGGATGATTTTGAAATCACTGTGCCACCGATTGATGCTCTGGTGGAAATCATTGGCGCAGTCATCGGCCAGGCGGGTGGGGTGCGTATGACCGGTGGCGGATTCGGGGGCTGTGTGGTGGCCCTGGCTCCTGAGGAGATGGTGCCGGAGATTAAGGTCACGATTGCCAAACAATACCCGGTAGCTTCCGGTTTGAAGGCAACGGTCTATTTGTGTCAGGCTTCGGCGGGGGTGGGGGAATGTTAGAGGTTATCAATCTCCCAAAGAACGGAAAGGAGTAAAAGCTTATGAAGCTGACCACCTATACCCTCAAACAAC
>Ga0210124_1001465_pt1 | contig 10136 bp, 9 predicted proteins | sample Muzzi_PWC_D2_FD_185554 | JGI IMG/M metagenome (GOLD analysis project Ga0210124, IMG submission 185554) | Wetland microbial communities from San Francisco Bay, California, USA, that impact long-term carbon sequestration - Muzzi_PWC_D2 (SPAdes) | ecosystem: Environmental > Aquatic > Marine >...
CATTGCATTGGGTTTCGGCGGCGCATGCCCTTGAGGCAGAGGTACGGATATACGATCATCTCTTTACCAAAGAAAATCCGACCGAGGTGGAAGATGGAGTTGATTTTACCGCCAACTTGAATCCAAACTCTTTAGAGATACAGACCTCCTGTAAAGTTGAGCCGAATCTGGCGAGTGCCACGCCTGGAACCCGTTTCCAATTTTTGAGGCAGGGTTATTTTGTTGTCGATCCTGATTCGACTGATGAGAAGCTTGTCTTTAATCAGGCGGTCTCGTTGCGTGATACCTGGGCCAAGATTCAGAAGTCGCAGCAAAAGAAGTAGAGATTGTCTCTAGTGTGGGCAAAAAGCTCAGACTGATTTGATTCTTATTTATGTTTATGGCAAATTTAAGTTGTATATTTATGGTAACATTAACATAGTGTCTATCCACCGTAGGTTGGAGTGTAGACTTCAGTCTGCGAATCTTGGTGGGATAAATTCCGTACCCTTCTATTTTACGGATAGAGGCTTAAAGGATTAACGAATGATAGAAACAGAAGAAAAATTACTTCCCGAAACCCAAGCTATCATAGAGCCTGAAGAAACAGATCAGCCAGACACCTCCTCCGAAGAGGAAATCAATGAGGAAGGTGGGGATGTAGAACAGGGTGATAGAGAGCATCATCATAATGAGGGTGCTCATTCGCGGTCATGGATGCTTTTATTAGTTGGAATATTAGTCGGCGCTTTTGGCGGTTTTTATTTGCGACCTTTGGTTATCCCTGAACCTGACCCAGCAGATGCGGCTCCTCTAGCTGAAGTGGAAGATTCCGGCCAGATGAATGCACCCGATCCTCACCAATCGGTGATGTTGGCTGTTATCGCTGGCGCTCGCCATTTTTATGGTGATGAGAATGCTCCGGTAACCCTGGTTGAGTTTGCCGATTTTAACTGTGGCTATTGCGGTCGCTGGGCGCACGAAACCCTACCCCGCATTGATGAGAAGTATATACAAACGGGTAAGGTACGCATGGCCTACGTGCATTATCCCATCTTAGGGGCGGACTCTATGACGGCAGCCGAGGCGGCGGAGTGTGCCGCACAGCAAGACCACTTCTGGGAATTTCATAACACCTTGTTTGCCAATCAAGGCATAGGCTTTACCCCGCCTCATTTGTCGGTTTTGGCCGGAGAAGTGGGTATGGATACGACCGCTTTTGAGACTTGTTTGGCTAATTTCTCCGACCGGGCGACAATAGAAGATGATATTCGTTTGGCTCAGGTTATGGGAGTACGAGGGACTCCGGCCTTTTTGGTCAATGGTATTGCTCTGGCAGGAGCCTACCCCTATGAGGACTTTGAACGAATAATCGAGCAATCGCTGGCGGGCGAAAATTAAACGCCAAATTTAACGAATCGTAAGATTCTAGGCGTTGACAAATTAGCTACAATATGGTATTGTAGTACCGATGCCTTAATAATCTTTTTGGAAAGGAGGCAAAAATACTATGTTATTTCTTCCACGTGAAGAAGGTCAGGGCTTGGTAGAATACGCATTGATTCTAGTGCTTGTTGCTATCGTCGTTATTGCTATTCTTCTGTTGCTTGGCCCGGTTGTTGGGAACGTATTTAGTAACATCGTCGGTAACCTCTAATTTTTATTTTTTAAGAAATCCTTTTATTTATCAGAAAAGCCCCCAAGCTTGGGGGCTTTTCCCTTTTTATAATAAATTCTCTAATTCTGGTACAGTGGTAACCGGCTGCTTGCAGGTAAAGTTTTGACAAACATAAGCGGTGGCTTTGCCCTCAAGTGCAGGTCGAGCCTCAACCAATTCTGGATGGCCTGCCGTGTCATTTTCATTGGCGACAGCCACAATTTGATTGGGATGGTAGGGAAGCAACAAGCTTTGGAGCATATTTTGAGTATCTTCCCTATCCAAGTGACCGATGACGGCAACTTCTTTAGGTTTTGCCAAGGCAAACTCAAGCGTTCCCAACCAATAAGTAAATGCTCCTGGATATTGCGTCATCGGCCCTTGTAAAGCAACCAAAGCCTTGATAGCCGGTTCCTCATATTTGACCTGGCCCGTGTACGCTGCTAATAAGAGTAAACTTCGAACCGCCATACTATTTCCACAGGGAATAGCATTATCCTGTAAACTCTTGGGGCGGGTAACCAACTGCTCATGATCATCGGCCGTATCGAAGAAGCCTCCACCTTCCTCATCAACAAAATGATTGAGTACAACATCCATAAGGGAACGTGCTTCCTGAAACCAGCGGGGGTTAAAGGTGGTTTGATATAGCGCTAAAAGCCCATCGGCATAGAAGGCATAATCTTCCAGATAGCCCATTAATTTAACCTCGCCTGGTTCGGCCTTCCAGGTTCGGAATAAGCGCCCCTCTTTCATCATGGTTGATAGGATGAATTCCGCATTATGGACGGCAATATCTCGATAGTCCTCTCGATTAAGGACTCGAGCTGCTTCGGCAAAGGCGGCCAGCATCATACCATTCCAAGCGGTGATAATTTTCTCATCACGGCCTGGCTTAATACGCTTCTCCCGCTCGGCAAATAGTTTAGCTCGCCCTCGTTTCAAGATGTCCGTCAGCTCCGGCAGGGGTAAATTTAATTGCTCAGCTACATTCTCAAAGGGGGTTGGTATATTAGGAATAGACTTTCCCTCAAAATTGCCGCCGGATTTGATATCATAAGCAGCACAGAAAAATTCGCCGTCCTCCTGGCCCAAAATGGTTTTTACTTCATCCGGTGTCCAGACGAAAAACTTGCCTTCCTCCCCTTCGCTGTCAGCATCTTGGGTGGAGTAAAAGCCACCATCAGCGTGGGTCATCTCGCGGGCCACGTAATCTAGCGTCTCTTCGACAACCCTTCGGTAAAAAGGCTTGCCCGTGAGTTGGTAGGTATGCAGATAAAGTCGGACCAAAAGCGCATTATCGTATAACATTTTTTCAAAGTGAGGGACTAGCCACACCGCATCCACTGAGTAACGATGAAATCCGCCCCCAAGCTGATCGTACATACCACCTTGGGCCATTTTGTGCAGCGTTAATTCGACTAATTCCAATTCACTGGCTTGTTGACTACGTACATATGCCCGCAGTAGAAAGTCGTAGGTCATAGGTTGGGGAAACTTTGGCGTACCACTGAATCCACCGTGAGTTCGGTCAAAGTTGCGGCTCAAGGCCTGAACCGCTAGTTCTGGTACGGCTGGATCGAGGGAACCTTCGCCTTGTAGCGGAATGCTCATCCTCATACGGGCCAAAAGCGAGCTGCCATTCTTGGCAATGTCCTCTTGTTGGTTGTGGTAAGCGCGAGCAATGCTGTGTAACAGTTGCTCAAAGCTGGGCATGCCATGTCGTGGAGTCGGTGGAAAATAGGTGCCACCATAAAATGGGATGCCATCGGGGGTGAGGAAAACACTCATAGGCCAACCTCCCTGGCCGGTCATCGCCACCACCGCATCCATGTAAATCGAGTCGAGGTCAGGCCGCTCCTCCCTATCCACTTTAATATTCACAAAATGCTCATTCATGATGGCGGCAGTTTGATTATTCTCGAAGCTTTCATGTTCCATGACGTGGCACCAGTGACAGGCCGAGTAACCAATGCTCAGAAAGATGGGCATGTTGTTGGCTTTGGCTTTGGTCAGCGCCTCTTCACCCCAGGGATACCAGTCCACCGGATTATTGGCATGTTGCAACAGATAAGGACTACTTTCTTTGGCTAATCGATTTGGCATACATGCTCCTTTTTTTATAAAAACCTTTATAAGAATTAAGAGAAGTATAGCAGTAAAATAAGTGGTTGTAAATTAAGGCAGATATTTGGGCCTTTATGCGTTTCAGGGTAAACTTTTAAGGTGTTGATATTTGAATAAATGGAAAAAGATAACATGGCACGATTTGAATATATGGTTTGCACCGCCCAATTGATGCATCTCACGTTTGTCAATGGTCAATGGCAAGGTGAGTTGTCGCCCGATGCTACCGGTGCGCTGGATACCTGTCCTAAGCTGTGGAATTTTCTACAAGAGGCGGGCGAAGGTGGCTGGGAGTTAGTCGCTGTGAATGCCACCAAAGATGATGAACTAAACACACTCTATCTCAAACGAGAAAGGAAATAGTGAACATTTGGCTTATTTTCTTATAGCTGGACTCATAATAATGCTCTCTGGTTGTAGTGGCCTATTAAACCCAGATTCTGCCCAACAACCACCGCTTCCTACTATCATTCCAGTAACCCCTTCGCCTACATTTGAACCCAATCCAACTCCTACCTTCACTGCAACAAGTGCGGCTTCACAAGTTGAACCCACGCCTACCCAAACTGAAGCCACACCCACCGTTCAAGAAACCACAGAGCCTACCCCAACAGCCACACTCGTCATCCCACCCACAGAAATTCCGCCTACCGCCACTCCTATTCCCCCGCCTACGGAAACTCCCGTTGTGACTCAATTGCCACCACTCGACTCGATTAGCCTCAAACTTATCCCGATAGCCAGTGGCTTCACCAAACCCGTATTCTTGACCCATGCGAATGACGAAACGGGACGCCTCTTTGTTGTTGAGCAAGCGGGACGGATACTCATTCTCAAAGATGGTGTTATCAACCCTACACCTTTTTTAGATATTATTTCTATTGTAGGGTCTGATGCCAATGAACAAGGTTTACTGAGTGTTGCCTTTCACCCGAATTACCCCAGCAACGGATACTTTTTTGTGAATTACACCAACAGGCAAGGTGATACTGTAATTGCTCGCTATAATGTGTCGGATAATCCCGACATCGCCGACCCCAATAGTGAAAAAATATTGATGACCATTGGGCAACCCCATGCCAATCATAACGGCGGTCAGGTTGCCTTTGGGCCTGATGGCTATCTGTACATCGGTATGGGGGATGGCGGAGCGGCTAACGACCCTCAAAATCGGGCGCAAGACCTCAGCACCCTCTTGGGGAAAATTCTGCGGATTGATATTGATAACGGCGACCCTTATGGTGTCCCTGAAACCAACCCCTTTGTTAGTAACGAGTCGGCTCGACCTGAGATTTGGTCGTATGGTTGGCGAAACCCTTGGCGTTTCTCCTTTGATATCAATACCGATGATCTTTATATTGCCGATGTAGGGCAAAATCAATATGAGGAAGTTGATGTCGAATTGGCCGGTACAGAGGCCGGTCAAAATTACGGCTGGCGTTTGATGGAGGGGCTTCATTGCTTCAGACCGGCTGATTGTGACCCGGCAGCCCTTGGTTTAGTCTTACCTGTAGCCGAATACGATCACGGTTTAGGGTGTTCTATTACCGGAGGATATATCTATCGGGGAACCCAATTTCCCACTTTAGAAGGTGTTTACTTGTATGGTGACTATTGTAGTGGTATTATTTGGGGGATACGTTACGAGACTGATGGCAATTGGTCTAAAGCCCAGTTTATGCAAAGTAGCGAAAATATCAGTTCTTTTGGCCAAGATGAATCCGGTGAGGTCTATTTAGTCGCTCACCAGGGTGATATCTTTTTGGTGGGAAATTGATTATCCTATGCCAAGGCTCAAATCATCGTTGACAGGCTCTTTACCAAATGCTATACTCATTATATCCTCGGCATATTTCAGAATTAATTGGGTAACATTTAGAAATAGGACAAATTTTTATGGGGTTCTGCCTCAGTAAATTGAAGGCGGCAAGTTTAAGGAAAGTCAAGGGCTATGTATAAATACAGTTGCCGAAAATGCCCTGTTAGAAGCCGCTGCATTGACGAGAGTGATAACTCGCCCAGCGCTAAAGTCATGGTTCGGCGTGCCTTTGAGGCACGAACTGACACACTATCAACTTGGGCCTTGCTTCAGAAAAACTGTCTCCTTTTAAAAGCCGAACAAGAGCGGTCGTCGTCTGCTTTGAGTGATCGTTTACAAAACGTCCGTGAGTCTAAGGCTCAATTAGGCACCGGAGAGTTAGAACTTGACAAGGAACAGACAGACACAACACCTAAGAAGCCCGTTATTCGTCGGCTTCGCCCCCAGGGCAAACCCGCATCACCAGGAGCGAATACTCGAACTGAAAAACCTGAACACACGCCCGATTATCTCAGGCCGGTTTCACCAACAGATAAAAAGCGGCCCATCAAGCCGCTTAAACGGCTCTCTCCGGCCACTCAACCTTCTACAACACAAGCGGCTTCTACTCGGCCTGCTGTTGCAAGTACTTCAAAGATTTTCTGGCTTACTATTAATAGCACCAAACGACGTATCACTCTACCGGTTACCGGCCAGATATCGTTTGGTCACTTTGATCCAAATGTGGGTATCCCTCCCGACATTGATTTAACATACGAAGATAGAAACTCTCATTATATATCTCGACGTCACGCTACAATTGTTGCTAATGACGGTGTGCATACTATTGAAGATTTGGGGAGTAAGGCAGGGGTCTATCTTAACGGTAAGCGGATTGATAACGGTCCGTCACCATCCCTAAAATCAGGTGATCGGATTAATTTAGGAAACATTGAACTGGTCTATGAACGTGTACCGGGTAGGGTATTAGAAAGTGTCAAAAGCGGTCGAACCCGCCACACACTTCTTATTACGCCCACTGGCCGCAAGATGACGATTGTTCCGAATAGAAACCTTATTATCGGCCATGCCGACCCGCAAGTTAACTTTATGCCAGATGTGGACCTTAGTAATGAAGGTGAAGTTGCCCGGCTTGTGTCACGTCGTCATGCTGTCATTCAATGGCAAGATGGGCAGCCTTATATAGAGGATTTGGGAAGTGGATTTGGTACACGCCTGGGGGGGGAGTTATTGATACTTGGTCAAGCTGTTCCGCTTAAACCTGGCGATCATATTTGGTTGGCTGGCTGTGTGCTGGCATATGATGTGGATGTATAACGGACAAGATAACTCTAGCTTTGATCCCAGAAATCGCTTTTAATTGGTAGGAGGTACATAACTATGACACAAGATCCCATGACTGAATCGGGGGAAACTTTGGCATCTATCATTATTTGGCCCGAAGATGGCAAAGAGATGATATTTGTTCAGGGAGGGACATTTATCATGGGCAGCAACAATGGTGATGCCAACCATCAGCCGGAACATCGTGTCTCAGTGGCCGATTTTTATATTGACCGTTGGCCGGTTACGAATACTGAATATAAAAAATTTGTGGATGCGACGGACCATCCTGTACCCAACTATCACGTCAGTTGGTGTGATACCGAAGTATACAATTGGGACCCAGATAACCGAACCTATCCGGAGGGCAAAGGCGATCACCCGGTGGTGTTGGTAACTTGGGAAGATGCCATGACCTATGCAGCTTGGGCAGGCAAACGCCTTCTCACCGAAGCCGAATGGGAACGAGCCGCCCGTGGTCTGGATGGGTATCGTTATCCATGGGGCAATGAGTTTGAAGCGGGGTATTGTAACTGTATCGAAGCTGGTCTGGACCAAACCAGCCCGGTAGGCTATTTTTCACCGGATGGTGATACACGAGATGGCTTGATTGACATGGTGGGCAATGTCTGGGAATGGACAAATAGCCTCTTCCGTCCCTATCCTTATGATGCTGATGATGGGCGGGAAAGCCGTCAAGCAGCCGGGTTTAGGGTATTACGGGGCGCTTCTTTTAGAAACGACGCCAATGTAGCCCACTGTATATCTCGGTTAGATGGAGATTTTCGATTTTTTAATAACGTTGGTTTTCGTTGTGCTGTCTCGCCTGAATAACCCAATTATTCGTTTGATTTTCTAGTATATTTTACTGGCCGGACATCGTGTCCGGCCAATTTTTTGATACGTAACTCAAGTTGCCACCTGGCTTGAGTTACTCGGAAAGACACCCGGTTTTTGCATGATTACGTCAGATTTATTGAGAATGTGGCCGACTGGTAGATAAATTGAGACTCTGTTTTGGAAAAACCGGGTGTCTAACAAAAGGGTAGCAACTTGAGCTACGTAATTTGTGGGCAAAACCATGCAACTTTTTGTGGAGTTATTCGTAGTTAATAATATGGGGGGGTTAGGATTCCTGCCTTTCCCTATGCTGTTTCGATAGTGGGCACTTTCATGCTATAATCTCTCTAAATTTTTTGCTATCTTGAAGCTGAAAGGACCAAGTTATGCCGGTCTTGATTATCGCCTTGCTCCTTGTTTTAATAATGGGGATTGTTTTTACAGGTACTTACTTTGCGGGGTTGCTTATCTTTAAGCTGCTCCGGTTACTCATCGGCGCTGTGGTCATATCGTCATCCCTGCCCTATGCCGTCAAAAAGTCGGTGCAAGAGGCCAAACACTACGCCCAGTTAATCAAGACGACTGTCCAGCAGCATCCACCAGGCCCGGTACGCGATAGACTTCACCTCACCATAAAGCCGGTTGATGAATGGCTTGCCAACCTCAGTAGGCTCGAACAAGCGCTGACCAAACTATATGCCCAACGGAATCTGCCTCGTGAATTGCGTCGAGCCAACTCAGAAATTGACCAGCTACGCCGTCGAATACTAACAGCCAGCCAAACAGAAATTGCTTCGTTGCGTGCCCTGATGAAAAGCAAACAAAAGTATCGAGAAGTGTTACAAGAATTGCAGAGCTTTCAAAATCAGGCCGAATTGAAGATACATAAAATTGCCAGCGACTTGGGCACAGCCCATTCTGAAATGCTGTTAGTAACCACCAAAGGTGATTTTAACCACAACCGTTTTCAACGCCTCGATGAGAACCTACAAGAAAATCTTACCGGTCTCAGAGATATATTGGCGGCAATGGATGAGATGGGCTATAGCAGCGCCGCCGGTTAGTTTAGGCGATTTTTCATCGCTGCTTTAATAATGTCACTGCTCTGTCAAGAATAGCTTCGGCAACTTCTACCTTGCTCATCAGAGGCAAGGCATCTATAGAGCCGTCAGCGCTCAATAATGTCACCCGATTGGTGTCTACAGCAAATCCGGCATCGTTGGCGCTAACATCATTTGCCGCAATCAAATCAAGCTTTTTTCGCTTCAATTTACTTTGAGCATTAGCCACTAAATCCTCTGTTTCAGCCGCAAAACCTACAATTACCGTTGGCCCCCCTCCAACCGATTTTTGCTCGGCCACCCCGGCTAAGATATCAGGATTTCGTACCATCTCTAACGTTAAGCCGGTCGTATCGCTTTTTTTCTTTATCTTTTGTTCAGCCATCATAGCCGGTCGAAAATCGGCCACTGCGGCAGCCATCACCAATATATCGGCTTGAGGTATCGAGTTCATTACGGCCTCTTGCATGCGTTCTGCCGAGTCCACGTTGATGACCTCTACCCCAACGGGAGCGGACAGATTAACGGTGGTAATCAATGTGACCTTGGCTCCCCGGTCACGAGCCACTTCAGCCAGGGCATAGCCCATTTTGCCGCTGGAATGATTACTGACAAAGCGCACCGGGTCAATTGCTTCGCGCGTGCCGCCAGCCGTGACCACCACTCTTGACCCGGCCAAATCTCCCTGACGAGCCAACACGACTCGGGCCATGCCCACAACTTCATCCGGCTCAACCATTCTGCCTTTCCCCATAGCCCCTGAGGCCAAGCGTCCTTCTGCCGGGCCAACCAGGGTCACACCCCACTCTCGAATTTTTTGGATGTTGGTCTGCGTTGCTGGATGCTGCCACATATCCGTTTCCATCGCCGGAGCTAGGAGCAGCGGAGCCGGTGTCGCCAGGGCAATCGCCAGCAGAAGATTGTCGGCCAGGCCGTTGGCGAGTCTGGCGATGGTGTTGGCCGTAGCCGGAGCAATCAGCAGCAGATCAGCCGCATCGGCCAGAGCAATATGGGGAATGTTTTCACCATCGGGGATGTCGAATATATCGGTGTAAATAGGACGATGCGTGAGCGCCTGAAAGGTGAGTGGCATAATAAATTTCTGGGAGGCTTCTGTCATAACTACATCAACAATCGCTCCCGCCTGCACTAATCGACTACAAATTATTGCCGATTTGTAAGCTGCAATTCCGCCAGTTACACCCAGGATGATACGTTTGTTTTGTAACACCTTTATGCCTGTCATAAACTATTCCTTATTGATTCATCTCCCAAATCAACCTCAACCCCTCTAAAGTAAGCCAGGGGTTCACCACTTCGATGACATCTG
>Ga0210124_1001466_pt1 | contig 10133 bp, 10 predicted proteins | sample Muzzi_PWC_D2_FD_185554 | JGI IMG/M metagenome (GOLD analysis project Ga0210124, IMG submission 185554) | Wetland microbial communities from San Francisco Bay, California, USA, that impact long-term carbon sequestration - Muzzi_PWC_D2 (SPAdes) | ecosystem: Environmental > Aquatic > Marine >...
GCGATCACCCTGAGTTCGAGTTTGAGCTCGAATTGCTCACCCTTGCTGCCCTTGCTGAATTGCCGCGGGGTGCGGTTGGTGGAGCTTTTATAGCGGGTATTGCCGAGACCGTGAAAGCCGCCGCGCGCGATCAGCAGAGGATCGGACTCCGAGGTCACGTCGGCGATCAGTTCACCCTGTTCCCTGGTCGTAATCACGGTACCGAGCGGAACCTCGATGACGATATCCTCGCCCTTGCGTCCGGTGCGGTTGCGGCCCTGACCGTTACCGCCGCGGCGGGCGACGAAGCGCCGTGTATGGCGAAAATCGGAAAGCGTGTTGATACCCTTCGAGCCAACCACGTATACCGAGCCGCCGTCGCCGCCGTCGCCGCCGTCGGGTCCGCCCATCGGGATATACTTTTCGCGCCGGAAACTGACGATGCCGTTACCGCCATCGCCGGCCTTGACGAAAATATTGGCTTCGTCGATAAATTTCATCGCGGGATCATACCATCGGCAAATAAAAAAGCCCCGCTGGAGCGGGGCTTTCGGAATCGATTCGCGTGGACCCTCGGGCTATTCGACCACGCTGACGAAGGTGCGGTTGTGGCGGCCCCGGACCTTGAACTCGACCTTGCCCCCGGCGGTAGCGAACAGGGTATGATCCTTACCGCAGCCGACATTTACACCGGGGTGAAATTTGGTCCCGCGCTGGCGCACGATAATGTTGCCCGGAACCACGGCTTCGCCGCCGAACTTCTTCACGCCGAGACGCTTCGATTCCGAATCGCGACCGTTGCGGGTACTGCCCGCCGCTTTCTTGTGTGCCATTAGTCTAAACCTATGCCTTGATATCGGTGACTTCGATTTCAGTAAAGCTCTGGCGGTGTCCCGCCTGGCTGCGCGAATGCTTGCGGCGGCGGAACTTGATGATTTCGACCTTGTCGCCGCGGCCCTGAACGGTAATTTTCGCGGTTACGCTGGCCTTGTCGAGCAGCGGGGTGCCCACCGAGATCTTGTCGCCGTCGGCAACCATCAAAACCCGCTCGAGCTTGACGGTCTCGCCCTCGTCGCCGTCGAGCTTTTCGACGCGCAGGGTTTCGCCCTTGGTAACCTTGTACTGTTTTCCGCCCGTGGCGATGACCGCGTACATGAAAGACTCCGAAGCAATACTGAAAAAAGGTGGCGAATTCTAGCCGCTGGAGGGTTGGGCGTCAATGCCCGCAAGCAATTGATTCGAGGAAATTTATCCCCGGTCAGGCAGGCCGGCGGGCAGCGTGCCCGGTGGCGGACCTCCTCCGGCCCTCGGGGTACGCGGCATTCGCCGACGGCTGCCGCGCGCGGCAAATCGACTCTGTGCCTTGCGGACCGGTAAAATTGGCCGCAAAATTCGCCTTGCCGGCAGTCGATCCGCCTTGCCGAATCCGCGATAAAAAACGACCATGATCAAATCCACGCCAAATTTTCGATACCTCGCAACCCTGCTGGTTTTGTTGCTCACGCTTGCCGGGGACGGCTTCCGGACGGTGCTGGCGATCGGCGCCTGCGGTGACGTGGCGATATTTATCCACGATATCCAGGGGACCGGACTGGCCAGCAGCAAGGTCGGCAAGTTAGGCGAAATCGAGGGCATCGTGGTCGGCGATTTCCGGGACGGCCTGGGCGGTTTCTTCGTCCAGGAAGAGGATGCCGACGCCGATAGCGATGCGCTCAGCTCGGAGGGTATCTTCGTTTACCATTCGGCGGACGCCGGGCCTACGCTCGGCGATATCGTGCGGGTGCGCGGCCAGGTCAGGGAATTTCATGATCTTACCGAGCTCGACGCCGTCGAAGCGGTGATCGTCTGCGGCAAAGGCGCCGCGGTTACCCCGGCCAGGCTGACTCTGCCGCTGATCGCGGTCGACAGGCTCGAAGCCCTGGAAGGCATGGCGGTAGTTTTGCCGCAGACGCTTTACCTCAGCGAGTACCACGATTTCGCCCGCTTCAACGAGATCCTGCTGTCGAAGGAACGCCAGTACCAGCCGACCCAGATGCACCGACCCGATTCCGTCGAACGCGAGCGACTGGCGCAGACCAATTCGCTGGGGCGCATCCTGCTGGACGACGGCCGCCGGCGGCGAAAGGCCGATCCGCCGATTCACCCCGACGGACGACCGTTCGATGCCAACAACCGCTTTCGCGGCGGCGATACGGTCGTCAACGTGACCGGAGTGCTGGACCAGGCTTTCGGCAGCTACCGCATCCAGCCGACCCGCGGAGCCGGGTTCACGGTGCGCAATCCACGCCCCCCGAAACCGCCTGGCGTCGGAGGCAGCCTACGGGTGGCCGCCTTCAATCTGCGGAATTACTTTACCACCCTGGATGGCGGCGGCGCGGTCTGCGGGCCGGCTTCGAATCGAGGCTGCCGGGGCGCCGGCAATGCCTTCGAGCTAAAGCGCCAGAGAATCAAGATCATCGGCGCTATTCTGGCGCTCGACGCCGACATCGTCGGCCTGATCGAGATCGAAAACCACCCCCGGGACACGGCATTATCCGACCTGGTCGCCGGCCTCAATGCAGCGGCCGACGGCGTCGGCTACAGGACCATCGACACCGGCGCGATTGGTAGCGACACGATCAAGGTGGCGTTGATCTACCGGCCCTCGGCGGTGTCTCCGGTCGGTAACTTTGCGATTCTCGACAAATCGGTCGATTCGGGATTCGACGACAGCCGCAACCGGCCTGTGCTGGCACAGACATTCGAGGAGAAGGAATCCGCGCAGCGTTTCACGGTGGCGGTCAACCACCTCAAATCGAAGGGCTCCGCCTGCGACGATCTCGGCGATCCCGATACGGGCGACGGCCAGGGCAACTGTAACCTGACCCGAAAATCCGCGCTCCGGGCCGAGGTCGCCTGGCTCGCGACCGACCCGACCGGCGGCGGCGATCCGGATTTTCTGCTGATCGGCGATCTCAATTCCTATGCGCGGGAAGATCCCGTCGGCGTCCTGCGCGAGCACGGCTACAGCGATCTCGTCGATCGATTTCTCGGCGATCGGGCCTATTCCTATCTGTTCGCGGGAACGCTCGGCTATCTCGACCACGCGCTGGCCAGCCCGACCCTTGCGAACCAGGTCACGGGCGTGACCATCTGGCATGCCAACGTCGACGAGCCCGATATTCTCGATTACCAGACCCGCCCCGGCCGGGAGGGGCTGTATGTGCCGGATCCGTTCCGCGCCTCCGACCACGACCCGCTGCTGATCGGACTCGAGTTGCGACGCGCGACCGGGGACTGAACCCGCAGGCAAGGCGGGGAAATTCAGCTGCCTGGCTTGAGGCGGGTGATGCCGAGAGTCAGCAGCAACAGCGCCGTGGCGCTGACCACGATCGCGGGTCCGGTCTGCCAGTCGAAGTGGTAGGAACTGGCGATGCCTCCGGCGAGCGCGCCGAGCCCGTAGAGCGCGCTGACGCCGACCATTTGCTCGGGGCTCCGGCTGAACAGCCGCGCGCTGGTAGTCGGGATCACCAGCATCGCCGCGATCAGCAATACGCCCATGACTTTCATCATCACCGCGACCAGCAGCGCGATCATGGTATACATCAGCGCCTGCATCTTGCGCACCGGAACACCTTCGGCCTGGGCGATTTCACGACTCACCGATACCGCGACGAAGGCGCGCCAGTTACGCAACAAAAGCGCCATCAGTACCAGCGTGGTCGCGAGCAGCCCCAGCAGGTCGGCGCGCGAGGTCGCGAGCAGATCGCCGAACAGGATGCCCTCGAGGTTGGCCGTTTGCGCGGGCAGCACTCCGAGCAGGATGATGCCGCCGGCGAGCCCGGTATGGGAAATGATCGCCAGCGTGGTCTCCGACAGGGCGGTGTTGAAATTGCTAACCCGGCTCAGCGAAAACACGATGACCAGGGCCACCGCGAGCACACCGACGATCGGCAGCAGCTGCAGCATCAGGCCGAGGCCGACGCCGAGCACCGCCGCGTGGCCGAGCGTGTCGCTCAGGAAGGCGAGCCGCTGCCAGACCATCAGGCAACCCATCGGCGCCGCGATCGACACCATGATCAGACCCGCGGCGATACTGCGCCAGAGATAGTCGTCGAGCCAGTCAGCCATGCGAATGCTCGGCCTGTTCGCCCGAAACCTCGTGTACATGGTCGTGATCGTGCGAATAGATGGCGATCGACTCCGCGGCCTGACCGCCGAACAGCGCCAGATACTCGGGATGACGGCTGACCGATTCCGGCAGTCCCGAGCAGCACAGATGCTGGTTCAGGCACAGCACCTGGTCGGTTTGCGACATCACCAGGTGCAGATCGTGCGAAACCAGCAGTACCGCGCAGTTCAGCTGGTCGCGCAGTTCGCCGATCAGCTCGTACATGCGGATTTCACCGGTCACGTCGACGCCCGAGGTCGGCTCGTCGAGCACGATCAGATCCGGCCGGCCGAGCGTGGTGCGCGCCAGCAGCACGCGCTTGAGCTCGCCCTCGGACAGCGACCGCACCTGGCGGTGCTTCAGGTAGGCAACTTCGGTTTGCTCGAGCGCGCGATCGATGTCTGCGTCGACCGGGTTTCGGGTGAGCCGCAGCAACCTTTCGACGGTCAACGGCATTAGCGTATTGACGTAAACCTTTTGCGGCAGGTAGCCGATACAGAGGTCGGGCGAGCGCTCGATGACGCCGTCGAATCCCTGGATCAAGCCGGTAACGATATTGATCAGCGTCGATTTCCCCGCGCCGTTGGGGCCGATGATGGTGGTGATCTGGCCGCGCAGGAGTTCGAAGCTGACCCGGTCGAGCACCAGCCGCCGGCCCTGCGAGTAACTGAGCTCGCGGGCTACGAGCAGACGTTCAGCGGCCATGTTTCTGACACGCGGCGCATAAGCCGGTGATTTCGACCACCGAGTGATCGACCGCGAAACCGAGATCGTCGGCGCCCGCCAGCAGGCCGCTATCGCCGCCCTCGAGCTCGGCGACGCGCTCGCAATCGCGGCAGATCAGGAAATGCGCGCCGCGGCAGTCGCCGGGCTGCACGCAGGAAATAAACGCGTTTTTGCTTTCGATACGGTGGATCAGTCCCTCGGCCAGCAGGAAATCGATCGCGCGATAGACGATGGGCGGGGCGATGCGTTCCCCGGGACGCTTGCGGTTCATTTCGGCGAGCACGTCGTAAGCCCCCATCGGCTGATGGCTCTCGAGCAGGATTTCGAGCACCTGCCGGCGGCGCGAGGTCAGGCGCAGATTGCGATCCGCGCAGAGGCGCGCCGCAGCGGACAGATATTGCCGCTGGCAACGCCGGTGGTCGTGCTTGCGAAACGCGATATCGGGATGCGAGGTCTTTGCGGGCATAGTGTTATATTATAACGTAACCTGTTAATGCCGCCACCACCCGGAGCGAATCGATGCGTTTCATCCTGCTGCTGCTTTGCCTGCAACCCGCGCTGCTTGCCGCCGCGCCACGGGTGGTCGCCTCGATCGTGCCGTTGCAGGAAATCGCGGCGGCGGTGATGAGCGGCGTCGGCGAACCCGGGGTGATCATCGAAGGCGAGGCCTCGGCGCATCATTTCGCATTCCGCCCCTCGCACATGGAGCGGCTGCAGCAGGCCGATCTGGTAATCTGGGTCGACCGGCATTTCGAGTCCGGTTTCAGCCGCATACCCGCGATCCTGCCGGCTTCGACCGCCACGCTCGAGCTCGCCCCTGCGCTCGGTATCGGCGGCAGCGACGGCCATTTCTGGTACGCCCCGGAACTGGCACAGAAAAGCGTCGAGCTGATCGCCGAGAAGCTGATTTCGCTCGATCCCGCACAGCGGGCGCAATACCTCGCCAATGCACGCTCGCTGGTCGAAAAAATCCATGCCTGGCGGCAGCGCATCGACACGCGCTGGCAGCAGGAAGCGCCGAGAATACTGACCGCGCACGAATTTCTGCGGTCGTTCGCTGCCGAATTCGGAGGGTTTGCAATCGAGTCGATCTACGACCGCCACGATGCACGCGGCGGTCTGAAGGATTTGAATCGCCTCGAGGAATGGCTCCGTAAGCCTCCTCCACCTTGTCTGCTGACACAGGAACGCGACCTGCCGGCACTCGCCGAGAGCCTCGCAGACAAGTACGGACTGCCTGTGGTGCGTCTGCTGGAAGAGCCATCGACGGCCGGCGGGGAAGACGCCTTCCCGCGACGCCTGGCGCGACTGGAAGCCGCCATCGAGCGCTGCGCGGGCGGCCGCTAACCGCCGCTCCGCCGAATCACTCCGGCCTGGCCGCGCGGACGATCCAGTGAGCCCTCTGGCGCGGGCTCTCGCCGGACACCGGTAATTCCTGCTTGTGCACCATCGACAGCAACTCGAAGTCCTTCAACAGGCGTTTCGCCTCGGCCTCGTCGACATAGTAGTGGGCGACGTCTTGCTCGACTCCCGACAGCGGCGCCCAGGTGAATGGCGCAAGTTCCCGCCCCTTCCCGTACTCCGAGTCGAGCGTCGATTTGAAGGTGATAAACAGCAGTCCACCGGGGCGCAGGGTCCGGCGAGCCCCGGCGAGTACCGCCTCGACCTCGCCGCGCATCGCGTGATAAACGACGTTGTAGGCCACCACCGCATCGAAACAGCAGTCTTCGAAAGGCCAGTCGCGCATGTCGAGTTGCTGCAGTGTCGCATCGACTCCGGCCTGTTCGAGACCCGCGCGAGTATGCTCGATCGCGCTCGGTGAGATATCGGAAGCGCTCACCGTAAATCCCTGCCGGGCGAGGAAAATCGTGTGCCGTCCGACGCCGCAGCCGAGATCGTAGACCTCCCGGCAGCCGCGTCTGTGCAGTTCGCCGCTAAACGAGTACAACTCGTCCGCCACCTCGGTCCAGCGGCCCGGCATGAGTTGCAATGCCCGATTCCAGTCCCAGCCCTCGCCCGTGTTCATGGCCAATCTCTCCGCGACAGGTTAGCCCGGATGGTAGCACGCCGCTGCCGGCGGCGGACCAGGGCAGCGGCCCCTCGCCGGTTGACGCTTATTGATAAATAAATCGATTCTATGTCGGTAACATGAGAATCAATTGCCAACCCGGGCGCCAGCGGATACATTCCGGTTAATCGAAAAACGCAGCAGATGTATATGATAAAACCCGTCGGCGCCGATCAACTTATCCCGCTTTATGTCTCCGATGAACCCGCGCGCCAGGCGCTGGCGGCCGAAGCCGAGCAATTGCCGTCGCTCTTGATCAGTTCGGCCGCGGCAGCTAACGCGGTGATGCTGGGCGGGGGCTATTTCACGCCGCTGCCGGGTTACATGAATCTCGCCGACGCGGTTTCCTGCGCCGAGACCATGCACTGCGTGGACGGCCGGTTTTTTCCGGTACCGATATTAAACCTGGTCCATTCCGCAGACGACGTCGCCGGCGCCGAGCGGATCGCGCTACGCGATCCCAACGTCGCCGGCAACCCGGTGATCGCAATCCAGCAGGTCGAAGCGGTCGAAACCGTCAGCGATGCGCAAATGGAGCTGATGACCGAAAAGGTTTACCGCACCACCGACCCGGAACATCCCGGGGTCGCCGAATTCATCGCCCAGGGCCGGGTCGCGATCAGCGGTCCGATACAGGTGCTGAACTACAGTTATTTCGTCACCGATTTCCCCGACACCTTCCGTACGGCGGTACAGATCCGCGACGAAATCGAGGGTCGCGGCTGGCAGCGGGTGGTTGCCTTCCAGACCCGCAACCCGATGCACCTCGCTCACGAGGAACTTTGCCACATGGCGATGGAGCGCCTGAACTGCGACGGCCTGGTGATCCACATGCTGCTCGGCAAACTCAAGCCGGGCGACATTCCCGCCGACGTGCGCGACAACGCGATCCGCACCATGGTCAGGCTCTACTTCCCGGAGAACAGCGCGATGGTTACCGGCTACGGCTTCGACATGCTCTACGCGGGACCGCGCGAAGCCGTGCTGCACGCCTATTTCCGGCAAAACATGGGTGCCAGCCATTTCATCATCGGCCGCGACCACGCCGGCGTCGGCGATTATTACGGTGCCTTCGACGCGCAGGACATCTTCGATACCGAGGTGCCGAAGGATGCGCTGGCGATCGAAATTTTCCGCGCCGACCACACCGCCTGGTCGAAAAAACTCAACCGCGTGGTGATGATGAATGAGGCGCCCGACCATACGCGCGACGATTTCGTGCTGTTGTCAGGTACGAAAGTACGCGAAATGCTGAGCGAGGGTATCGCGCCGCCGAAGGAATTTTCACGCCCGGAGGTAGCCGAGATCCTGATAGACTACTACCATTCCAGGAAATAAAAACACTCGCTAATGCTAGATCGCGGGCTATCTCTTTGCGATACTCCCCGCTATGTCCGAAGCCGCATTAAGATCGCGCCAACCCTTCACGCTGGAAGACCTCAAATCGTTGACCGGCGGCGACATGCTGCGCCTGAACCAGGTGATAACCGAAAATCTCGCCTCCGAGGTGGTGCTGATCAACCAGCTCAGCCAGCATATTATCCTGAGCGGCGGCAAGCGCCTGCGCCCGATGCTGGTGATGCTCGCGGCGAAAGCTTGCGATTACCGCGGCGAAGTCGACGCACTACTCGCCGCGGTAGTCGAATTCATTCACACCGCGACGCTGTTGCACGACGACGTGGTCGACGATTCCGATATGCGGCGCGGCCAGCGCACCGCGAGTACCATCTGGGGTAACGAGGCGGCGGTCCTGGTCGGCGATTACCTCTACTCGCGCGCTTTCCAGATGATGGTGCGCGCCGAGTCGATGCCGATCCTCGATCTGCTGGCCAATACCACCAATACCATCGCCCAGGGGGAGGTGTTGCAGCTGCTCAATACCCGCGACCCCGATACCAGCGAGGCGCGCTACCAGGAAGTCATTTACGCCAAGACCGCATGTCTGTTCGAGGCCGCGGCCCGGATCGGCGCGCTGCTGGCGGGGGCGGACAAGACTCACGAAAAGGCGTTACAGGTCTACGGCAAGCACCTCGGCACCGCGTTTCAACTGGTCGACGACGCCCTCGACTATTCCGCCAACAGCCAGGAGCTGGGCAAGAACATCGGCGACGATCTCGCCGAGGGCAAACCGACTTTGCCGCTGATTCGCGCCATGGAAACCGGCAGCGCCGCGCAGCGCAGGCTGATCCGCGAGGCGATCGAATCGGCCGGGTCCGCGCGCTTCGACGAAATCAGCCAGGTCATCATCGATACCGGCGCGCTGCAGTACACCGTCGACCAGGCGCAATCGCATGCCGGTCTCGCGCGTCGCAGTATCGCCGATTTCACCGACAGCGAATTCAAGCATGCACTGTTGTTTCTCGCCCACTACTCGGTAGAAAGAAAGTACTAGGTTAATTCCATTGCCGTCGTGCCGGCCCCCGAGCCGATACGGCGGACCGCGGCATCCATTACGCGGACCCGAAAACGTTGTCCGGGCTGCGCCCGGCTGACACTGGCGAAGCGCAACGATGGACTCCGGATTTCGCCGGAATGACGGGGTATTACTGCCTGTCGTGCCGGCCCTCGAGTCGAAACCTCCGACCGCGGCATCCCGGGCGTTAGTATATTCGATTCAGCCTAAGCGGCCGATATCTGCGTCGCCGGCTGCAGGGAGGCACCCAACGCGAGGCTGATGTCCAGGCACATATCGGTCTGGTTCAGGGTGTAAAAATGGAAGCAGTCGACGCCCTCGGCAATCAGCCGCTCGCACAGCTCTACCGCCAGCTCCAGCGCCAGTCGATACTGCCCGGCGGGATCGCCATTCACTTTCTCGAACAGCGCGCCGTAGGACGGCGGTACCGTCGCCCCGCAGCGTTCGCTGAAACTCCTGATCCGTTCGAGGTCGTGCACCGGCAATATTCCCGCAACGATGGACTTGTCGATACCGTGTCGCGCGGCGCGGTCGCGAAACCTGAGGAAACATTCGGCATCGAAAAAGTACTGGGTGATGGCGCGGTTCGCGCCGGCATCGAGCTTGCGTTGCAAATGTTGCAAATCGGCCAGCGCGCTCGCGGCCTGCGGATGCGGTTCCGGGTAGGCGGCAACGCTGATGTCCATGTCGCCGAGGCCGCGCAGGGTTTCGATCAGTTCGATCACCGACCTGTAGCCCGGCGAGGATTTTTCTACGGCGGACGGCTGGTCGCCGCGCAGGGCGACGATGCGCCGGAT
>Ga0210124_1001467_pt1 | contig 10125 bp, 8 predicted proteins | sample Muzzi_PWC_D2_FD_185554 | JGI IMG/M metagenome (GOLD analysis project Ga0210124, IMG submission 185554) | Wetland microbial communities from San Francisco Bay, California, USA, that impact long-term carbon sequestration - Muzzi_PWC_D2 (SPAdes) | ecosystem: Environmental > Aquatic > Marine >...
CATTGCTTTAGTGCGCCAACACCTCGATGAAGACAACGATACCCCACTTATCCCCGATGAGGAACTCAAACAAGCCATCTTACAAGCCTCATCCAGTGCCAAGGTCGAGGTTTTTAATATGGCCCGCAGCTTTCGCATGGCCCAATATGAAAACCGTCCTGAGCTACTGGCCAGAACCATTCCCATCTTTCAAGCGTTGATTGAAGACGATAAGGACGATGAATTTCATCGCAATCACGGGCAATTGGGCTTTGTGTATAAGGATCAGCAGCCACATCCACAGTGGAAATTAGCCGAAGCAGAATTGAGCCGGGCTATTCAAATTCGAGACAAGCAAAATACCGGGGGTTTTTTAATGTATGAACTCAATCGGGCCATATGTAATATCAATCTGGGGGCCGATTTTGAGGTCATCAAAAGTGACCTGGACAAAGTGGTACGTCTCGGTCCCGAAAATGGGATCCTGGTTCGCCGCCCCCATCCTCAAAAGAGCCGGACCATTATTGAGTGGATCAATCAAAATCTACCACGGTTGCAAGATTGGATTGAGGTAAACGACATTCAATATGACATTTCAAACTTGTCCCCATAACTGATTGGTAAATTCACGAAAAATCTTTTATAAATGCCATCTGGCTTCCAAATTCCCGCTTCGGAATCAATATTCCAATAGCACATATATGGGGGAAACACCCCATATCACCCCGTCAATTATTCCCCATTTCTAGCCATACAAAACAATAACACTCCTAAAATATGGGTAGATTTCCATATAGATTCTGCCAGCCTAGTGTCTTATAGTAAAGATAGAATTCTGGTTATTGAGCCAAACATTTAGGCCAACACAATTATTTAGCAAATGAAGTCTTAATTTCAGGGGGAATAAAATGAATATCACAGATTTCTTCATGACTATATTGGTTTTGATGGGGTTTACTATACTTAGATTTGGCATACCTTTATTGACGATATGGCTGGTTAATCTGGCTCTTTCAAAACTAGTGCCTTCTTCAAATAAAGCTACCTCAACGCCAATCTCTTAACAACCGGAGGGCAAAATGTTAAAACTGGCTACTATGCTTAATGCTCGTAGCAAAATTAAACGCTCGGTAATGGTGGGGGGCTTGGTTATGTTATTTGGTCTGGTCTTGCCAACAGTGGTTCTAGCCGCACCACCCGTTCCATCAGGGGCAGAGAAATGTGCCACATGCCATAAAGAAGAAACTGAGGCATGGGAGAACTCACCTCATGCCAAAGCCTCCGACCTTGAACAAGGGATTCCCGGAGCAACATGCACAGATTGCCACGGCAAACTATTTAGTATTGGAGACCATGCGGAAGCGGCAAGCATGATGGATCTAGACATCGACTCATCAATCTGTAAAGATTGTCACGCCACCACCTTTGCCCAGTGGGAACATAGCACCCACGCTCAGACCGGGGTGCAGTGTATTGGTTGTCATCTATCCCACTCACAAGAATTTCGGCTAACCGATGAAGCGTTGTGCGGTTCCTGCCACCGCGACCATCTCAAGAGTTTTTCTCATACTATCCACGAAAACACAGACGTTACTTGCATCAGTTGTCATATGTCCACAGTACCCGTTTACGAGACGACAGCTCTAGTCAGCGACCAGATAGACAGTGAGCTAATTCCAGCACCTACTCACGACTTTGCGGCTGTATCGTCTCACAAATGTATGGAATGTCATGATGCAATGACTCTGCACGTAGAGCCATTACCCACAGATATAGAACAAGTGACCGATGGACAACTACGCATCGCCACTGACCGAATAGCCAAGCTAACTGACGACCTTGAAACCACCCAGCAAATCAACAAATCGCTACAACATTTCCTCTGGTTCGGCTTAGGTCTGGGTATGTGGATTGGTGCTGTGCTGGGCATTGCCGTTATTCTCGTAATTGGTTATGTTAAGCAGGCAAGGGCAAAGAAATGAACACTTCAAACAATACCAAACTCTCCCGGCGGGCATTTCTAAAGCAGGTGGGTGCCGCGGCAACAGCAATGGCGGCGGCGCAACTTTTGACCCACCAAACCCATTCGGCTTCTGCCAGCACCGAATCCTCAACAGAAACTTGGGGCATCTTGATTGATTTGACTCGCTGCGTCGGCTGTAATTCTTGTGCCCTGGCCTGCAAAGAGAGCAACAATCTAGCCAACCCCGATATTGAGCCGCATGCTCTTGATAGCAACACTTATACCTTTGTTGATACCCGCCAGGTGACTTTAGCCAACGGTGAAGTGGAGGATCGCTACATTAAACGCCAGTGTATGCACTGCCTCAATGCGGCTTGTGTCGCGGCCTGTCCGGCAGCGGCTATGTACAAAAGTGAGGCAGGTCCGGTTGTTTACCGGCCTGAGCGTTGTTTGGGATGTCGCTACTGTGAAATTGCCTGTCCGTTTGGGGTACCTCGCTTTGAGTGGAATAATGGTATCACACCGGTCATTAGCAAGTGCTGGCTGTGCTACAACCGGTTACAAGAAGGTCAAAAACCAGCCTGTGTAAAAGCCTGTCCAACCGGCGCTTTACGTTTTGGCCAACGAGATGAACTGTTAGCACAGGCTCACGCCCAAATCGCTTCTAATCCAGGGCGCTATGTGGATCACGTCTTTGGCGAGTTTGAAGTCGGGGGAACCTCGATGCTCTATCTTTCGGATATTCCTTTTGAGGAGTTGGGTTTTCCGGTTGACTTGCCAGAGACAGCCCCACCGGAAGAGACTGAAAAAATCATGGCTACGCTACCGGCAGTGATTACGGGTCTGGCCGCGCTACTAGCAGGTACTACTCTTTACACCCACCGCAAACAGACGGCTGCCGTTCGGGAAAGCAAAGAGCCAGCAGCAAGACCATCTTCAAGTGACGACCCAGTTAAGGAGCAGGAGAAATAAGTTATGAATACGAATATTTTTAGCTTCTTGTGGTTTCCTATTGCTCTGAGCGTTGGTATTCCGCTGCTATTTATTTTGGGGATGCGTTATCTGGCCCTGCGCCTGGCCGGTCGCTCTGGGGCTTTACCTACACCTGTTAGCAGGCCATTCGATATTCCCATGCCGCGCTTTGCTTCATTATGGCAGACTATTCGAACTTTGCTATCAGTAATCGTGTTAGGGATAGCTACAAGTATCATCATGTTACGCTTTACATATGGTCTTGGCGCCGTAACCCACTTGAGCGACCAATTTCCTTGGGGCCTTTGGATTGGTTTTGACGTCATGGGAGGTGTGGCGCTGGCAGCCGGAGCTTTTGTTCTGGCGGCCACGGTCCATATCTTTGGGTTTAAGCGCTTCGAACCTCTGGTCAGGCCGGCAATACTGACCGGCTTCCTGGGCTACCTGCTGGTTATTGGCGGCTTAATGGTCGACCTGGGTCGCCCTTACAACGTTTGGCGGCCTTTGGTCCACTGGCAACACCACTCAGTCATGTGGGAAGTGGGTCTTTGTGTGGCGACCTACACCACAGTGCTCTTTTTCGAGTTTCTGCCGGTTATTCTTGAGCGGCTTAACCAATTTAGAGGCATCACCAAACGATTACCAACGATTTCTCTCTACCGCTTACTCAAAAAAATCTCAATTGTCTTTATCATATTGGGAGTAATTCTATCGACCCTTCACCAGTCATCGCTGGGTTCTCTGTGGGTTTTAGTGCCAACAAAGTTATCACCTCTATGGTACTCGCTTTATTTGCCGGTTTTCTTCTGGTTTTCGGCAGTGGCGGTTGGTTTGGCGATGACCATCGTAGAATCCACTCTCAGTTCCAAAGCCTTTAAGCGCGGATTGGAACTTAACCTGCTGGCCGACCTGGCCAAGGCCACTTCTATCGTGCTAATCATCTATTTGATTATACGAGGGGTGGACCTCATTGGGCGCGGAGCCTGGCCGTTACTCTTTGAGCCAACCTTGCAAGCCGCAACCTTCTGGGCTGAGATAGGGCTGGGGGTGATTGTACCGATAGTTCTATTTGCCATCAGGCCACTTCGATACAAGCCTGCGGTCCTTTTCAGTGGCGCGTTACTGGTAGTAATTTTTGGGGTCGTTCTCAACCGGCTCAATGTTAGTTGGATTGGTCTGATGCCCTACGCCGGAAATATCTACTTTCCCTCGTGGATGGAGATCATCATCAGCCTTACCTTAGTCAGTGTTGGCGTTGTGGCCTTTGGCCTGGCAGCCAAGTATCTTCCCGTTTTTCCCCAAGAGACCCAGCATAAATAATAGTGAAAGGGTGCCGAAGAAAGCTAAATCTGGCACCCTTTCCCCATTCCTCTAATGTTGACTGTATCTTCTCAATATCCACAGAGCATTACGGTAATTCGGGGTGACGTAGAGGCGAGGCCACTCGAATTGAAGGTCTCAGTGCAAACGAACTGGGGACTGGTCATAATTCAAAATCAGCCAGATTATGTCATTTCGAGCGACGATAAGAGCGAGAAATCCCCGATAGCTTGGTGTACAAATGACCTCCGTAGGGATTTCTCTTCGCTGCACTCATCGAAATGACATGAATAAATCATTATTTCAGTAAAAATGGGGAGTATGCGATTGCCCTATCCACTAACTTAATGGCATTGACTGTTTGAGATGATACGATTGGTGAGACTATTCGTTATTCACTGTGATTGGGTTTAGCATCTTGAGGCAGATACTTTTCTGCCTGTCTTTGGGAAAACAGAGTGCAGCGGTAACACTTGGCTGGAATAATTCCTTCAGCTCTAAAGCGGGCCATCCAGCAGGGAATGTCAGGATGGTGATAAGCGGGGCATTGTCTATAAACCATTTCAGAACAGGCCTTAATTACCCAGCAAGGCTCTTTAATGACCTTCAGCATCTCTATTTCCGCTTCAGGCCTGTTTTCTTGCTGGGTCAGAATGGCTTCTTGTTGCGCTTGGGCTTCGGCTTGCCACCTGGCATCTAGACGGCGCAGCCAATAGCCTAACAACAAGGTAATTGCTAAAGGTACCCCCAACCGCAGGACAAACATGCCAAAAATAATGACTGCTTCTAACAGCCAGTCCATGCTTATTCCCCTTATGAACACATATTTAACTACCCTAAAATAAGCTTATCATGGTCCATAAGAAGAATCTATTGGGGAATCCCCCCATATTGATAAGGGGAATGTACCCAGGTGGGTTAACCGACGGAAATCAGCCCTTTTTCAATGGCATATTTGACCAATTCAACCCGGTTGTGCAGGTTCAATTTGTGCATAATGTTCTCACGGTGACGATCGACGGTTTTAATGCTGATGACCAAGGCCTCGGCAATTTCTCGATTGGTGAAACCTTCGGCAATGTAGGTGAGTACCTCACGCTCGCGGGGGGTCAATTCTTGGGTCATCGACGGCGAACCGGTTTCTGTTCGCTCTAGAAAATCTTTTACTAACAGCTTTGCCACTGTGGGGTAAAGGAAGACATTTCCCTGGCTAACCACTCGAATGGCCGAAACAAGATCATCGGGGGCAGCTCGTTTGGGAACATAGCCCGCCGCACCAGCGCACAACATTTCAAAAAAATATTGCTCATCCTCGTGCATTGTTAGGGCCAGGACTTCTACATCCGGGTTAGCCTCTTTAAGGCGACGGGTAGCCTCTATGCCACTCAATCCGGGCATCACCACATCCATAAGTACAACATCTGGATTCAACTCGCGGACGGCTCGCAGAGCCTCCTCGCCACTACCAACCTCTCCCACGACTTCCATGTCTGGCTCGGCCATAAAGAGCATCCGCAATCCTGCCCGGACAATCTCGTGATCATCAACCAGTAACAGCCGTAACTTCGACATTATTCAACTCCATCCTCATTGGAATACATACATAAACCTGGGTTCCAGTACCTGGTGTCGAGTCGATCTCGACCTGTCCACCCAACAACAAAGTTCTTTCTCGAATGCCTAGCAGTCCCCAGCCAGAATAGGTTACTTCTCCACCTAATACCTCTTCGGGATTAAAACCACATCCATCATCTCTGATAACCACACAAATTTGGGCTGGATGGATATCAAGCCTAACAGCAGCTTGCGAAGCTCTGGCATGTTTGGCAATGTTGATCAGTGCCTCCTGGGCAATGCGGAACAAGACTGTTTCATATTCCGATGGTAATCGAGTTTGCTCTCCTTCCACCACAAAATCAACCTGAATTGTATGGCGCTCTTCAAATGCCTGAATATACCATTGCAAGGCAGCTACCAACCCCAGATCATCAAGTTGTGGAGGGCGCAAATCGGCAATAAATTGACGTAATTCACTCAAAGCATTTGTACCGAATAACTTTAACTGTTTAATCTGGCTGGTCAACTCCGGCTTTTCAACAGCCAGCATCTTTTCGACGCCACGCAGGCCCAAAGTAATGGCGGTCAGCGATTGTCCGGTGACGTCGTGTAACTCACGGGCAATCCGCTGTCGCTCCGCCTCTTGAGCACCAACAACCTGATGCAACAACTCACTCAGCATCTTCTCTCTGTGTTGGGCTGCCTGATTAAGAAGAGCATTTTCGATAGAAAGACCCAACTGCTGAATAATGCCTAATACTAACTTGAATTCATCAAATTCAAGCCGTCTCTCCTGCTCTCGGGGTTGGGCCAAAACAAGACTACCAATCACTTGCTTCTGAATGGTTAGGGGCAAACCTATCATGGTCATTGGAACTGTGTGCTGCTGACAATCCCGCCGGGTTAAGGCTTCTTCCATATGAAACTCTATCACCTCACCATCCAGATGACGACACATCGCTACTCTTCTAGCTATACATTGCTCTCCTAGCTCCACCGCTAAGGAATATCGCGGATTAATCTCACTAGAATCACCTGTATTAGCAAATCCAGTTGAAATCAGGACATCCTCCAAGCCAGTCTCTCGTTTGCTCAACAAGATCAGCCCGGCATTAACAAAATCAAAGCTGTCAACAATCTTTTCCAAAACATTACATAACCTATCTTGCAGGCTGAGAGGAGTGGCCAGTACGTTAGATAAATCTAACAAGAGCGAGAGTTCGTGTGTCGTCAAACGTAATTCATCATTAAGCTGTTCCATCTGCTGGCTGGTACTCCGCTCGGCTTCCAGTGCCGCCGTCTGAGTCACTAACCTGGCCTGGTTGGCCTTTTCCAGGCGTCGTTGGTTTTCAAACTCAACGGCCCTAAGCGCACGGATGGCAAAGATAGTTGTCAAGACAGCCATGATTCCTCGAAAAAGCTGGACGGGTATCCCGAACCAACGCAGAAAAAGCGTACTATTGATAATTGAAGATGGGAAAAGGGTTGTTTGCTGGACAAAAAGCTGGCCGATAACACCATACGCAAATAGGGCCGTGGCACACCATACCAAATCACGGCCAAATTGAGACATATCATGTTCACGAAAGGCTCGTTGCTGGGCCATCAAGGCCCAAGCCCCTAATAACGCTCCGGGAATTGCCAGGGTATATCGAATCAAAACATCAGCAATAGGAATCAGATCATTTACTGTCGGCCTAAAAGTGACATTTGCAATCAATAAGCCAAGTCCCCACACTCCCACCAGCCCCAATAAAAATCGATAATTCCGCCAATTTTTCATTTCGTCCGAGTTTAACAACACAACCCCAAAAATGAACAAAAATATAAATGATATACCCAAAAGAGTCAGTCGTCCCACTTCTTCCAGAGTCGTAGGGATGTGACCACTCGTTAGCATGGCAAGTTTCTGGAACATTTCAAACCATTCGTGAATACCATGCAAAAGACCAAATGCCGCCAGGGGGCGAATAGCCTGTACAAATTTAATTTCCGATATCTGGCGACTGACTAATGCCAGCACCAGCCCCATAACAAAAAAGGCCAGCCCATAGAAAAAGAAAACGGCGATGATATTTTCTATTAAGAAAGTAGTTATTGGATTCATATTCTGACAGAATAAATACCGCTGTCGGGTCGTTATAGCCAACTATCTATGATTCGAGACATTGTTGATTACCAGATATGACTACGAACAACCTCTCCTGCAGGCACCAGTTCGTTTGTATGCATTTCTAGTGTAAAACAAACTCTCTCCAAATACGCCCGTCATTTGGAGAGATTCTATGCTAGTCATGTTGTCAGTTATTCTACCGGTCATATAACCAGGCAATGGCACATTTGGAATCTATCATCGATGGGGAACGGTTGTGGATAGAGATCGTGCGCTGAGTCGGCTTGATGTTTTTCAATAGCCATTGGCTGTGAGCGCCATTGCCTCAACAAATTGCATATTGAAATCTGCGTCCAGGTCCAGGTCAACCTGTTGGGCATGAGCAGCTAACGCCTCTCCCTTAGCAAAGCCCTGGTCTGTCAGGAACATAGCCGCACCCAGTCCTGCCCCATTAGCAACCGTTTCCACTATGTCATGGCATACCGGAGGGATCATACCCAGAGCCAACACAGCCTCTACGTCAATCTGTCCGCCAAATGAACCGGTCAGAATTATGCGTTTCAGGTCGTTGGGTTGTAAGCCAAGCTGTGCCAACAAAATATCTACCGCTGCCCGAATAGCCGCTTTCGCCTTTTGCAATTCTCTTATATCCCACTGCGACAGCTTTAGCTCTCCATCTGTTGTCAGCCGAACACATGCTACACCATGAGCATCTTTTCCGATACGATCTGCAAACGCAGCTTCATTTTCATTAATACGACCACTTGGCTCAATGACCCCAGCCTGTCTCAACTCGTGGATCAGACTCAACAACCCCGAGCCGGTCAACCCAATGGGTGGTTCGTTGGCAATCGTCTCAAAGGTCAATTGATTTCCATCAAGATGAACTTTGGTGACCGCTCCATCTATTGCCCGGGTGCCACATGAGATATTGACCCCCTCAAAGGCAGGTCCGGCAGCCGTTGACGCGGTTAGGATACGTTGACCGTCTGTGACTAACACTTCACCATTGGTACCCAGGTCGATGGCTGCCATCGGTCCAGATGAAAAATCACCCTGCTGGGCCGCAGCCGTAGAAGGGAACCCAAAATAGGCCAGACAGGCCACAGCATCAGAGCCAACAAAACCACCAATGAGTGGGGGCAGGCTAACTTTCACTCTATTAGGAAAAATACCACCCAGCAGAGCCGTGGCATCTGGAATGGCTGCTTTGGTATGAGGTTGGAATGGGAGTTCAGCCAGGGTTTCCAACGGTAGTTGGGTCAATAAGTGATGCATAGCAACGTTGCCTACAATAGTTACTCGTTCAATCCGTTCCCGGATACGTGGTGATAACCTGAGCGAGTCAACAGCCTGATTAATCGAAGCCAGAGCCAGCTTGTGCAATCGCTCGGCATTGACCAGATTCTCGATAGCGGCAGCCAGCCTTGAGATCACATCAGCGCCATAGACGGTTTGTTGGTTAAGGCTGGCTGCTCCGGCACACACTTCGCCATTGTCGAGCATTGTCAAAAAGGCGGCTACCGTGGTTGAGCCAAGGTCAATTGCCAAACCTAGAGGAACCTTCTTGTCGTGCTTATAGCGATTGCTGGCTCGAAAAATCTTATTGGAGTAGACAACTATTGGAGCCAGCGTTACTTTTACATCATCTTGCACCCGCGCCCGACAAGCCAGCCGGTTGCTGACAGTTAGTTCGCCAGGCGTGAGGTTCGTCAGTTCGACTTCATCTGGTGGGGCCAACCCCGCTTCGGCCAGCACTTTGCATTTACCGCAAGTCCCAAGCCCGGCGCAGGGCTGTTCCAGCGGTAGACCCGTTGTAACAATAGCATCACCCACCAAGCTGCCTGTTTCTACTTCAACCGTCTTTATTTTTTCGCCGTAGATAGCTGTGACGATAGGCATAATGCGCTTTTCTTACTACAATAGACGTAGGTTACCCCTCGTTCCCAAACTAAACCTCGTTTTCAAACTGGAGTTTGCGAACGACGCAGGCTTCAACAATCAAAAATCACTGTATAAACTGTTCCTGACGGATTTCGCCACCGGGAGGAATTACCACAAAGTTATCATCGGCTTTGTCTAAGGCAGCAGCGGCCTCAACCAAACGACGCACGAACTCATCGGAGCCAAGGATTTCTTCATAACGCATGCCCCATTGTTCGCAATAGCGAGCGACCTCTTGGGCTTGAGGTCGATATTTTTCCATGTCGGCCAGACTGTG
>Ga0210124_1001468_pt1 | contig 10125 bp, 8 predicted proteins | sample Muzzi_PWC_D2_FD_185554 | JGI IMG/M metagenome (GOLD analysis project Ga0210124, IMG submission 185554) | Wetland microbial communities from San Francisco Bay, California, USA, that impact long-term carbon sequestration - Muzzi_PWC_D2 (SPAdes) | ecosystem: Environmental > Aquatic > Marine >...
AGGGATTTATTTTGTCTTCAATTTTTCAAGCAGGTTCGAAAGCTGAACCACATGTCTGCGTTCTTCTTTGATGATCTCATCGATCCGAGCTTGTCCGGACTGGTGAGGTATCAAATCTTTGATCCCCAGATAAAATAGAATCGAGTCCTTCTCAAGTCCTACGGCTATGCGAAGTATTTCTTCAAGGGTTTCATCTCCGGTGAGGGAATCAGCAACAGAAGGACTCCCTTCTCCACCCATGGTATCCGCCATTACGGCAAGATACTGAGACACCTCGTTATAAGGGTCGAACACTTTCGGAACTTTGTCCTTTTCGGTAAGGGTGGTTCGCATGTCGGTGAATGTTTTCTGGTGCCGATCTTCCATGTTGGCAAGGCTTTCCAGAAAATTTTGATTTTTGGTATCGGATTGCAAACCTGCGGCTTTCCTGTAAAAGGCGGCACCGTTGTTTTCAATGCGGATTGCCATTTCAAAAATCTCATCTGTGTTAAACACGATGGCCATTTTGTTTTCTCCTTTTTCTGATAGGTATATTTGAACATCCGGAGGTGATATGGGTCAAAAATTCACTAGGATACTTAACAGGACAATTCGACGGGAATGCCTTTCTTTTTCAGGTCTTCAAGTATCGCCTCTATTTGTGATATTTCACAATCTTCAATGTGAAAGACATTTTTTACGCCATCTTTGAACAGCAATACAAAATGGCCGTTGTCATCCACGAAGGCTTTACGAATATAATCGTCATCAAGCCAGGGCGTGAGTGCTTTCATAAAATCAGACAAATTACATGTTTTCATAGAAACACCTCCTAACTTCCAGAGTTTTCCGAAACCTCGAATGGGGCGTAAAACCCCTTTTCGATGTGGGTTGAAGCATCACTATATCCTATTTCCATCAAAAGACAAAGTCAAAAAGGAAAAAGCTGCACTATCTATTCCATAGGATTCTTTGAGGAACACCGATTTATATTTACGAAAAAGGATTGAAAAAAGTGATGCTGTGTCATACGTATTCCTATGTGTAAGGTAGTTCAGGGATCGGGGTGTTTTTATTTGTTAAATTGCTCCATGGATAATGTTATTTTAAAACCATGTAAACTCGTGGTTAAAGGATCGTAAAGAAAGAACAGATTCCTATATAAAAACAATGGGTTTAACTTAGGTCAAATACTTCCTTTCTGCTGAAATGTTTCGGTAAGCGTCTGTTCTTTCTAACGATCCCTAAACCACTCAAACAGTACATGCTTTTTAAAAAAAATATCCATTCCGCTCTCAAAGGCGTAGGCTCTCATAGCCGGAGGATGATATATAAAGGTTTACAATAAAAACTCCCCGACTCCTTAGGTAATCGATCGGGACAATAAACGGAAAAGAGAGTACAGAAGATAAGCAGATGAAAAAGCCCACCCTTCTGTTTGCGAATGACAATCACTGACATCGATTCACCGTGACGATGATAAAGAATACAACAAACCCGGTAATCAAAGCCCGGAATTTAACACGAATCTATACGCTGGGTGACAGTGAGGTGATTGGCATCAATGATATCGGCCTCGATATTGCTCCCGGTGAGTTGGTGGTGCTCAAGGGCAACAGCGGTTCGGGAAAAAGCACCCTTTTATCTCTCATCGCCGGTCTGGATCGCCCCACCCGGGGGTATCTGAATGTTGCGGATCACGATCTCACCAAATCGACACCATCGGATCTCACGCATTTCCGGCGCGACGTCGTGGGTATGGTCTTTCAATCTTTCAATTTAATGCCCACCCTGAACGTGGTTGAAAATGCCTGCCTGCCGGGATTGCTGGCGGGAAAATCTGCGGACCGGGTAACATCCAGAGCCATGGAACTGCTGGACTGGTTGGGTCTTTCGAATCGATGGAACCATTTGCCGGCCCAGCTTTCCGGTGGAGAAATGCAGCGTACGGCAATCGCCCGGGCACTGATCAATGATCCGGATATTATTTTGGCCGATGAACCCACGGGAAACTTGGACAGTCACAACGGCCAAATTGTGGTGGAGTTGTTTGCGGAGCTGAATCGTAAATGGAACCGAACTGTGATCATCGCCACTCACAGTGATATTGCAGATTCATCGGCATCCTTGACCCTCTGCCTGAAAGACGGAATGATTTTCGATCAAACATGCGACATATAGCCTTTTTTTTTCGATTTTTTATTTGGTTCAGTCTGCGAAACATGAAAAAGCACTTGGGTCGAGCACTGACGGTGCTTTTGGGGATCGCGCTGGGCGCCGCAGTCTTCACCAGTGTGCGACTTTCCATTCATGCTGCTCTTGATTCGTTCACCCGAAGTATGGACGTGATTGCCGGCAGTGCTGATCGGGTAGTGGTCCAGCCCGGGGGGAGAGTGTCCGAAGAATGGGTGGCCAAACTCATTCAGCTTAGCGTTGTCCGGGAGGCTTCACCTGTTTTGACCACATATGTCCGTTTGGCCGATAAAAAGTCCGATCCGTTTTTGTTGATCGGTGTTGATCCAATCCTGGATCGGAGCTTTCGCAAATGGCAGATTTCTGAACGAACAATAGAAGATCCCGAAAGCTGGATTGAACTGATCAAAAGACCCTATTCTCTGATCATCGGAAAGTCTCTGGCCGAAAAATACGCGTGTCGTCGCGGCGATCAACTTGCCATCGAGCACACCCGGCAAACCGCCTTTTTTAACATTGTTGGAATCCTGTCAACCGGCGGGTTGGCCACAGCGGAAGGGGGGATGATCGCCTTAACCGACATCGCCACCTTTCAGGAGTTTACCAAACTTTACGGATGGGTGGATCGCATTGATTTAAAACTTTCGCCGAAGGCCACGAACAGGGATCTCGAAATAATCCAAAAAATACTGCCCGATAATTTCTACTTGGGCGCGCCATCTGCTGCAAAACAGAGCGGTCAGTCAATGATTCGCGCTTATCAGCTCAATCTTTCGATTCTAAGCTTTGCCTCATTGTTTGTGGGGATGTTTCTGGTATACAGTCTGGTGGCGCTGAACGCTGCTTCTCGACGTCACGAACTGGCCATACTGCGCGCTACCGGTGCATCGCCTTTTTTGCTGTTCATGGTATTTTTAGCGGAAGGGGCTCTGTTTGGCGTCATCGGCTGGTTAACTGCACTCCCCATCAGCATGATACTGGTAAAGTATTTGTTGAAAGGGGTCAGCCAGACGATATCCATACTGTTCGCAAAAGTTCAGGTGGACGCACTCACTCTGAGTCCTTGGGAAGTCATATTGAGTTTCGGTATCACCGTATTTACCTCAAGTGTTTCCGCCTTTCAGCCTGCTTGGGAAGCCATGCAAGTATCACCCAATGAAGCAATCGAAATATCCCATCATGGCATACAATATAAAAAATCTCCCTATAAACTTGCCCTGGCAGGAATAGGATGCCTTTTTCTGGTGGTGCCGTTGTCCCTGCTTCCGAAGGTTTTGAATATGCCGTTGCCGGGATATCTGGCCATTCTTCTTCTGTTTGTTGGGTTTTCACTATTTGCTCCCTGGGGCCTCAGCCAAATGGGGAAAGCGATGTCACCGACACTCCGCCGATTTGCCGGGATTCCGGCGTATCTTGCCGGCCGGTATATACGGGACAGCGGAACCCGAACTGCGATTTCCGTGGGTGCGCTCATTACTGCTGTGGCATTATTTGCATCTTTGGTCATCATGATCCATAGTTTCCGCAGCACGGTTGAGTTGTGGGCCGATCAGACGGTGAGTGGCGATTTGTTTGTCACGACTAAGATGGGAGAAATCAATCGGTTTCGCTACCCCATACCCCAGGCGGTTGTGGATGGACTGGAGGAATTCAAAAATCAAGTGGACATTGTTCCCAGCCGACGGTATTTTTTAACCTATAACAATTTTCCGTATGAATTCGAACTGCTGGATATCGATGTCTTTTTACGTCACGGAGACTTTGTCTGGTTAAAGGGTGATCCGGATCATGTTCGAACGTTGCTAAAGCAGGGTAAAGGGGTTGTGATTTCTGAGGTCTTCTCCAATCGTACCGGATTGACGGCGGGCGACAGGTTTCGAGCCCGGATCGAATCATCGCTGGTTGAGCTTCCGGTGTTGGGCATTATTCGGGACTATCGGACCCAGGGTGGCGTGGTCTTTTACTCTCTGTCACAGTTCAAGATGCGTTATCATGATGTTCAATGGGGCGGATGTCGAATCTTTTTAAAAGATCGTACAAAGGATCTGGAAACGGCCGTTGCCTCACTCAAAAATAAATTCATAAGACGCTGGGGAGACACGCTGGAAATCATTAGCGGTCATGCGCTGAGAAATACCATTTTAAGGGTCTTTGATGAAACCTTTGCCATTACCACGGTTCTATTACTCATTGCATTGGCCATCGCCGCTCTGGGCATTGCCACGACACTGACGGTATTGGTGCTGGAACGTTCAAAGCAGTTAAATACGCTATATGCCGTGGGTGCCGACTTTGGGCAGATTCGATCCATGATTCTCTGGGAGGCGGCCTTTATGGTCCTTGCCGGAGAATTGGCGGGGATCATTTGCGGATTTATCCTGTCTTATATACTGGTGTATGTTATCAATCGCCAATCCTTTGGCTGGACATTCCTTTATGAAGTCGACTGGGGGGCGCTGGCGATGTCATTACCGTTGATTATATTGACAGCTTTGGCTGCCGCATACCCGGCGATCAAGATGGTGTTTCGAGAATCACCGGCGATGCTGTTGAGAGAAAATTAATCCGCTGTCCTCATGAAAAATTTATTTTGATTGTGAAACAAAAAAGAAACTAAATTAAGATCATGAGATTATATCAAATCCGGGCGATTATGGTTTACAGTAATGTGCTTTTATGAATCTTAAAATTTTAAAAATAAATTCTTCACCAAAGGCAAGCCTGAGCGGCACAGGAACTGCGTTATTTAGTCCTCGAAGTAAAGAACTACGTCTTCGGACTGAAATGCCTTGTTCCTGTGCCGCTCAATCTCGTGAGGAAACCGGATTAAGACCCTTTAGCATAATGTGTTTTATAAAACAATTTGTACCATTGTTCTTGTTCATCTTTGTTTTTACCCCAGTTTGGGTAAAGGCCGAAGAACCAAAGGGGTATCTTTCTGTAACCGGTCCCTGCGATTTCAAATTCCCTGAAGATCATGGATCACATCAAGGATATCGAACAGAATGGTGGTACTATACCGGAAACTTACAGTCCGCAGCGGGGAACCGCTATGGATTTCAGCTCACTTTTTTTCGCAGACGTATCATCCCTTTAAAATCTGAAAAGAAATGGCCCACGCCCGCATCTGCCTGGCGCACCGGCCAGATTTATCTGGCCCATGCGGCCATATCGGATCTTGACGGAAAACACCATTTTTATGCCCAACGCTTGGGTCGAGGGGTGCTGGGGATCGCCGGTGAATACCGGGATAAGGGTATCGTTCGTATCTTTCTTAAAAAATGGTCCACCCAAATCAGCCCAAAAACTCACCATCTGAAGGTGGTTTCCGACCGATTCTCTTTTGATCTCAATTTAATGCCTGTCAAACCTCCCGTATTTCATGGTAAGGAGGGTTACAGCCGAAAAGGTTCAACCTCCGAAAGGGCCAGCTGCTACTATTCATTGACCCGGCTTGAGACCAAAGGACTGATGACACTCGCTGGAAAAACATTTGCAGTCAATGGCCTGTCTTGGATGGATCATGAATTCAGCACTGCGCCGCTGGAGCCTGGGCTTGTCGGATGGGACTGGTTTAGCCTTCAATTATCCGACAACACGGAAATCATGATCTATCTTTTGCGACAAAAAGACGGCAAGTTAAATCCTGCTTCAAGCGGCACATATATCCGTTCCGATGGAAAGACAAAACATTTATTCAGTCATGATATTGAAGTGACCGTTACGGATACCTGGAATAGCCCGAACTCCAGGGCGGTCTATCCGGCCCGATGGCGACTTAAGATTCCGTCACTTTTCCTGGATCTCAATATTGCTTCCAACCTTGCAGACCAGGAAATGAGAACCGATGAAAGCACCGGAGTGACTTACTGGGAAGGGAGTGTGTCAATTCGAGGATCCAATGGACAAAGCCAGATTAACGGTCAAGGATATGTGGAACTGACAGGGTATGCCAAGGATTTTGATGCACCTTTGTAAAAAAAAGCATGATCTATGGAGCGATCCGACAAATAAAAACACCCCTACCCATGGAATAAACAGGGTGCTGACTTAAAAGAAAGTCCGATAACCTCACAAAGAGAGGTTCTCGGACAGCTTTTTGGCGACAATATCTACGCCTGATTTTCGGTGCTTCATGATTTATGTTTAACAAACAAGTAAACTTGACAACCATCAGGCGATTCATTACTTTCAAACTTTGCTGAATAAAAACCATGAGGTTGTGCTGATGATAGAGAATATTGATCCTGTTTTATTGGCGCGTATACAGTTTGCCTTTACCATATCGTTTCACATTATTTTTCCAGCTTTTACCATCGGTCTTGCAAGCTGGTTGGCGGTTTTGGAATGGCGATGGTTAAAAACCGGAAATACGGTCTATGAAGAAATCTATCGCATGTGGGTCAAAATATTTGCCGTAACATTTGGCATGGGCGTGGTGTCCGGCGTGGTGATGTCATTTCAGTTCGGCACGAACTGGTCGGTCTTTTCTGATCGGGCCGGTAATGTATTGGGACCGCTACTGGGCTACGAAGTGCTCACCGCATTTTTTTTAGAAGCCTCGTTTTTGGGAGTGATGCTCTTTGGCTGGAATCGCGTGAGTAAAAAAATGCATTTTGCCGCCACCATTATTGTTGCCGTTGGAACTTTGATTTCGGCATTCTGGATCCTATCGGCCAATAGCTGGATGCAGACCCCTCAGGGATACCGAATGGGAGCTGACGGCCTGCTGTACCCCACCGACTGGATTAAAATCATTTTCAACCCTTCTTTTCCCTTCCGTTTTTTGCATATGGTCACGGCATCTTACTTAACCACGGCATTTGCCGTAGGCGGAATCGGCGCGTATTACCTCTGGCGAAATCGACATGTAAAACACGCCAGGGTAATGCTGGGAATGGCAATGATTATGGCGATATTTGTCGCTCCAATTCAGGCGGTGGTGGGTGATTTTCACGGTCTGAATACGTTGGAACACCAGCCGGCCAAAGTGGCGGCCATAGAAGGTATCTGGAAGACTGAAAAAGGTGCTGCATTGCGGCTGTTCGGATGGCCGGATCAAGAGGAAGAAAAAACCAAATATGCCATTGAGATCCCTAAATTATCAAGTTTGATTTTAACCCATGACCTCAATGGCGAGGTCAAGGGCTTAAAAGAATGGCCAAAAGACGAACGTCCGCCCGTTGCTGCGGTATTCTGGTCGTTTCGGATCATGGTCGGCATTGGCGTGCTGATGATTTTTACCGGTGTGACCGCTGCAATCCTTTTTGTGCGCAAGCAATTGTTCAACAAACGATGGTTTCAACTCTGGTGTATGGCCATGACACCTGCGGGATTTGTCACCGTACTTGCCGGTTGGTTTGTCACGGAAATCGGTCGGCAACCATATATCGTCTATGGGGTTATGCGCACCGCGGAAACAATATCGCCGGTGATGGGCTCCCAGGTGGCACTGTCTCTTCTGGCATTTATCTTCAGTTATGTTTTTATATTTGGTGCGGGAAGTTATTACATTTTAAGGCTGATCGGAAAGGGCCCCGGTATCCCGGAAAATGCATACGGCACACACGGCGTAAAAGAACCGCCGTTTTTGAAGGATCTGGCTTCCGGAACAGGAGGAAAACATGTTTAGTCTTGAAGGCATCGTGGATTTGCCGTTGGTCTGGTATGGCCTCATTGCCACGGCCATCTTTTTGTATGTTCTGCTGGATGGATTTGACCTGGGGTTGGGCATCCTGTTTCCTTTTGCACCTTCGGATAGCTGCCGGAATCGCATGATGAACTCCATTGCCCCTTTCTGGGACGGCAATGAAACATGGCTGGTCCTTGGCGGTGGCGGGCTGTTTGCCGCTTTTCCCCTGGCCTATGCGATTTTGATGCCGGCGCTTTATATGCCGGTCATACTGATGCTGCTCGGATTGATCTTCCGAGGTGTTGCATTTGAGTTTCGATTCAAGGCCACCGGAAGATCTCGAAGGTTCTGGGAATATTCCTTTCATTTCGGGTCTCTTGCGGCGACCTTCATGCAGGGCATGATATTGGGAGCATTTGTCCAGGGTGTAAAGGTTCAGGGACGTAGCTTTGCCGGCGGTGCATTTGACTGGCTCAATGCCTACAGTGTCATGGTGGGTATGGCATTGGTGTTTGGTTATGCATTGTTGGGCGCTACCTGGCTGGTCATGAAGACCGATGGTATCACCCAGGACTGGGCAAGAAAGTGTGCAGGATATGTGCTGGGTTATGTCGGCATATTCTTAGGGATTGTCAGCATCAGCATGCCCATGATGAATGTCGACGTAAAAGCGCTGTGGTTCAGCTTACCGAACATTTTTTATCTTTTACCCATCCCCTTATCCACCCTGGTAATGTTTGTGATGATCTGGCGGGGCTTACATAAAGGAAAAGAATATCTTCCTTTTTTTATGAGTATTGGTGTGTTTCTGATGGGTTATCTGGGATTGGGAATCAGTTTGTGGCCGTGGCTGGTTCCATTTAACGTATCCTTTCGTCAGGCCGCCGCTGCGCCGGAATCCCAGTCGTTACTGCTTGTGGGGACCGCTGTACTGCTTCCATTGATTCTCGGTTATGTGGCATACAGTTATTATGTGTTTAGAGGTAAGACGACTGATGAAGCCCTTTACTGAAAAGCAAAAGCAATGGCTGTGGTTCTTCGCACTTTGGTCTGTTGGGCTATCAGCCACGTTTACACTGGCCACCCTCGTTCGCTGGGCGGTATATATCCGCTGATACGGATCGAAACATCGCAAGAAATTGACCGTTTAAAAGTATTAAATAGTGTCTGTCCAGAAATGATATATTTTGTTCAAGATTGAGGCATGCGAGAAAATTAACCACCCCAGTACGATCTGCCGGACCTACGGGGCAGGCAGGCATATAGTTGATATTCCGAGGATTAATTTTTGAGCATAACGAAAATATTGAGCAAAATAGCGATTTATGAATAGACACTAAAGAGGAAATTTAGTTATGATTCGTCTCGGCCTATGCTGCATCTTTCGTAAAGAACCCATTAAATTCCGCCGCACAACCGCAAAGTATCTTAAGGGCTTTTCCAGAGATCAACAGCTTAAATACCTTGCCGAAATTTGCTTGCACAATGCCCACGCCCTGGACAAAGCTCTGCAATTTTGTCGTGATCACGATATCAAGGATTTTCGGATCAACAGCCAGATACTGCCCCTGAAAACCCATCCCGATGTTGGCTATTCCATGGAAGATTTGCCTTCCCACGATCAAATTATACAAACCTTCAAAGACTGCGGCCGATTTTGCCAAAAGCACGATATCCGAACGACGTTTCATCCCGACCAGTTTATTTTGCTCTCGTCACCGATCAGCGAGGTTTTTCAGCGTTCTGTTGCCGATTTGATCTACCAGGCTGAAGTGGCCGGATGGGTAAATGCGGATGTCATCAATATCCATGGAGGAGGGGGTTACGGGGATAAAAGTGCGTCGTTGCGCCGCCTCCGAGAAAGAATCGAACAACTCCCCGAAACGGTGCGTTCTCGATTGACCCTGGAAAACGACGACCGGGTTTACACGCCCAAGGATTTGCTGCCGGTGTGCAGGGATATGGGCATCCCTCTGGTGTATGATGTGCACCATCATCGCTGTTTGCCTGACGGCAGCAGTGTTGAAGCAACCACGGAACTGGCTGAAGGCACCTGGAGCCGCGAGCCGCTCTTTCACCTGTCAAGCCCCAGGGACGGTTGGGAATCCGGAAAGCCCGGCAGTCATCATGACTACATCGATGCAGATGATTTCCCGGTGTGCTGGAAGAATCTTGACATCACGGTTGAAGTGGAAGCCAAGGCCAAGGAATTGGCTGTGTTGAAGTTAAAACAGGACCTAATCGAACGTGTCTATAAGAGGTGATTTTGAGATAGGTTCATTATTCTCTATCCAAAGAGCTGGTTATGGTTATGATCTGCA